>Ga0209514_10002628_pt1 | contig 27444 bp, 31 predicted proteins | sample Subgrocontami58m_FD_187452 | JGI IMG/M metagenome (GOLD analysis project Ga0209514, IMG submission 187452) | Subsurface groundwater microbial communities from S. Glens Falls, New York, USA - GMW37 contaminated, 5.8 m (SPAdes) (version 3) | ecosystem: Environmental > Aquatic > Deep subsurface >...
CGGGTCGGGTCGACCCCCTGAACCCGCACGGACATCCCCACCCGAAAGCGCCATAGCGCGCGCACCCGTACCGGCCTTGGCGAGCGGATCGCCCAGTGTCTCCCCTGCCTGGCGGCCTGCATTCAGCTCAAACCACTCGCCCGCCCGCCCGAGCCGCTTGCTCGTGGCCCATGTGGCCCGAGCGCATGGTGTCAATCATCGAGGCCCCTCGTCGACGTCTGGCGAGAGGCGCATGCACGGGTGCCATCGAGCACCGGCCCGCGGCGGCGGCCCTGCCGGTGGTCGGTGCTGAGCAGTTCGAGCGGTCCATACGCCGCTCGCAGGGATGCGCCGGTGCGCGGTGCCCGCTGGTGGGAAAGGCGCCGTGCCCCCGGGGTTCCCCTCGGAAAGGTGGCGGGCGGGCGGCGTCCCCCTGGCGCGCCGCCCGCCCAGGCGGCGTCCGCTACTTCACTGTGAAGTTCGCGTACATGCCACCCTGGTAGTGCCCGGCCAGATTGCACACCAGTACGTAATGGCCCGGCACGAAATCCACCGTCACGTCCTTGGAAGCCCCGGCCTTCAGATCGCCGGACTCGCCGATCGTGCCGGCCTCACTGGCCTGGCCATTGGTTACCGGCAACTTCGAGGCGTCCGCGTTGGTCTTGAGCACCGTGAACTCGTGGACCATCGTGCCCTCGTTCTTCACCCTGAAGGTGACCTTCCCGGCGGGTGCGGTACCCGCCTGCGGCACGAGGGAGTATTCCTTGGGCTTGCCCAACACCACGGTGACCGTCTTGACAACGGGCCCGGCAGACGTCGACGTCGGGGATGCGCTATCCGCGTCGGCAGCCGGGGCGGTCGTTGACACCGTGGCGGCCGTGCTGGCCCCGTCCTTGTCGGCGGCTGTTGAGGCCCCGGCGGAGGTGGCAGCGGCCGTGCTGGTTGATGCCGTGCTACCACCGCAGGCGGTGACCCCCATGCCAACTGCGCCGAGCGCGAGGACCGCGGCGGCGGAGCCGAGAATGCGTGCGTTCAATGTCATAGAGCGCCCTTTCGAGATGAGCCCACGGGAACGTGCGCGGATGGTGACCCCATGGCGCTGAACAGCGCCTGAACGCGCGTCGGAGCCGCGCCCATCCGCGATGAGACATCACGCCCGGGGTAGGCGAACCTCGAAGCGCCCGCCGGGGCCCGGAAGTGCGCGCACGTCGCCGGAGGCTGCGCGCGCCAGCCGCCGAGACAGCGCCAGACCGAGTCCGGCTCCACCGGGTACGGCCCCGGCTCCGCGTCCCCCCGGCTCGAAGATCTCCTCGCGCTCCGCCTGCGGCACGCCTGCGCCATGGTCGCTCACCAGGATGCGGACGCTGGACCCGGACGTCGCCACCTCGATTTCGACAGGAGCCGTACCGTGGCGAAGCGCATTCTCAACAAGTGGCCCGAGAATCCGCTCGAGGACCACGGCCTCGATCCCCGCGCGAACGGGACCCTGCGGCGCCATTACTTCGACGGGCTCCCCGGTTGGGTGGGGCGGCAGCGCATGCACCGCCACCCGGCGGGCGGCTTCCGCGGCATCGCAGGTTCCGAGGCCACCCCCGGCCTCCTTCCGTGCGGCTGCGAGGAGGGCTTCGACCGAGCGATTCATACGCAGGGCCCCCGCGCGCATCCCCGCGATCGCCTCGCGGTAGTCATGTGCGTCGCGCTCGCGCGCGAGCGCGACGTCTGCCTCGGCAGTCATCCGGGCGAGCGGTGTGCGCAGTTCGTGGGATACCTCCGCCGTCAGCCGTCGCTCACGGCGCAGGCTCGCCTGCACTCGATCCAGCATCTGATTGAGCATCGTCGCGAGGCCACCCACCTCGCCGCTGCCGCCCTCCGGAAAGCGCCTGTCGGACCCCTCCGCACTCCATGATGCGGCAGCGTGTGCCATCTCGTCGATCGGACGCAGTGCCGCGCGCAGCGCCCAGTAGGCGATCAGGACAGCCAGGGCGAGGATCGCGAGGGCCAGCCCGATGGAGCCGACCAGCGCCAGCCGCTCGGTGTGCTCGTATGGCCGGAGCGCCACTGACGCGACGGCCGTGCCCGCCCGGCGATCATCCACGCGGATCTCGGCGCTCGCGAGCATGGATCGCTCACCCGATGCCTCGAGGATGCGGGCGGAGCCCGCCACCAGCGCGCGCGCGGCGGCATCCAGCGCGGCCGACGTGCCGGCCGGTCTGGTGAGCAGACCGCCATAGGAGATCCAGATGTCTCCCCGTGCGGACTCCGCGACCGCCGTGTCGTGAGCGGGGTCCTCCGCAACCCTGAGCGCCGCCGCCTCCGCGTGCTCCCGGGCGGCGTTGCCGGCATCCCCGAGAAGCGACTGCCGCAGGTAGATGTTGAACGCCACCACGCCGACGGCGAGCGCCGCGAGCGTGGTCCCCGCCACGATGGCCAGCAGGCGACCACGCAGCGTTCGCGCGCGCGGCATCTTCATCCGATTCGATAGCCGACGCCGACCACCGTGGTGATGGTGGGCGCGCTCGGGAGCGGTCGCAGCTTGCGGCGGATGCGCGCGATGTAGGCGTCGATGCTGTTCTCGCTCACCATCGCGCCCGCGGGCCATCCGGCGCGGGCGAGTTCGTGCCGTCGAACAGCTTCGCCGGGTCGCGCCATGAGGGCACCCAGCAGGCGGAACTCGGTGGGCGTCAGCGTCACCCGCACGTCGTCGGCCTCCACTCCGTGCCCCGCGGCATCGAGCCTGAGGCCGCCGACCGACGGCGACGTCGGGTCGCCGACCCGACGAATGGCGGCGCGCAGACGCGCGACGAGTTCCTGCACGGCGAAGGGCTTCGTCAGGTAGTCGTCGGCCCCCGCATCGAAGCCCGAGAGCCGATCCACCAGGGCATCGCGGGCGGTGAGAAAGATGACCGGTGCCGTAATGCCCCGTGCCCGCAGGGCCTGGCAGACATCGCGGCCGTCGGCATCGGGCAGTCCGATATCCAGCACGAGGGCATGGGCATCGTCCGCCACGCCATCCGCGAGCACCTCGGCCCCTCGTGATGCCGGGCGCACGCGAAACCCCTCCTCGTCGAGAGCCCGGGCGAGGAGACGAAGCAGGTCGACGTCATCCTCGAGCACCACTACGAGAGGTCCGGGCATGGGGCCGAGTAAAGCACCGCGCGGAGGGCGATCGGGGAGGGTGCGCCCCGTCGCCCATCCCATCCGAGCGCGGTGCGAGGATTCAGACCTTCCTGTCCCTCATCACAGAAGGTCCGATGCAAGTCGTCATCAGCGTCATCAGCGTCGTCGTGTACATCGCGCTGATCGCGATCACGGTGACCATCGCCCGGGGCAAGGGCCGCAGCGCTCTGGGCTTTGGCATCTTCGCCATCTTCCTGCCGCTTATCGCCCTTATCGTGGCGCTCATCATCGGGCCGCCGAACAGTCCCGCACCGCCCGCACGGTCCTGATGCGACGCGTGGCTCCCTAACCGCGGTAGGCGGCCACCGGCGGCGTGAGCGTGCAGTTGTCGGTGGCCGGCTGGCCCGCGAAGCGCTGGGTCATCCAGCCGATGGCGGTCGGCGCGGCCACCCATGCGGTGGTCTGGTGTGGCGTGTCACCCAGCCACATGGTGGTGATGCGCGCTCCCGCCGTGCACCACTTGCGCAGCAGCAGGGAGGTCGTGTTCGGAAGGACCACCTGATCGTCGAGGCCCTGGATGAGCAGCAGGGGGATGCTGGCGGGCATCGGCCGCGGTGTGTTCTGGCGGAATCGGGAGCGCCAGGGTGGCGAGTCCCAGGGGTCCATGCGGAAGAAGTCCTGGCCCAGCAGGTCCTGCCGCACGAGAGCAGTGGTGAGGGAGCCCTTCAGGCAGGCTGAGGCCTCGCGTGCGTAGTGATTGGCGCCATTGGCCGTGACCACGTCGCTCGGCGCAAGGCTCGGGTAGGACGTGGGCCAGGTCGCCACGATGTCCGAGCCGATCACCCAGGCCGCCGTGGTGTTCCACTGCTGCGCGAGCAGTGCCCGCAGTTCCGCGGCTGGTGCCGCGGCCGCGACGGCCACCAGATGGAGGTCGGGGGCATACCCGGGGGCGATGTCGCCTGCTCCGAGCACCGCATGGCCACCCTGGGAATGCCCCCAGGCGATCCATCGGTTGCCGGCATGTGCGCCGGCGATGCCCTGCGCGGCGCGCACCGAGTTGGCCACGTCGCGCGCCTCGTCCTGAAGGATGAGATACCCCGGCGTGCCCGGTGTGCCCACGCCTGCATAGTCGGTGGCGGTGACCACCCATCCCTGCTGCAGCATCTGCTCCAGCCACGGCAGGTCGGAGAGAGGGTTCTGGCTGCGGGATGGCGCGCACGGCGCACCCAGGCCAATGGTGCCGTGCGCCCACGCGACCACGGGGCGTCCCGCGGCGGGCGCCGGGCCGGGGGGCACGAAGACCATGCCCGACGACACCGTGGGGCGGCCTCGGGAATCCTCGGACCGGTAGAGGATTCGATACCCGGTACCACCTGGCACGTCCACGTGCAGCACCTCAACACGCAGTACCTCGCCGGGGTGTCCCGCGGGAAGGGGGGACGGCGGCGTGTAGAACGGCTGCAGGGAATCCTGGAAGTCCCCGGCCCGCACATCGGCGGTGGCGGTGAGCACCACCCACGCGAGGATGGCCGTGAGCACGGTGACAAGCGCGATCCACACCACCGGATGCCGGATGCGGTCGGGCATCCGGGTGGGTCCATCTGGTGGCCGATCGCTCATCAGGGTCGTCTTTCGTCATCGGCGTGATTGCTGCCGGGCCGGCGCTGACTCGCGGTGCACAGTATCGGTGGTCGCCGGTCGATTCTCGTGTGCCACACCCACGCACATGGCCGGCGCCGTGGGTGTGCGCGAGATGCGGCAGAACCTCTCCAGGTACCTGGACCGGGTGACGGAGCGCGAGTCGCTGGTGGTGACCGAGCGGGGGCGTGAGGTGGCGCGGCTGGTGCCCTCGGGTGCCACGAGCCTCTCGCCGCACAGACTCATCGAGATGGGGGCGACGGTGCCCATTGGTCGCATGTTTATTCCCGGGCCCACCGGGTGGTCGTGCGGCGACAGGTGTCGAGATTCAGGACGTGCTCGATGAAACGCGCGCGGATCGCATCTGACCATGGTCATCGCCTATCTCGATGCACCCGCCTACGTCACGTCGCCTCGTGGTGAGGCCGAGATGCCGCCCTCCGCCGGGCGCTTGACCACCACGACGTCGCGGCCTCCAGCGTGATTCTTGCTGTCGAGGCCGTTCGCGCCTGCCCACGCGCGGGTCGGGACCACGTGGCGCAGGCGGAGCAGGGGCTCGCCCTCGTGTCCCTCATTCCGCTGACTGACGCCATCATCGCCCGTGCGCAGCAGGTTGGCTTACCGATGCTGAGGTCCCTTGACGCGCCATTCATCTGGCATCGGCCGCCAGCGTGGGGGATTCCCTTGGGGTGATCCTCACATATGACCAGCGGCTGGCCGATGTTGCCCGCGCCCGGGGGTTGCCGGTTGCCAGCCCCGCGTGACGCACTACCATCCGGCCTCGTGAGTTCACATGCGGAACCCGACATCCCGGCGGTTGACCCGGATGCCTTCAAGGCGGCGCTGGGCCAGTGGGCCAGCGGCATCACCGTGGTCACCGCCGAGGGCCCCGATGGCCCGGTGGGCCTTACGGCCTCGGCGTTCTCGTCGGTGTCGCTGCACCCGCCCCTGGTGCTGGTGTGTATCGGCATGGCCTCATGGACCCACGACGTCGTGGTGGCCGCGCCGGGCTTCGGGGTGCACGTGCTCGAGGCGTCGCAGCAGGATGTGTCCGACACCTTCGCGTTCTCGAGAGAGGACCGCTTCAAGGATCTGACGGTGACCTCGGGACATCACGGGGTGCCGATGCTGGATGGAGTCTTGGCACGCCTGGTGTGCGAGCGGCATGAGGTCGTGGAGGCCGGCGACCACTCGATCCTGATCGGCCGGGTGCTGGAGGCCGAGGTGGTGGATGGTGACCCGCTGGTGTGGTGGCGCGGCGCATACCGGCGCCTGACCGATCCGAGCTGACGCGGTTCCCGAAGCGGCTCGGACGCATCGTGCCCCACGTGGATATCGAGGAAAGGAGTCTTGAGATTCCTGCCGCCGCGGGCAGGCCCACCTCGCCGGGGAGTTCCTAGGGGGCGGTGGTGTCGGAGGCCACGGGCTCGGGCGCCGTGGGTGGCATGGGGCGCGAGCGCGGGATGATGAGGGCTGCGGCGAAGGCGCCCAGGGCGACCACGCCGCCGATGGCGATGGCCCGGCCGTAGCCGTCGGCAACTGCGGCGGGCAGTGCTTCACCTCCGGCCAGTGACTGCGTGCGGTGAACGGCAACCGTGGCCAGCACCGCGAGGCCGATGGCGCCCCCCAACTGCCGGGTGGTGTTGATCAGCCCGGCCGCCAGCCCGGCCTCTGAGCGCGGCACGCCGGTGGTGGCGGCGTAGGTGCCGGGCGGGAAGCTCATCCCCAAGCCGAACGACACGAGGATGATGGGCCCCAGGATATCGGCGGCATATGAGCCGTTGGCGGAGAGGTGCGACATCCAGAACAGACCTCCCGAACAGATGAGCGCCGCGGATGCCAGCACCGGCCGGGCGCCGAAGCGGGGCAGGATGCGGCCGGCGACTTGAGCGCCCACGATGACGGCCAGGGCGGCGGGCACGAAGCAGATCCCTGCGCCCAGAGGGCTGAAGCCCAGGATGCCCTGCAGGTAGAGCGACACGAAGTACCACATGGCGAACATCGATCCGCCCACGCACACCATGGCCAGGTTGGCCCCGGCCAGCGCACGCGATCGCAGCATGCCCAGCGGGGCGATGGGGGCACTGGCGACGCGGGTCTCGATGAGGACGAACGTGGCCAGCAGTACGGCTGAGGCCATGATCGGCAGGAGGGTCCACGGTGACGTCCATCCATGGTCGGCGGTCTGCACCACACCGAACACGAGGGCGGTGATGGATGCAGTGATCGCGAGCGCGCCCGCGATATCCAGCGACCGGGTCTTCACCTCGCCGCGGCTCTCGCGCAGCACGGCGCGCCCCGCGATGATCGCCCCGATGCCGATGGGCAGGTTGATGAGGAAGATCCACCGCCACGAAAGCAGGTCGGTGAGCAGGCCGCCGATGAACGCCCCGGTGGCACCGCCGCCTGCCAGCGCCGCGCTCCACATGCCGAGTGCCCGGGCGCGCTCTCGGGGCTCGGTGAAGGTGGTGGTCACGATCGTGAGGGTGACGGGCGACAGGATCGCGGCGCCGAAGCCCTGCACCGCGCGCGCGGCGATGAGCAGCCCCGAGGTGGGGGCCAGGCCACCCACCAGGCTCGCCGCGGTGAAGAGCGCGAGCCCCACGAGGAACATGCGTCGTCGGCCGTAGAGGTCGGCGGCGCGGCCACCCAGCAGCAGGAAGCCCGCGAAGGTGAGCGTGTAGGCGTTGACCACCCACTGAAGGCCCGTGGGGCCGAAGCCCAGGTCGTTGCGCATGGCCGGCAGGGCTACGTTCACGATGGCCACGTCCAGAACCACCATGAACTGCCCCAGGCACGCGAGCGCGAGGATCAGGTTGCGGCGCACGGCGGGGTCGGTTGGGATGGCGGCGGTCGGGGCGGGCACGGCGCGCGATGCTAAACCCTATGCGTGGGGGCGTGGTGAACTGCGGCCCGCCCCGGATCATTCGACCCTCGGGGAGCGTCCGTGGACCGCCTTGCCTACATCGTGTTGCCGCTCGCCGGTGGCGCACTCATCGCCGCGCAGGCGCCCATCAACGCGCGCCTGCGCGGAATCGTGGGATCACCCATGGCCAGCGCCGCGCTGTCGTTCGTCGTGGGCACGGTCGTCCTGGTGGTGGCAACCCTCGTGGTGGGGCAGGGATCGTCGCTCGTGAGTGCGGGGGGTGGGCCGTGGTGGGCGTACCTGGGTGGGTTCTGCGGCGCGGTGCTGGTGGTGAGCACGCTGGTCTCGGCTCCCCGGCTGGGCGTGACCACCACATTCGTGGCGGTCATCCTGGGTCAGGTGGTGCTGGCTGCGCTGATCGACCGCTTCGGCTGGCTGGGGCAGGTCAGCATTCCGTTCACGGCCGAGCGCGCGATTGCGATTGTCCTGCTGCTGGTGAGCCTGGTACTGCTGACCCGCCGGGCCTGACCGGCTTCGGGCACGCCAATGATGGGGCGGGACGCGTGGTCCCTCGTGGTGCGACGACCCTCGCGCGAGCACGGGCATGTCACCGCGACGCGCACGGCATCTAAGGTAGGTCGGCACGTGCGGCCCCCGAGGAGGCATCACTGAACATCAGCGCGGACAGACCCATCGGCGTGTTCGATTCCGGAGTCGGCGGGTTGACGGTGCTGGACGAGTGCCTGGCCATCCTGCCGTCGGAGGACTTCGTGTACTTCGGCGACACCGCGTGGTTCCCGTATGGTGAGCGCACGGCCGACGAGCTGCGGGGCAGGGCCCAGGCCATCGCCGGGTGGTTGCTGGCGCACGACGCCAAGCTGATCGTGGTGGCGTGCAACACCGCCACGGCCGCGGCATTGGCGCACCTGCAGACGCATCTCGAGGTTCCGGTGATCGGCGTGATGACCGCCGAGTCGCATGCGGCCGTGCAGTCGAGCCTGACGCGCCGCATCGGCCTGCTGGCCACCGAGGCCACCGTGCAGTCGGGGTCGTACCAGCGCATGATCGCCGCGCACGACGCCGGTGCCGAGGTGACCGCCGTGGCGTGCCCGCGTCTGGCACCCGCAATCCAGTCGGGCGATCCGTTCGATGAGTCCGTGGTGGAGATGGTGCGTGAGTACACGCAACCGCTGCGCGACGCGCAGGTCGACACGGTGATCCTGGGATGCACTCACTACCCCATGGTGGCGCGCCTCATACGGCGTCAGGTGCCGGGCGCCACGCTCATCTCGTCGGGCGAGGAGATCGCCCGCGAGATCGAGGAGACGCTCGGGCGCAAGGGGATTCTGCGCGCACCCGGGCGCGAGGGCGAGTACGCATTCGCCTGCTCGGGAGACCCGGATACATTCCGCGAGATGGGCATGCGATTCATGCAGATGCCGCTGGGCGACGTGCGGCGTGTTGACCCCGGCGTGGCCCGGACGCCCTGATCGGTGGCGGTCGAGCGCGATCTGGTGACGCTCACCGCAGAGGACGGCGAGTCGCACGACGCCCTTCTGCACATCGATGACCGCCCCACGCGTGTGCGCGAGCGTGCGACCGGGCGGCACACGGCGGTCATCCACGTGCACGGGATCATGGGCAACTTCCTGGTGGGAACCCTGCGGTTCCTTCCGGTGCCGCTGGCCCGGTCGGGGTTTCCCACGCTCGTGGTGGAGACCCGTATGGGAAACGTGGGGCAGCTGTTCGGCCAGGCGATCTTCGAGGATGCCGCGCTGGACATCGCGGCGGCGTGGAAATGGCTGCAGTCGCAGGGCTACGACAGCGTGGTGGTGTGCGGCTACTCCAGCGGCGCCACGCTGGCCGCGCGGTATGTCGCCACGCACCCATCCGATGCCATCCGTGGGCTGGTCTCCATCTCCGGTCCGTGGGGGCTCCCGGAGTCGCTCGAGGAGCGCAGCCGAAGGTGGGGTGCCACGCCGTCATACGAGCAGATCGTGGCGCTGCTTGCCGATGTGGTGGGGGAGGGCACGCCGGACAGCCCGGCGGACGACCGTCTGTTCGTGATTCAGCGCAGTCGTGGCCCGACACTCAGGCCGAGGGACAGCGAGGTCTACACCTACCGCACCTGGTGGCATTCCCGCGGCCCCGAGGCCTACGCGGCCATGGCCCATGTGCAGATGCGGGACGTGCACGTTCCCACCCTGCTGCTGCAGGGGGATGCCGACGACGTGGTGAACCCGCGCGAGGCCGACGACCTGGCGGCCGTGCTGCGTGAGGCCGGCAACCAGGATGTGCGTCAGGTTTCAGTGCCCGGCGCGGGCCACTTCTACGCCGGGCAGGAGATCCTGCTGATCGATGCCGTGACGGCCTTTCTGAAGGACGTGGCGTGAGTTCCCGATCGGGCAGACCGGCTCCCGCGCCGAGTGGGCGCCTGCACCGGCGTCCGGCGTTCGGACGTGATGACCGCGAGATCCACACGCGCCTGGTGACCCTCAACACCGAGGATGGCCACGCCTGGGACGGCATGCTTCTGCGCCCTCGTCGGGGTGACCCCGCCCGCCGCCGTCTTCTGGTGATCGTGGTGCATGGATCGGTGGGCAACTACCTGTCGGGCGTGCCCCGGCGTGTGTCGTTCGACCTGGCGACCCAGGGATTCAGCGTCATGTCCATCAACACGCGTATGGCCAACTACGGGGTCTTCTTCGGCAGCGGGCTCTTCCACCGCACACCCCTCGACCTCGACGCGGCCATGGATGTGGCCCGGGGTCACGGGTTCTCGGACGTTGTCCTCTTGGGCTACAGCATGGGGTGCACCATCGCCACCAACTACCTGGCCGCACGCAATCCGCCAGAGGTTCGTGGGCTGTGCACCATCGCCCATCCGCTGTCGCTCCCCGGGTCGCTGCGTCGCCGCTGGGAGCGCTTCGATGCAACACCCACGTACGACGAGGTGGCCACGATCGCGCGTCCCATCGTGGCGGAGCATTCCGACGAGCCGCCCGACGACCGCATCTTCACGGTGATGCGCGCCAATGGTCCGCGCGATGCGCCGGACAACGGCGAGATCTGGACCTACGCCACGTGGTGGTCGTCGCGCGGGCCGGAGTCGCCCCATGCGGAGTCGCGCGAGAGCATCGGCCGCGTCAGCGTTCCCATTGCGATCCTGCAGGCGGGCAATGACCATCTGATACCCAAGACCGATGGGCAGGACCTGGCGGCCATCGCACGCGGCGCCGGCAATTCCACCGTGACCCTGGCCGCGGTGGAAGGGGCCGACCACGTGTTCACGCGCACGACCGGCTGGGTATCGCACATCGCGGGCACCTGGCTGGGCGGGCTGATGTGAACACCGCCACCCGGGCCGTGCGCAGGCTGTGGGACGACGCCGCCGTGATCTACGACCAGGCGATTGTTCCGGCGCTTGCCGACACCCACCGCGCGGTGCGCTCTCTGTTGGGTGACGTCGACGGGGCGCGGGCGCTCGACCTGGGGTGCGGTACCGGCGTCCTTGCCCAGATGCTGGCCGAGGGCGGCGCCACCGTGACGGCAGTGGACCTGGCCCCCCACATGGTGGAACTCGCGCAGCGTCGCCTGGCGGCATTCCCATCGGTGGAGCGCGTGGCCGTGATGGACGCCCAGGCGCTGCAACTGCCCGACGCCGCATTCGACGTGGTGGGTGCATCGCTCAGCCTGATGTTCTGCCCGGATCATGCGGCGGCGTTCGCGCAGGCACGTCGCGTGCTTCGCCCGGGTGGTCGCTTTGCCATGGCCTGTTGGGCGACGCCGGACGAGTGCGAGACGGTCACCGTGGGTCGTGTGACGGCCGCGTTCGCGACCGGGCCCGCCCCCACGGGGACCCCGACCGGCCAGTCGCTGGGCGACGGAGCCGTGCTGCGGGGTCTGCTCGAGGGAGCCGGCTTCCTCGATATCGACATGATGAAGCGCGGCGTGCGACTGCGCTACCCCGGGGCCGATGCTCTGTGGCAGGCGATGCTGCACGTGAACGGAGAGCGCATTCCCGCCGACCGCGTGGAAGACGCCCGCCGGGCCACGATGGCCGAGATCGCACGCGTGGGGCTTCCTCTTCGCAATTCGTGCTGGCTGGTGGCTGCCCGCGCATGAGTGCCATCTCGCGGGACCGCCGGCGTCTGGGATGCCTGACCGAGCGCTCGTTCGCGCTGCTCTTCGTGTCGCAACTCATCTCAACGGCAGGCGACGTCATCGCGTCGGTGGCCGTTCCCTTCGCCATCATCCAGTTGGGGGGCGGGGCCAAGGACATCGGCTTCGTGCTGGGTGCCCGGGCGGTGCCCCTGGTCATCTTCCTACTCGTCGGCGGGGTGTGGTCGGACCGCCTGCCCCGGCGCCTGGTGATGATGGGTAGCGACATGGTGCGCGGCGTGTGCCAGGCCGTGTTCGCGCTCATCCTGGTGCTGGGGGTGGGTGGCCTCCCCGCGATCGTGGCGATCATGTTCGTGTACGGATCGGCCGAGGCATTCTTCCGGCCGGCCCTGGCGGGGATCGTGCCGCAGGCGGTGTCGGCCGAGCGGATACAGGAGGCCTACGGGCTGATCGCCACCACGCCCGCAATCGGAATGGTGCTGGGCGGCGTGTTGGGCGGCGCGGCCGTGGCGCTCATCTCCCCAGCCGGCGCCATCGCCATCGACGCCGCCTCCTTTGGCGTTGGCACCCTGTTGCTGGGGTTCGCCCGTATGCGTGCTCGTGCAACCGCCCCCCGCGGCAACACGTTCCTGGCCGACCTGCGTGCAGGGTGGGATGCCTTCCGCTCACGATCGTGGCTGGTGGTCGTGGTGGTGGGTGAGTCGTTCTACGCGCTGCTGGTGATGCCGGCCATCTTCGTGGGCGTCCCGCTGATCGCCGATCAGAGCCTGGACGGCGCCACGGCATGGGCCGTCATCATCACGTGCTTCGGCCTGGGCTTTCTGACCGGTGGGCTCACGGGCATGCACCTGCATCCGCGGCGCCCCCTGGTGATGTCGTATCTGGCCAGCATTCCGTTCGCGGCCTTCTTCGTGCTGCTGGCGATTCCCGCACCGGTGGTGATCCTCGGCGCCGGGGCCCTGATGGGGGGAACGGTCATCGCGGTGTCGGGCACCCTGCTCGAGACCACCATCACGCGCAACGTGCCGGGCGAACTGCGCTCGCGCGTCGGTTCGTTCCGCACGTTGGGAAGCCAGGTGTGCCAGCCCATAGGGTTCGCCCTCATCGGTGCCGTCATCGCCGGGGTGGGCCTGGGTACCGTGATGTGGATCGCGGTCGCTGCGATCCTGGCCAACGTGGCGCTGGTGCTGGGCACCCCCAGCGTGCGTGCATTGGACGACTCGGCCCCGGCGATGGCGGACGTCTCGGCACCCACCTGACGCGCATCGACACGGTGTGGTGAGAGCGTCGAGACCGTGCACACACCCCGCTCTTCTTGGCTTCAATCGGGCGCGTGGACAGAACCTTGCTCATTCGACGCATTCGGCCGGGGCCTCTCTGATGATGGCGAGGCAGGGCGGAAGCCACGAGATGTGGAACGGCGGCGGCATGCGGGTGATGATCCCCCGACATTCCCGACTCCGGCCCGGGACCGGCCTTTCGATCCTCACGATCTGCAGTCGGTCTTCGGCAGGGGGTGGTGGCGATGATGCCCCGTCCGAGTTATCGCTGCGTGGCCGCGTGGGGAGACAGATAGTGGTGGGGCCTCAGGACCCCGGAGATCCGAGGTGTCCACTCGCAGGCGCGCACCGTGGAGGAGATCGACCCCACGGTGCGCGACGCCCTGGCGTTGTGGTTCGAGGTGCCCGAGGACTCGTTCGATGTGGTCATCGAGTCCACCGTGGTGAGCGAGCAGGCCGACGACGAGCACGATCTGGGCCCTGCCGCGGCATGAGCACCGCGCGCCCGGCCCGCGCGTGATGCGCGGGCCGGGCGGTTGTCAGATCACGCTCACATGCCTCTGCCGGGGGTGGACAGCACAGGCACGGCTGCGGCGCCGTGGCGCGGTGCGCCAGCATCACCGTGGCCTGGCACATGGGCTGCTCATGAGATGATTCCCCGGCCGGTACCCACCGCCGCAGGAGGCCGCCATGCCGTCCGTCATCGAGTTCACCATGAAGGCCCGTCCCGGGCACTACGACGATGTCGTCCGTATGTACGAGGGCTTTGCCGACGCGATCATCGACGGTAGCCCGGATGCCGACTTCGCCCTGATCACAGGTGACCCCGCATCGGGAACGGTGCGTGGAATCGGCGTGTGGGACGACGCCACCACCGCCGCCACGGCGCTGGGCCTGCCGGTGTTCGAGGACTTCATGAAGGCCGTCAGCCCGCATCTGGAGGAGGCGCCGGAGCGCCTGGAGTTGCAGTTGCTGCACGTGCACGCCCGACACTGACCGCGCGGGTCGCCGCAACGACACGACTCGGGGTGATGGCGCCATCACCCCGGCCCGCTTCCCGTGGCCCGAATCCCCACCGGAGGAACCCGCGCGGCAGCGGCCATCGAGTTCACCATGAAGGCCGCGCCCAGCCGCGCCGCGAACAGCCACGCGTCGTATGCAGCCTTCATCGATCAGGTCGAGTCGAAGGTCTCCTGCCCGTCCGAGCGCATCGAGCGGGACCCGGCACATGTGTCGGTGCGCCAGCAGCACCGGCTCACAGGGCCGCGAGTACGGCCTGCATGGTGGGTACGGCCTTGTCGTGGATACGCACGCTGCACCGCGCGTCGTAGGGCGTCTCGCTCTCCGTCAGGACTGCGAGGCGTCCTCCTCGCGCCAGCACCACGCCCGGCAGTTGGCTGACCGGGGTGACGAGCAGCGACGAGCCGATCACCAGCATCACGTCGGCGCCCTCGGCCGCGGTGAACGCCGCCTCGATCGACTCCACGGGCAACTGCTCACCGAACAGCACCACGCCGCTCTTCATTTGGAAGCCGCAGTTGCACAGAGGCACGCCATCGTGCGCGGCATCGGCCCGCGCACAGAGTTCGTCCATGCTCACCGTTGAGCGGCAGCGCAGGCAGTAGCCGTTGTCCAGCGATCCGTGAACCTCAACCACGTGCTCCGACCCCGCGCGCGAGTGCAGGCGGTCGATGTTCTGGGTGATGAGCGCCTTCACGATTCCGCGCCGCTCAAGTTCGGCCACGGCCAGGTGCGCCGGGTTGGGGTCGACCTTGGCCAGCATGTCGATGCGCGGGCGGTGGAAGCGCCAGAACAGCTGGGGGTCGCCGATGAACGTGTTCATGCTGGCGACCTTCATGGGGTCGTATTTCTCCCACAGCCCACCGGCCGACCGGAAGTCGGGGATGCCGCTCTCGGTGGAGATGCCTGCCCCGGTGAGCACCACGGCATGCTGGGAATCGCGAAGGAGGTCGGCCAGGTCGGCAGCGGAGTCGGCCACACGGGAATGGTGCCAGACACGGTGTGTGACGGCGGAGTGGTCCACGCACGAACGGTGTCACGCACCGTGTCAACACGCGCAATCGCCCGTTCCCATGGGAATCCCCACCGCCCCTGCGCGGATTACCCGGTGGAACGAGTGCACCTTGCGCGCCTTTGGTCCGGCGGCGGCATGCCACACGACCCCGGGCGCGCGGTCGTGATGCCCGGGTCCGGGGAACCGTGCCAACAGCGGCCGGGGAGCATCTGCGGATGCCGTGGCCCGCGGGCGGCATCCGCATCCGCCCACATGTGGGGCCGACGATCGGCACGTGGGACCGGGTGTCGCGAGGCCCCCGCCCCCCGCCGCTATCCTGCCCCGGTGCGCGTGGACGGACGTAGCCCGGATGACCTCCGGCCCATCACCATCGAGCCGGGGTTCATCACGAGCGCCAGCGGCAGCGTGCTCATCTCCGCGGGCAGCACGCGGGTGATCTGCACCGCGATGATCGAGGAGCAGGTGCCGAACTGGCGTCGGGGATCCGGCAAGGGGTGGGTCACCTCCGAGTACGGCATGCTGCCGGGATCCACCAACACCCGGAAGGCGCGCGACGCCAGCCGCGGCAAGGTGGATGGGCGCAGCACGGAGATCCAGAGGCTCATCGGCCGCGCACTGCGATCGGTGGTCGACCTGTCGGCGCTGGGCGAGCGCAGCGTGTGGATTGACTGCGATGTGATCCAGGCCGACGGCGGAACCCGCTGCGCCAGCATCACCGGTGGGTACCTCGCCCTGGAGATGGCCCTGCAGGTGCTCGTGGACGGCGGTGCCCTCAAGGCCCTCCCGCTGCTCGACTCCATCGCGGCGGTCAGCGTGGGCGTCGTGGGTGGCGAGTCGCTGCTGGACCTCTGTTACGCGGAGGACTCCACGGCCGAGGTGGATATGAACGTGGTGGCCACAGGGGCTGGCCTGGTGGTGGAGGTACAGGCGACCGCCGAGGGGCCGCCGGTTGAGCGCGACGTGTTCGACGGTCTTCTCGATATGGCCCTCGCGGGATGCGCCGACCTCGCTGCCCTGCAGCGGGCGGCCACATCCGGGGCATGAGGATCGTCCTCGCCACGGGCAATCGCGACAAGGTGCGCGAACTCGAGCGGCTGCTGGACGGTGCGGTCGTGGAGGCGGCACCCGAGGGGTTCGACCCCGACGAGACCGGCACCAGCCTGCTGCAGAACGCCTGGATCAAGGCCGCGGCACTTCGCGACGATGCCCCCGCCGATGCCCTGGTGATGGCCGACGACTCGGGTCTGTTCGTACATGCGCTCAACGGCCGCCCCGGCGTGCACTCGTCGCGCTACGCAGGCCCCGACGCCACGTACGCCGACAACTGCGATCTGCTGCTCACGGAGTTGGGTGAGGGCACCGACCGCGCCGCCGCATTCGGCTGTGTGCTGGTGGGGCTGGCACCCGACGGCGACATGCTGGTGGCCAGCGGTGTTCTTCCCGGCGAGATCACCCGCGAAGCCGCGGGCGACGAGGGCTTCGGGTACGACCCCGTGTTCCGCCCCCTCTCCGACGAGCGGACGCTGGCCCAGATGACCCAGGGCGAGAAGGCCACGATCTCCCATCGCGGCCGCGCGGGACGCGCGATGGCCCACCTGTTGGGGTTCGCGTGATCGACCCCTCGGGCAGGCGCGCGCTGGTCACCGGTGGCGCGGTACGCGTGGGTGCGGCCATGGTGTCCGCACTCGCGGCGAGCGGTGTCGACGTGGCCATCCATTACGGGTCGTCGGGCGAGCAGGCCGAGGACCTCGCCGAGCAGTGCCGCGCGCGCGGCGTGAATGCCGTGACCCTGCAGGCTGATCTGGCCGAGCCCAGCGCGGCAGAGGATCTGGCGGAACGCGCCGAGCAGGCGCTGGGTGGGGTGGACATCCTCATCAACTCGGCCAGCACCTGGGAGAGCACGCCGTTTGACGAGGTGGACCGCGCCATGTGGGACCGCGCCCTGGCCGTGAACCTGACCGCGCCCATGTTCCTGGCACAGCGTCTTGGCGCAGCGATGCGCGAGCGTGAGTTCGGGAGGATCGTGAACATGGCCGACGTGGGTGGCGTTCGCGCATGGCCCCACCGCACCCCGCACTGCGTATCGAAGGCCGGCCTGATCATGCTGACCCGCCTGCTCTCGCAGGCGTACGCCCCCCATGTGCTCACCAATGCCATCGCGCCCGGCCCGGTGCTGATGCCCGACGGCACCGGGCACGAGGTGCAGGCCAACGTGGCCGCCGAGACCGTCCTGGGGCGCATCGGCACACCCGGCGATGTGGTGGATGCCATGCTCTACCTCGTGAGCGCTGAATACGTGACCGGGCAGGTGCTGTTGGTGGATGGCGGCCAGGCGGAGCGCACGTGAGCGAACCCGTGTCCACTGCCGCGCTCTGGCCACGCCCCGGACGCCTGTTCTCGTGGGTGATCACTGCCGTTCTGGTGGGCTGGTTCGTGGTCTACAACGTGATGCGCGTGGGCGGTGGCACTCCCGCAGGGGTGGCGCTGGTGTCATTCCTCATCGGTGCCGTCGCGGGAATCGTGGTGCTTGTGCTGGGTGTGTACGTGCGCCGCGCGCTCGTTGCGAGCGGGCGCATTCACCCGGTGGATGTGGAGACGGACATCCCCACGCCGCAGGCCATGGACGATGGCCAGCGCCGCGCCCTGGGGCTGGCCTGGCCCGCCACTGCCGCCGCGGCCGTGGTGGAAATGGTGCTGGGCCTCTGGATGCTGGCCGACTGGTGGAGCACCCCGGGGCCCACTCGTGCAACCGCCGAACTGGTCATGGCCGGATGGCTCGTCTTCGCCGCCCTCTGGATGGGCTGGGAGGCCCGAAACCTGCGCGACATGGATGCGGGGGGCGTTGACTCCGTGTCGCTTGGCGCCCTGCTGTCCACCGTGCTGGCGGGCGTGGGAATCTCACGTTCCTTTGCCACTCCCGGGCAGGTGGTCATGGTGATCGTGGGCGGAGTTGCGAGCGTCATCTGTTACTGGGCGGTGTGGCGCCTTACGCGTAATCGCGGGGTTCCGACCACGGCGATCGCCGCAGGCCTGGTGGCCGTGGTGTCGCTGCTGCTGCCCCTGCTCACCCGGTGAGCGCCAGCCTGGAGTGTCCGCTGTGCGCCGCGGTGGTGGTGGCCGACGTCCCCGACATCGCACCGGGTACGTGCCCGGGGTGCGGTGCCAGGTATGAGGGTGGGGAGGGCGACGCGCCGGGTGCCGTGGCGGCCGCGCTCCGCGGCTTCGGTGCAGACGACCTGCCCGCCACCGATGTTCTGAACGCCATCTTCCGGCTGTCCTCGGGCGACGCCCTGGCATCGCGGGTGGCGGTCACCTCCGACCGCCGCGACGACTTCTACCTCTGGTGGGTGTTCGTGCGGGAGGACGGCTGCTGCGCGCGCGACGTCCTGGCGTTGCTGGTGGATACCTCCGGCTGATGCCACCGGTGGTGGTCGGCGTCAGCCGGTGATCGCGGCCGCATGGTCCCGAGTCGGATCGCTCCATTCGGGCAGCGGCCGGCCCCCCTCTGCGCTCTCATCGAATGGCGTCGGCATCCCAGTGGGAACCCACCGCGGGGTCGTCGGTGACGACGCCGCGGTGGTGATCAGTCAGGGCGCGCATCAGCATCTCGAGGTCCGCGGGGTCAAGGCCGAGGGCCTCTGTAACCCAGGTTGCTGGCTATCGCGGCGGTGCGCGGCCCGTGCTCCGGGTCACGCCCGCCGTTCTCGCGTCGGCAGTCGTGCAGTACGGCGAAGCACAGCACGATGTGGGCATCCGTCCCCGGCGTGGCCGTGACCAGCCGGCGTCCGTTGGCGCCAACTCGCCGCCAGCGGTCCTCGTTGTGGATGCGACTTCCCCGCGACGGGCCTGCGTTGGCCAAAGCTGCCTGCACCATGGTGATTGAGCGCATTCTGCATCGGCCCGACCTCCTGTCGATCCTGCCTCATGCACGTCGGCGGCCGGCACCCACGTCCTTGCCTCTTCCCGATGATCGTCCCCGCCGGCGAGACCCGCAGGTTTCGGTCCATCCCGCGGTGTGCCCGGCGCGCTGCTCGGGCGCGCTCGGAGTAACGTCGGCGGGGTACCAGCCAGCGGACAAGGGGTAACCCATGCGACACCTCAGGGTCATGGCCATCACGAGTGCGGTACTGGCGATCGGGGGCGCATCCCTGGGTAGCGCCATCCCCATCCGCAACCTCTCGGTACATGTGGGCGCCTACACGTCGATCTTCCAGGGAAAGGTGTTCTCGCCACCCAATGCGCGCTACTGCACTGCACGCGTGAGGGTGGTCATCGGCACGTATCCGGGGGGGCGCAAGGTCACCCGCCTCAATGGAACCATTCGCGTGTGCACGTCGGGCGCGTCTGGGTGGACCAGCGCGTGGTTCCGTGCGCACTTCCACACCCCGGTGCCCGGTGAGTACATCGCGTGCGCCCGGGCCAGTCAGGTGACGCGCAACACCCAGCCATCCACCCACACCGCGTGCCAGCGGTTCTCGGTGTCGTGATCGCTCTCCCCGCGGGCTCGGGCACCGCCCCGGGCCCGCGGGCCGCCGCCGCTTCGTCCGGATGATCCGGAACCCCATCTCGCCATTGGTGTCGGGCGTCAGGACGTTGCGCCCCGTCATGTTCGAATAGCCCTTGATCGTGTCGACCGTCGCGCGGCCGGTCTTCACATCACGGACGCAGTGGTGATGGTGGACGTCGTTTCGCCGGCGTATGTCGCCATGTTCGCCAATATCGGGCCCGCGCTGGTTCACTCCGTGCTGAACGGCGTGCTCGTGTACCTCGCCCTGGCCCTCGTGGTCTGGATCGCGTCCCGCAGTGTCGGATCCCGGTCGTTCGCGCTGGTGACGGGTGTGCGGCCCTGGCGCCTGCCCCCCCGCAGGCAGGCAGGCGGTCGGCACCGGCTCATCGGCCCGGCTCCCTCTAGGCTCCGACCCGGCGCGCGACCGGTGCGCATGTGCCCCACGGCCCCGGGAGGTTCTGCACGGTGATCCTGCATTCCGATGATGGTCTTGCCGTGGGCGGCGTGGTGTGGATGCACCTGACCAACGTGGAGGGCGACGTGCATCCGTGCGGTGAGTGCGCCTTCCCCGTGGATGGCGACCCCATCGCGCTGATCGACGAGATCCATGCCAACGGTACCCAGGCACTGCCGTCGCGCGACCCCGAGCCCGATCGCACGTTCCTCACCATCACCCCCGACGAGCCCTCGCTCGGCACGCTGGCCATTGCCGCCACGGGTGTGGTGGTGGTGATGCCCCGGCTCGAATTGGGCGGCATCCCCGACCTGCGCGATGCCGTGGCCATCGGCCACCACCCGGATCCGCAGGCGATCGCGCGCGCGTGGGGACGTTGGCTGTCCGCACGCCATGCCTGGCGACGCGTCTTCGCGCGGGCGACGGGTGATCCCGGCGCGACGTGCTGGGAGGTCATCGCCCCGGGCGTGGCCGTGGCAGTGACCTCGGCGGCTCCGGGGGGCAAGGCCGTGCCCGACCTGGCCGATTCCCCCGTGGACGCACGCGAGACGGTGCGGGTGCACCCCTCACGCGGCGGCTGGTGGCGCGAGTGGGACTATGCCGGCGATGTGATCGATCGCGTGGTGGCCCTCATCTCCGTGGCTCCGGACGCCTGGCCCGAGATCGCCGATGCGGCCATTCCCGACGAGGCACCCGGGCTGCGCTTCGACCCCGGCAGGAGCGCCATCGCGGGCGTGGTCGGCGGCCTGCCCGTGACCGTGACCACCGAATCGATCCTGGCCTTCGCGGCGGGGGAGGGAATCACCCCGGCCGAGGCCGCCACACTCATCGTGGCCGCGGAGCTTCAGCCCTTCGTGGCAGTCGAGGATGCCGAGTAGCAGCGGGGGCCTCGGTCAGCGCGGAGGCCGCCGGTCGGGACAACCCCCCGGGGTCACACACGGTTTCCAGAGGCTGGGACCCCAGGAGGAATGGGGACGCCGGCCCCCGACGCGCGTCCTTACCGGTGGAATGACTGCATCTGGCACGCCTGGCGCGCAGATGCGTGTCATTCCATGTGCGGTATGCCCACCGTTCAGCGGATGCGCATGTACGACGGGTACATCGACGCATACGACATGCCGGTGGTTCTGTCGCTGATCTTGGCCGACACCGCCCACATGCCGTTGCGGTAGCGGTCGGGCCGCTCGGCCGAATAGACCATGCACCGCGCGGTCGCCTTGGCGCTCATCCCCAGGTTGATCTTCCCGCCGCCCGTGCGGGCCATGTTGAACTCGGCGTGGATGCGGTGGCCCACGCCCCCGGTCTGGCACCAGCGCGCGCGAAAGGAGATGTATGCGCCGCGGTCGACCGCGCGGATCCAGGTGACCTCCGGCAGGCTGATCCTCGGCGAGCCGCCCGTCAGCACCCAGTGGATCCACGGGTAGTACGAGCCCACGTGCGTATAGGCGGTGGGCCCGGAGTTATCGCAGCCCTGCGGCCCGAACGAGACGATGCCGATCAGTTCATTCCGGATCTCCAGCGGTCCGCCGCTGTCGCCCGAGCACGCCGAGGGCTCCAGGCTCATGGGCAGCGTGGCGCAGATGGTTCCCCACGGCGCGCCAACGGCTCGGCACTGGGCGGGCGTGGACACGCTGACCTGACCGGTGAGCAGCGAGTCGCTTCCCTTCGGTGCTCCCTCCGCCACTCCCCATCCCGCCACCCATGCCGTGCTGAAGTACTGGCCCGTAAGGCCCTGGTGGGTGTCCGGGGTCAGCGTGGGCACGTTGATGGGAACTGCCAGATGCAGCAGGGCGAGGTCGTGCCCCCACCTGTTCGTGTCATAGAGGGGATACGTGGCGATGGAGTCCACCGGCACCCGCTGCGCGGGTGTCATGGTCGACAGAGTCACCGAGCCCGCCGCCACCTGAATATCCGCCGCCGTGAAGCCCGCGGTGCAATGCGCGGCGGTTACCACCCACTGGGGCTCGATCAAGGAGCCGCCGCAGTACTGCGCGCGAAAGGGATCGGGCTCGCTGGTTCTCATGAGTGCCGCCACGTAGGGCCATGCCGCCGGGTCGGCCGGCTGCCCGCTCACCACCGCATTCCCGCGTGCCGGCAGTGCCAGGCCGAGCGTCACCATCACGGCGACAAGAAATCCGAGCAGCAGCGGACCCAGCCCTGCTCGAGTGCGTGCTCCGGTCATGGAGTTCTCTCCTGTCGTGACGCGCATATCCGACACCATACGACCATGAGCACCATGAGCACCATGGGCTCTGGTTCCGGGCTCCGCTCGCATCCTCGGGGACGCTCCATTGCGTGATCCATCCACCGGAATCCGCGCAACGTGCCGACCCCGAGCCGCTCGGAGCCATCGCCCATGTCGCGACCAGCGCCCTCAGGCGCCCCGGGTCTTCAGGAACTCCACGAAGGCCTCGCGCTCGCCCTCGCCAAACGGGGCGGTGCCATCGCCCCCGCGGTACTCGCCGCGGACCTGCCGAGGGAACTCCCCGGCGCCGGTGAGCAGATCATCAAGCGGGCCCGCCCAGGGGATGGTGGCGTGACCGGTGAGCAGGTGCGCCAGGGCCGGAATGGTGAAGGCCAGGTTGTCGGCGGCACTCGCACCGCCCCCGGCCACCATACGACCACCGAGTTGGGCGATGTGCTGCGCCCGCGCGGTCTGGTCCTCGTCCGCCGGGTCGATGTTCCACAGCGGAACCTCGGCGGCGATGCTGCTCACCATCACGTTGGCGTCGCTGAACCACGCCAGCGTGTTCACTCCTGCCGCGCGCGATGCGGGGTCGGCGATCAGCACCACACCCCACGGGTTGGCGGAGGGGTCGGCTACGGCCGCCCGGCCGATTCCGGTGCTCAGTCCGCCCGGCACCGGTGCGCTCTTGGCTCCGCTCATCTGACCCACCCTTCTGGCTCGAACGCAGTGGGCAGGAGGGTACCGGTCGGCCCGCATCAGGGGATCGAATATCGGCACCCCCCCGCGTGAGGGCCTAGGCCGGGGTGCACCCCAGGGTGCGCCCGGCCACCCGGCACGTGGCCATGAGCGCGCCGGCGTCGGTGCGCAGGCGGATGGTCCAGCGCCCGGCGGCCGCGCCTGGCGCCGCCACCGCGTAGCCGAAGCGCACGTCGGTCCACTCGCTGGTGGGGGCGGGGTAGGGCGGCACGCCGGTGATGAGCGGCGTGCCCACGGCGTTCTGCAGCGGCCCATAGGTGGGCGTGTCGTATCCCGTGGCGGGGTCCAGTGCGGTGCCGCCGTTGCCCAGTACCAACTGCCCGGCCTGCCCCGGGATCTGCACGGCCTGCGCCAGGTGGATGTGGCTGGACAGGATCATGCGGTAGCGGCTGAGCAGCCCCACCGACGCCGCCTGCTGATCGGTCGACGTCCACGGCGTGCCCGTGCCCGACACCAGCGTGGACGACACCAGGCCGAAGATGGGGCGGTGCACCAGCAGCCATGACTCCCGGCCCGCGCGCGCCACCGCAAGGTCATTGGCCTTCGAGTACGCCGGGCGCAGCACTGCGGCCTCGGGGGTCACGCGCAGGTCACTGCCCGGGGCGGAGTCGGCGATCACCAGCCGGAGGGTGCGCCCCTTCGCCACCGGCAGATCGATGGGGTAGGGGTCGGTGGGAGGCGCCGCCGGAGCGCTCAGCGCCCCGGACCCGTCGGCAACGGGTGCGCACCAGTTCGTCGTGGTCGGCCGGGGGTCGAACAGCAGGAAGTAGCCGTTGCCGGCCCGCCAGCAGTCCTCGTGGTTGCCGCGCACCACCACCAGCGGCGCCGCGTGCAGCACGGGCGCCATGGGCACCAGCGTGTCGACGATCCAGCCGTAGGCGGAATCCGTGAACGGCATGCCCGGCACCGGCGGCGGGCTGGCCCCGCAGTAGTCCTGAAAGCCGTCCGGGCAGGGGCCCTCGCGGTAGAAGAAGTCGCCGGTGAACACCACCACGTCGGGTGACGACCCCGCCACCCGACGTGCGATCCTGGCCAGCGGCCAAGCCTCTGCGCTGCTGCAGTCCTGCACGGGTTCCTCCAGATTCACCCGACACCCGCTGTCGCTGAAGATGCCGATGCGCCTCACCCGTGCAGGCATGGCCGCGGGGATGGCCGTGCCACCCACCGTCACGCGGGTGCTCCCTGCAGGAACGGCGCGCTCGCACACGGTGATGGGCGCGAATGCCGAGCCGGTGTTGGTTGCTGCCGATCGCAGGTTCATGTGCAGTGATCGGCCATTGGCGACCAGATCGGGGCACCCGTCCCCGGCGGGCACCACCGCGCGCGCCACCAGACCCGACGCCGCCACCGACCTGGGGGCGGCGAGCGAGTACGCGGCGATGGGCGGCGCGGCCGCGACGGCCGTGCCGACACATGCGGTCAGGCCGATGGCGATGGTCAGCACCAGCGGTCGCAGTCTCATGCGTATGAGCGTACGGGATGGGTGCAGCGCTCCCAAGGTCGTCCTGAGGCGGGCGGGCGCGGCGGCGATGCACCACAGAACGCCGACGTGAGCCGCGGCTCACGTCGGCGGCCGGTCTCTCAGGGGGTGGCCAGCGGGTTGTGCCAGCGCACCTCGCTGAAGCGGGCGAAGTCGCCGTCGGCCGAGGCGATCTCCACTCCATGCTCCAGCGCCAAGGCGGCCAGATGCGCGTCTGAGATCAGCGGCCCCGTCACGTCGTAGCGAATGATGAGGTCACCGAGTATCTCCCCATGACGATCGGTCTCAACCGGGATCCACGCGGCTGGTGCCGCGAGCCATTCCTCCACCTGCTGCCACGCGTCGGCTGGGGTGAGCGGCGCGTGTACCGCGCGCGGGTTGGTCGCGATGCGCACGAAGCCGACGAGCACCTGCCATGGAAGCCCTGCCCGTACAGGGCCGTTGAGCGTCTCCTGCAACCATTCACGCGCACGTTCGTGGCGTGGCGTGGTGTGATCGCGTGCGTACAGCAGGAGATTCGCATCGATGATCATGGGCGCCTATTCCCGGCGGTCGGCGCCCTCCAGGAAGTCCAGGACCTCCCCGATGTTGTCGATGGGGATGCGAAATCCGCCCATGTCTGATGTGGTCTGCACGAAGCGTGGACGCTGCGCGCGCTCCCCGGATCCTTCGCGCACAAGCGCGTTCACGACATCGCTCAGACCCTCACCGCGCTCCTTCTGAAGGCGCTCCAGGATGCGGGCGACATCAGGATCGAATGTGACCGTGGTCCTCACACGCTTCATCTTCGCAGCGGATGTGTCAGCCATGTGCATCATCATGCCAAAGAATGCGCATCACGATGCAACACCGTTGACCACGTGGCAGGGGATCGGCATCGAGCACCGATAAACCACCGTGCCGTGAGCACGTGGTGACCGAGCGGTATGAAGCGGTTACGGATCCCCACGTATTCGTGCGGGCGGACGCGTGATCGCCAACGCGCGGCGATGGGCGTCGGCACCGGAAAGTGCCGATTCCCGACGATGGGAGTACGGTTATTTCCGTAGGGGAAGTCCTGTCTCTGATGGGTGTCCCGTAGGAGCGTCGCGTGAAGGACGGTCCCGCATTCGAGCACGACGATGCGGCTGCGGTGGGCGCTGATGGGCCGACTGTCGTGGGTCCCGGTGGCTCTGGACCGCACCGACCGACCGACGAGGTCGAGGACGCGCAGCGAGAGGTGCGGGCTCGGCTTCGCGCCATCGAGGAGTTGCGCGACGACGGCGTGATCACGGACGAGGAGTACCAGCAGGCGCGGGAGATCACGCTCCTCGGGCCCGCGGGCGCTGCATCGTTGCACGGGCACGAGACGGCGCAGATCCCCGTGAGCACCGACCCGGAACCCGAACCCGGATTGAAGGGGCGGCCGAATGGTGGCTCCGACGGCTCCGGCCGTCCGCCATGGCTTGTCCCGGCCGCCGCCGGCGTCGGTGGTGTCGCCGTGATCGCCGTGATCGTGGGACTTTTCCTCGCATTCCGCGGGGACGACTCGAACACGTATGTGCAGGCCGTCGAGCCCTCCTCTCAGCAGTTGAATGCGTCCGCCGCCGTTGTGGGTCGTGCACTCGCGCGGGTGGCAGGCCCTGCAGATGTGGCGTCCCTCAAGAGGGTTGCCGATCGCCAACTCGAGACAGCGGACACCGCCCGTGTCGCTCTTGGGCAGGTGCAGGCGCCTGCGGACCAGAGGGCCGTGCAGCAGAACATGCTGATCGGGGCAGCCGGCTACCGGACCTATCTGGCCCTGCTCCGCCGCTCGACATCGGTGCCGGCGGAAAAGGCGCCGCCGATCATCACTCAGGCTCGTGTCCAGGCGGCAAAGGTCACGACTGCCTTCACGGCCGTGACCGAGGCGCAGCCCGGAATCTCCATGACCACCCTGCTTGGTTCCGGCCTTGATGCCACCGCCGGCTTGGCGTCGGTGCGTCGTGAGCAGGCCGCGGCGGTACGGCGGCAGCGCGATGCGGCCGAGCGCCGACGCAGGGAGGCCGACGCGGCGCGCGCCGGAGCTGCGGACATCGCACGGGTGCGGACCGGCTACAGCTTTCAGTCGCCGACCGGGAACATCCACTGCCAGGACGATGGCAGCCAGTTGTTCTGCTCCACGTCCAACGACACCTTCGCGGTGATCCTCCCGTCCTATGGCGCCTCGTACTCCTCCACGGGCGTTGCCAGTGGGGGGGAGACGGTGCCCTATGGCGGATCGTGGCGATCCCCGTCAGGAAACTTCACCTGCAGTTCCGCCTACGACGGCATCACGTGCAGTAACTCCTCGGGCAACGGGTTCTTCCTCAACCGCACCACATACGACCCGCGATAGACCGATGGACACCGACCACGACGACGACTCCGATCCTTCGGGCGATCGTCGTCCTCCGGTAGTCGATGATCACACGCTGCAGCGGCGCGAACGGCGGCGGCAGGCGGAGCATGATCGGCGGCGTCGTCGCTCGAGGATGATGGGCGCCGTCGTTGGCGCTGCTGTTGGCCTGGCCGCTGTCGCCGCCCTCGGGATGTGGGTGCAGGGGCGGGGCTCGGCGGACTCCGCAGGCGCGTCCACCGTGCCCCGTGCGACGTCCTCGGGCACGACCACGGCCACCACCACGCGTGCCCGGACGACCACGACGGGCGCCCACCGGGCACCGGTGCGGGATGCCGTCGCGGCAGCCACCCCCATCGCCGCGGCGGTCTCCACACCGGCGCGACCCGTCGTGTGGATTCAGGCGGGCCACCTCGCACCGGGTGAGCCCGGCTACATGGCCCAGACCGGAGCCGGGGGTGGGCCCTTCGGATCGGAGGCCGCCTTCAATTCGCGTGTGCGGGATGAGGTGGTCCGGCGACTGAGGAAGGCGGGGGTCGACGCGCGGCCGATCCCGGCGCGGGTTCCGATGGATTCCCGGGGTGCCGCGTTCGTCTCCCTGCACTTCGATTCACCCGGCGGGGCGGCGGCGCTCGGCTACGCGGTGACCGGTCGCGGCGAGAACTA
>Ga0209514_10002633_pt1 | contig 27420 bp, 44 predicted proteins | sample Subgrocontami58m_FD_187452 | JGI IMG/M metagenome (GOLD analysis project Ga0209514, IMG submission 187452) | Subsurface groundwater microbial communities from S. Glens Falls, New York, USA - GMW37 contaminated, 5.8 m (SPAdes) (version 3) | ecosystem: Environmental > Aquatic > Deep subsurface >...
GACAGCGGCGGCAACGTCATCAACCGGCGGCAAGACCAACTCAAGGTGATAGTGCATCGTATCCTTTCTGCCGCCAGCGAAGGCGGCGGGTGCGTGGTTGATGTGCGAATCTTAGCGCCATGTTTGGATGGCTGTCAAGGGGGGTATTGCAAATAGTTTCCAGATCGGATATCTTAGCGCCATGAATCCAGCGGCACAAGCACTCGGCAGACTCGGCGGTATAGCTCGGGCGCTGAAATTATCCAAGCGGCGCAAGAAGGAAATCGCGCGTAATGCTGGCAAAGCGCCCAAACGCAAGCGCAACGGCAAGCCACGATGATCGACCACGAATCCCCGCTATACGTCAGCCTGATGCGCGAATGCTGGCAATGCGCTACTCAACAAGGCCCATTCGTGCAAGGCGTTCATCTCTTGTGCAATGATTGCGATGCCGGTGAGCGGCGCGAGTATGCCGAGCAGGAGCGTGATGAATGATTGAGCAGGTCGGTATTGCCATCTGTGGTGTCAGCGCGGTGTTTCTCAGTCAGGATGCCCGTGAATCATGGCGCAAGTGGGCTTGCATCTTCGGCCTTGTTGGTCAACCGTTTTGGTTCTACGCCACCTATCGAGCGGAGCAATGGGGCATCTTCCTGCTGTGCTTCGTCTACGCTTATTCGTGGGGGCGCGGCCTGCGAACCTATTGGATTAAACCATGACTGCCCGCAAGCTCAACGAGCCTCCGCTAGATTCAGTAATCCACCTACTCGCACAAGCCGCCGAGATAGCGCGCAAGAATCGGCTGCGTGTTGGCGTGCGCGTGCCGATTGCTTATGCTGTGTGGGCGGCGCTGGATGAGGAAGAACGGCAGCGGAAGGGGCGCAAATGAGCGAGCGCATCAAGGTTGGCGATCTGGTGATGATCGTGCGCGGGCATGAGTGCGTTATGAACTTATACCAAGGTGTTATTTTTACGGTGACAGGGTTTGTGCAACCGCGTTTTGGCGGATGGCATTGCGCTCGGTGCGGCAGAGACAATGCAGGCGGGAACGAAGCGGCTGCGACAGGATTCCACAAAGCTCATGCGCCGATTTCGTGGCTCAAGAAAATCCCGCCGCTGACCGAACCTGAAACCGTCGAGCGCAAAGAGGAATTGCCAGCATGACGCCAAGTGAAATCCTAGAACTGAAGGCATACGCCGCCGTGGTCTACCGCGAGCGCGCAGAGATTGAGGGCCGGTGCAGATCGAAGGCAGCGTTTGGTACCCGAGCGCAAGCCGAGCGCACCATTCGCAGAGTAGCTCGAAAGGCTGGCGTCGTCGCTTACAAGTGTCAATTCGCGGATCACTGGCATGTTGGGTCTAGGGGCGTGCGGTGAGTAAGTGGGTTGGCGGTCTTGCCGAATGGGACGATGGCGATACCCGTTTCCTATCTGTAGCATTCACTTGGAAACTTGAGGAAGCTTACGAGCGCGCTGTTTTTGCCCGCGAATGCGGAATGAAAGTTGTCGCTGGTGGCCCCGCGCTTTATCTAAAGACCATGAAACACAGGCTTGAGGATGTGGCCGAAATCCGCAAAGAGTATCCTGACGCTATTGCTCATCAAAATCCATCTGCGACTATTGCAAGTCGCGGCTGTCCTGTCGGTTGCTGGTTCTGCATTGTCCCAAAGATGGAGGGCAAGAAGTTCACGCTGATACCTGACTTTCCAGTGCGCCCCATCTTGTGCGACAACAACCTTTCGGCGCTTCCTATTGACTACCAAAAGCACATCATCTCCCGTTACATCGGAGAAGGCGTGCCATTGCTTGACGCAAATAGCGGATTCGAGCCGCGCACGTTCACGGAGGAAGTTTACAGATTGTGGAAACCTATCAATCGCGGGCCTTGGCGCTTCGCTTTCGACGATTTCGAGGAAGCGGTAGACGTGATGTATGTGTTCGAAATGCTCAAGGATGAACCGCCTAGCAAGAAGCGCGTCTATGTGCTAATCGGAAACGAACCATACGCCGAGTGCATGGCGAGGGTTTGTTCAGTAATTTCGCATGGTTGCGAGCCGCACGTTCAGCCGTTTATCAAACTCAACGCATTGCAGCGAGAGCCTCACGTTAAATTCGATTGGACAGCGCAGAAGTTAAAAGACGTTGCACGATGGGCAAACGGGTTCGTGTGGAGAAAGGCACCGTTTGAGGACTATTCGCGCTCAATGAAAACCGCAGAAGTCTACGACGAGCAACAGGGGCTATTCGCATGACCTCCCGCAACTCCTGGACGCTGGCATTTTCAAAGCTGCACGTCGAGCCGCAGGGCGCGAGAAGGATTAACGGCGTCATGTCGAGCAAGCCTGACCCGTTGCCAAATGGCCCGGAAGTGACTGTACCGTCTGGAAAGCGCGGCAGGCAAAAGGTAGGGCGACCGCAGTCCGTTGCACCCCTTAACCCATCCAGTGAGCGGCAGTCGTGGGGATTGCGGCTGATCCTGCCATACCCGCCATCGGTTAACCACTACTGGCTGCTCAACCGCAACGGCTCCCGGCGCATATCGGCGGCAGGCGAGGCATTCAGGCTAGCGGTCAAGCTCTTGCCGCTGGTGCAGACCTTCCGGGGATTGGTCGCGGTCAGGATCACGGCTTGCCCACCGGACAAGCGGAGGCGCGATCTTGATAACCTGCTAAAGTCACTTCTTGACGCGCTGCAACATGCCGGGATCATTGCCGATGACTCGAACGTGGTCGATCTGCACGTCGTCCGTGGTGCGTACCGGCAGGGCGGAAGCTGCGAGGTCGAGGTCAGGGCTGCAAATGGGGTGTCAAACACCCTTCAGGACGTTCAGGAACCCCGGCAAACAGGGGGTAGGCGCGTCGCAATGGCAGGTCAGGCTATCCCCATAGCCTGAAAACAGCGTTTTGGCCGAATTAGGGCTGTTTCAGGCCAGCGCGCGCGGCAACCATGAAACCCCGTTGACTTCCGCTATCCACCGGCATATAAAACAACTGCGGCCCAGGGTGACTCGCCCCAGGCCGCGTAATCCTGATTGCTCTGGCGGAGCGAATCAAGACCTTAGAAACAGTCTAAACGCAAACCACCGCCATAGTCAAGCAGGCGCTCAAGTCGTCGGGGACTCACCGGCAGGGCTTGAGGGATACCCCGAACTGTGGGCTAGGTCTGAGATACGGGGTAGGGTGGCGAAGGCAGCGCCCTTGACCGAACGGCTACCGGGTAAGCGCGGCTCCGAAGGGAACGTGTTTTGAAGGCGACCTAGTCATGGGCTGGCTAGGTTTCGCTCACCAAAGGGAACCATCCTTGAAACCATGATCACTCTACCAGACAAGCCGAGATTCAGATCACCCTGCAACGGCTGCGGGAAATGTTGCGCGCTTGAAATTTGCGAAGTCGGCGCGATGGCTTTCCCCGGCGCGTCTGCTCCATGCCCTGCCTTGAAATTGACGCCAGATCACACTCGAACTTATTGCGAACTGGTAGCGATAGAAATTCACGCGAACATGGAGCCATTGATTCAGCGCGGGCTAGGGATTGGCGATGGCTGCACGATGGAAGATGAGGCAACTTCAAAGGCGGCGTGATCCTGCATCCTACCTCCCTGCATAAATCGCCCGCACAATCCATCGCCGCGCCACCTGAATCTTAGCCGCGACCGCCAGTGTGAGCATGTCCCAGCCGATGGCTATGCCCGTGCAGCATTTCAGGGCGAGCGTGAGGCAGTAGATTCTCATACCACCGCCAGCGCCGCCACCATCATTATCACGCCGATGACTACCAGCGCATCGACCCACGTATCGCGGCGAGGGTGGAGCCATGCCTTGCTTGCGTGGTCGGTCATGTGCATCATGGTAGTATCCTCCGTGTCGCGTGCTGCCGTATCAATTCCCATTTTTGCGCCATCAATGTGAAGTATGAAGCTGCCGCATGGTTAGATATTTCGGTCGCCTTGATAGCGCAGCAGTAATACTTCACGCGTTCACTGGCGGCGCGGTCTGCCAAATCGTGAAGCTGGATTACTCGGTGAGTGCTGATCATGGCCGCTTGTCCTTTTCGATGCGGGTGAGTAGGGCGCGGGCTTGGTCGAGTATTTCCACTTCGCTGTCATCGTAAATGTGCGGATTGTCGCCGTCCTCAAAGCGCAGGACAGCGGCAAGCATATCCCGCAACTCCCCAATCTGCTGCCGGGCTAATTGCAATTCATACCATATCCGGTCGGAGCGCATCTCGGGCTTGAATGGCTGACTGGCGATTGCGGTCACTCTGTTGAAGGTTTCGGCGCTCACGCCGCCCTCCGTTGCGCCCGTTCGATGCAGGCTAAACATGCCTTTGCCAAAGCTGAATATTTCTTGTCAGCTTTGATCCTTTCATACAGCGCGAGGATGAGATTGTCCGTGTCTAACCCGCGTTGACGTTCGGCTTCGGCGGTACGAGCTTCAACATTCAGCCGGTCGGATTCTTCTTGCGCGGCTTTGCGCTCGGCTTGCAGGCGGGATTCTTCTGCGGCAAGAGCGTCTTGGATACGTCTGTCCTCGGCTTCTTGTTCGGCGCGGTCCTGCGCGACTTTGGCGTAGATCTCGGCTTGGGCTTCCGCTGCCGCGCGCTTGGCGGCTTCTTCGGCTTCGCGCTGCGCCTTGGCCTGTTCCTCTTGCCTGATCTTCTCGCGCTCGGCTTCGAGCCGTTCGGCTTCGGCCGCCTTGTGTTCCGCGATCCGCAGCTTCGCCAGATTGGTAAGGTCGTCCGGCTCCTTCAATACCAGTTGTGCGGTGTCGGAAAACAGAAACTTGTAATCCGCCGCCAGCTCGCGCAGGGTCTTGAGATTCAGGCCGATCTTGCCGGCAATAGTCGTTGCTTCGATTGTCGCGCGGGCAAGCTCGGTATCAACCGCATCTTTCAAGCTGGCAACCGTCTTTTTCCCCTTGATCACCCCGGCGAAGTCGACGTTGATCTGTGGCATATAGGGCTTGCCGAATACTTGGTTGTGCAGGTTGATGCGCTCGGCAAGCGCGTCCCTGCCTGCCTGCACAATCTCCACTCTGATCGAATCCTTCCTTGCAGCTACCAGCTTGGTCAGCATCAGTCTGGTAGACCGTGCCTGACCTGCGTACAGAGCTACAGTCCTTCTCATTTCGTCTACCGAGGCTACCTGCGCCAGAGCGGAGCTTTCGGCGGCTTCCAGAGCGTTCTGCGCGGTTTCGAGCGTCTTGATTGCTTGTTCAGCATCGGCAAATTCTTGATCGCTTGACGGTGACTTTGGCAACCGCTCGATAAACGCGGTCAGCTTCTCGCCGAACACCTTGAGATTGTCGGTCAGGGTGATGGCTCCGTTGACCTGTATCGACAGCGCCGGCAGCGCCATGACCGGCGCCGCGGTGACTGGCGGCAGGACTTCGGCCGGCTTGAATTCCGCCAGATCCTGATGGAACATTGCCCATCCGGCTTTGATGCGATCCATCCATTTCCCGTGTGGAGACACGAACATATGCACGCAGTTATCCGGTGTTCCGTCGCTCACCATGAACAGCACTCTATTAGCCCCGGTAACCATCATTATCTGTTGGCATTGCGGCTGATGTTCTTCTGGTAACTCACCACGGCTTACTGAGGCAGCAAGGGCTGCGGCCCATTGCTTGTGTTCCCACGCGGTGAGCCCATCCATCGTGAGCCCGTCCGTAGACGCGCGGAGTTTCCCGTAAGTGTAGGTAGCGGGGTAAAGTTCCTCACCGAGTATTTCTTCCGCCATCGGACGCGCCAGCGCCTCGACCTTATGACCGTGGTCCAGAATTTTATCCTGAACGAAATCGCTGAATTCCTTGGCGATGCCTGTTGACTTCGCGCGCAGCAACTCGGTGCGCGTCGTGTTTTTCGACAGGCCGAGCATTGCCGCTGCCTCGCTCGCGCCGTCCGTTTCAAGCAGCAAGGTCTGCCACTTGGGTTCGCCTTGAATCAGTTCGTGCTGGATGCGTTCCATCGTTTCTCCTTGAAATGGGTGGGGCTCAGGGCGTTGTAACCGATATGACCAAGCTCGCTTGCCGTGGCCCTTGGTTCGCTTATTGGCAGATGCCGGCGCAGGCCCGCTGTTGCCCCATGATCGTTATTGCGCCGCCAGTTCCGCGCGCCGGTCCTGATATGCCTTTGCCAGTTCATTCTGTCTGTCCTGGCCTTCGATGCCACCGATCAAAGACGCGTCCGCGTCTAGCATATCAACGTCCCTGCCAGTTTTCAGACGCGCAAGCAGCGCCTCGTAGTTGATTGCCGGGGCGCCAGTCTTAACCTCACCCGTGTCCGTGTCTACCGTAGCTTTCTTCACGGCCATGATTTCTTTCTTCTGCGCGTCGGACAGCACGGCTTTGCTGGATACCGTCGTAATTATCTGCTCGCCGGTTTTCTTGCCGTCCTGAATCAGTTTGGTCCATGTCGGCAGGTTCTTGGTGAACGCTTCGGCGGGGTAGGGCTGCGGGCCGGTGGGTTGTTGTTCCTGCGTTTCGTCCTCGTCGTGCCGCAATTCAGCCGGCAAATCTTCAATGTCTTGCGTAAATATGTCGCTCGCCGCGGTGACGTTCAGCGTCATGGCGATCTTCGCGCGCTTGCACGCCATCTTCAGGATGGTATTCGCCTGGTCCGCTGATTCTGTCCTGATCTGCGCCGTCTTGCTCACCTTGCCCTGATACTTCTTGAACTTCACGCGCCGCAGGTTTTCTGGAGTCGCCTCGAATTCTTCGTCGCATAGCGCGCCGCGCCACTTGTATTTTTCCTCGTGGGATGAACATTCGCCCATTCCCTCCCCGAGCACGATGCCGGTCCCTTGATGCGTGCCGATACACCGAACACGGAACCGCGCCATGCCGTCAACGGTCAGGTCTGAAATATCATATTTGTCGGCAATGCGGAATGTCGCGCAAAGCACTTCGGCACCGGCCTTATAGAGCGTCGGCTTCTGAGTTCCCGGAATTACCCCGTAGTGCATTTCCTTCTTCATGACAGCCTTCATGACTTCCTGCACCAGATTGACCTGCGCCCGCATATCGGCAGCGGTCAACACCCGGCTTTCCTTGTATTCAACGATATCAGTCATTCAAATCTCCTTGTTGATAAAGTAATTCCAACTCCCGCGCCGCCTCGCCGTCACTTCTCCAGTCGGGTCTAGCGTTCATTTTCGTGGACTAATGCATACAATGTGTTTTTCGTCTGCGCTAATCCAACGTCACGGCGCAACCATGTAACTGGCGAAGTATGGACATACTCGCCGTCTGGTACGTAGGGATGGTTGTAAACCGTGCCACTTAAATGAGTGCTGTGATCGGTCCAACCTTCAAGCCTCGGAAGTTTGGAAATATCATCCGGGACTTCTGAATCGACGGGTTTGACAATCACGGCCATGTTCATCATTTCCCCTTCCGTTTCGCCGCACGTTCAAAATTACGCTCATACTCAGATGGCGATTTGCTCGTTTTATATGGGCCACGTTTTTTTCCTAGACGAGCTGCGGCCATATTTGCCCGAGCTTCCGGGGTGTGTTTGTAACCAAGGCAATTCTTATTTCCAATTTTTACAATCGACATATTTATTCTAGCTTTGTCAGAATACCTGCCGCGTTTTCTTCCAATCTTCGCTGCTGAGTGATTTGCAAGATGTTCCGGGGAGAACGATTTGCCAAGGAGCGCGGAAGATATTTTCTTGCGCGCCTCGTCAGAATGACGATAACCCAAGCCGTTTTGATTTCCGCGCATCGCATCAGCCATCATTGATCTATATTCAGCCGAACGAATTACTCCTTTGGGCGAACTGGAAGACAGATAGATATTGTAATCCGGAAGAAAGCCGTGGATGCACCGCTGCTCTTGAAACAGCAATTGCTCCTTTGGGCACGGCAATATGATGCGGAAAATGAATGATCCCTCTCCGTGGTCACTCCAATCTTTCTGCAATCTATGATTGGCGTGTCGAGCGCTCCTAAGCATGTGAAGATGTGTTCTCCATCTACCGGGACAGTCATTGGACGAGCCTATATACCGTTTCCCGTTCACGGTATTGAAAATCTCGTAGACTCCGCTTTGGTTGTTCATGGCAGAACTATTTCAGCTTCTTCTTCGCAAGTTTTTCGGCATATACACGCTGTCTTACCGCCATATCGAAACAGGCCGCCAACGATACATACTCGGTCTGCCGGCAACGTTCCTGCCTGAGTCCTAGTAAATCGCCGGGTTCCAAGCTCACCATGATGCGTCTACCACGATGGATACCGATGGTGCGGCGGGATACACGTTTTTTGAGGTCGGTCATGATTGCGTCCCAATGATTAAAATTCCTGCGATTACTACTGCGATGCAGAAAGCAATCAACACGATTACATTGCGCGATCTCTTTTGTTTTGTATCATGGATGCTCATTCCGCGAGAGCCTTCACAATATCTTTATGTTTCGCATATGCAACGAGACCGAATGCACGCTTCTCCGCTGGATCATGCGCCATACCTTCCGCCCTGAATCGTGCGGTGAGTTTTGCATAAAGCCGCAGGCGATCACGGATAATCGTATCCTCACGATTATTGTTGCGCTTTGGAACATTGCCGAGACTCATGACTTCCTCACTTCGCAGGTTGCCCGCACAGCGCGGGTATAGGCGTATAGTGCGCTTGTGGTTGACGTGCGTCAATAGCGTCTGGAAACTGTTACACTATTTAGACTTATTCTATATTGACGAGTGACAACAGGTGGTATATATTGATCGCATGATGTCCATAAATCAAGCTGCTGACAAGCTCAATTTGAGCCGGCAGCGAGTCCACATTCTCATTACGCAGGGGCGTATACCAGCGCAGCGCATCGGCCGGCAATGGATAGTATTGCGGGCAACGATTGGCAAAGCGCCGAAACGTAAACTGGTTGCAAAGGCGCGGGGATAGGCGCAATATACGTTTTCAGGCTGTGAGAAGCCGAATGGAGATTCCGATTGAATTCTGACACGCCAGCCCCCTTTACAGAGCCTATCAAGGCGCGGTCTCCCTGCGTCATGCTCCGGCAATTCTCACCTGTATCGTGGGGCTGGTCTGTGAGCGTTTAATGCCTACCCGTTACCTCAAGCCCGGCATCCGGGATTCCGAACGAATCGAGGCTGTTTCGATCTCTGACGCCGAAATCCTGTATTACCGGCTACTTGTAACCGTTGATGACTTTGGTAGAACTGATGCAAGGCCGTTAATGGTCAAGTCCGCGTGCTTTCCTATACGTTTGCGCGCAACTGCGGACAAGTGTATGCAATGGATGCAAGAGCTTGATAAATCAGGGTTGATTGCCCTATACGAGGTCGAAGGCAAATCATACTTGCAGATCACTAAATGGGACAATACCCCTCGCGCAACGTCGAGCAAATTCCCCGATCCGCCAGCAGATGTATACAAACGTATGCAAATGCTGCTCGTAACCGTAACTAAAACCGTAACTAAAACCGAAACCGATAAAGGCGCAGCTAAAGCTGCCGGTGGGGGTGTCAACGGAAAAGATTTGGAACTCCCGGATTGGGTTCCCTTGGATAATTGGGAAACCTATATCGCCATGAGGACCAAGATTAAAAAACCATGCACTCTTAGAGCCAAGCGCATGTTGCTTGGAAAGCTCGATGAGTTGAAAGAAAAAGGATTCAACCCGGCGCAACTGTTAGCCGAAGCAGAATCCAAGTGTTGGTTGAGCGTCTACGAGCCGAAGGGATAGCCGTGGCAAATCGAAAATCATTGTTTTGCAATTCCTGCGGAAATCCGCTTGAAGATGACGGGTCCTGCAAAATGTGTCCGGCCGGAAATAAGCGTAGGCGCGCTCCGGCAGACAAGGTCGATCGCGCCTGCCCATTCAATGATCACGGAAATGTTTGTGGACTCGTTGGGAGCATGAGCGACAGTACGAACGGGGGCGGGCCGTGGTATTGCTCGCGGCATTTCTGGAAACTGAAGGGGTATCCAGAAAAGTCCCGTGCCGAACTCGATGCTGCCGTTTTGAATCATGTCGCGGTTCGGGATCAGTGGTTTATCGAAAACGAACAGCCTCATGAGCTTCCAAAACTTGAAGATAGCGGACATTTCCGTTGCATGGCAACTGATGCTGCCGCTCTTTACGATAGACTTAGATCAGGCGAACTTGGCAAACGAACCCGCGAGCCAGGGGAGGATTGATCGTGCAATTTGCCAAAGCTTACGAAAACTATTTCAAGTATTTACGGTCTATTTTCCCTGAAGAATGGTTGGGAAAATGGCGTGTAGTATGGCGTGATTTCGAGACCGTAAAACAGGATCGTGAGTTTGAAACAGCGAACGAGGCAGTTATGTTTGCTGCGAAGATTGTGAACAGGGATATCAGGCCGGAAATTGAAGAAATAAAAGCGCGTGGAGAGTTGGAGGATGCGGTGAATTATTGGGCGAACATGACATGAGCCAAAACGGTAACATCCTGATGTATTTGCAGGAAGGCAACACGTTGACCAAGCGTGAGGCGTATCACTTGTTTGGATCATTGTCGCTGAATAGCAGGGTAGCCGAGATTCGCCGCAAGACAGGTGCTCAGATTGATTGCGAGCGTGTTGAGATTGGCGGGCGGGTGAGTTTTAGATATTCGATGCCGGTGAAAGTGGCGTATGGGTGAGACGGTATGAACTATTCTGATTTCCTGAAACGTAAAGCGCAGATTGACCCGGATACAGGGTTGACTGAGATCCCGCCATTGAATCCGATATTGTGGCCGCACGAACACGATATCGTAACGTGGGCGTTGCGCCGTGGTCGTGCCGCGATATTTGCTGACTGTGGGTTAGGTAAAGGACCGATGGAAATGGAATGGCTGCGATGCCAGCCGCACGAAGGAATCCTTGTTGCTCCGCTCGCGGTAGCTCATCAGTTTGTGCATGAAGCGCAAAAGTTCGGCATTGAACTGGCTTACGCGAAAGATCAGGCATCCATCACAAAGAGAATAACGGTTACCAACTATCAACGGCTCGAGAATTTTCATATTGAACAATTTGGTGCCGTGTCGTTGGACGAATCATCCATTCTGAAAAATCAAAGTGGGGCTTACTGCACATGGATGATTGAAGCGTTCAAAAACACTCCGTTCAGACTTGCGGCTTCCGCCACCCCAGCGCCGAATGATGTTATGGAATTGGGAACACAGGCTGAGTTTCTAGGTGTTATGACACGCGGAGAAATGCTCGCCATGTATTTCACGCATGACGGTGGGGATACATCTAAGTGGAGAGTGAAGGGGCACGCGCAAAAGGTATTTTGGGAATGGATGGCGTCATGGGCGGTGATGATCCGCAAGCCATCGGATTTGGGATATAGCGATGATGGATTTATATTGCCGCCATTGCATATGCATGAGCATTGCGTCAAGGTCGATGCTCCGTCTACCGGGTTTCTGTTTGCGGTAGAAGCGCAATCGCTACAGGAGCGCCAACAAGCCCGGCGTGACAGCATTGAGGATCGTGTTAAAGAGTGCGCGGCCATCGTGAACGCGAGCAAAGAACAATGGCTGGTGTGGTGCAATCTGAATTCGGAAAGCGATGCGCTCGCCGCAGCGATACCGGATGCTGTAGAAGTTCGGGGAAGCGACACGGACGACCACAAAGAAAAAACGATTGCCGATTTCCTTGCCGGGAAAATTCGGGCCATCATTTCAAAGACGAGTATTTTCGGGCTTGGGTTGAATATCCAGTGCTGTCACAATATTGCCTACGTTGGGCTGTCCGATTCTTACGAGGCGTTGTATCAATCCCTTCGGCGGTGTTGGAGGTTCGGACAGGATCACGAAGTCAATGCCCACATAATTACCGCCGAAACTGAGGGCGCCGTTGTTTCCAATATAAAACGCAAAGAGCGCGAAGCCAATGAAACCTATGACAATATGGTTGCCCACATGAAAGACCTGAATGCAGCGGCCTTGCATGGCGCATCGCTACGCAACAAAACTGATTATCTGCCGGAGAGAACAATGAAGATACCCGAATGGTTGGCGGCATGAAAAAAGTAATCGATCAAGCGCAGGGCGAAAACTGGACGCTGGTTAATGGCGATTGCGTGGAGGTATTGAACGGATTGCCTGAAAACTCGATTCACCTATCTATTTTTTCTCCGCCCTATGCCTCGTTGTACACATATTCCAACTCTGACCGCGACCTTGGAAACAGTGTTGACGATGCTCAATTTTATGAACACTTCGATCATGTTATAGCAGGGTTGTATCGCGTGACAAAGCCGGGGCGCATTGTGGCCGTGGACTGCATGAACATTCCGGCCATGAAGGAACGGGACGGTTATATCGGGATCAAGGACTTTCGCGGCGATCTGATCCGGGCATTTCAAAAGCACGCTTTCATTTTTCATAGCGAGCATTGTGTGTGGAAAGACCCGTTGATTGAGGCGACCAGGACAAAGGCTCTCGGGTTGATGCACAAGCAGCTTTGTAAGGACTCAACCAGGTCAAGGGCGGGTATACCGCAATACATTCTGGCGTTTCGGAAAGACGGAGAAAACACGGAGCCTGTCGCGCACATCAACGGCCTTGAATCGTTTGCCGGCGAGAATGAGCCTACGCGGGGAGTCTTGTCGCATGAGCGGTGGCGCCGATATGCTTCTCCGGTGTGGATGGATATCAATTTCAGTAACACGCTGAACGCAAGAGCAGCTCGCGACAATGAGGATGAGCGGCATGTATGTCCGATGGCGCTGGACCTGATTGAACGATGCATGACGCTGTGGAGTAATCCTAGTGATGTGATTCTTGATCCGTTCAGCGGAGTGGCAAGCACCGGGTATATGGCGGTAAGGATGGGTCGCAAGTTCATTGGTGCTGAATTGAAAAAATCCTACTTCGATCAAGGATGCAAAAATCTGCATTCCGCAAAGCAGAATCAAGGCCCATTATTTGATGATGAGGCTGCGTGATGCAATCGCGCCTGCAATCACTGCTTGAGTCATTCGCCAATATCGCAATCGGATACCTCGTTGCGCTGGCGGCTCAGTTGATCGTGTTTCCGTTGATGGGGATTGCCGTGCGTATGGATCAGAATCTGGCCATTGGCGCGATCTTCACAGTGGTGTCGCTGGCGCGAAGTTATGCGCTTCGCCGGTTTTTCAACTGGATGCACAAGAAATGAAATTCACCATAGGTCACTCGAACGGTCGCACCAGAGCGATAGAAGCCATTCGCGGGGCTGAGATTGGAACGGTCATCGAGGTTGGCGTGGTTAGCAAGACGCGCGAGCAGGAGAGCCGCTATCATGCGATGCTTGGGGATATCGCGAACCAGTGGCTATTCTGCGGAAGAAAATGGGATCGCGAGGACATGAAAAGGTTGTGTCTGGATCAATTCCGAAGGGATACCATCAAAGACCCTGATCTTGCTGAGTTGTGGAAAAACATGGGCCAAGTGGACATGGCGCCTAGCCTGGACGGCAGCGGAGTCGTGGCTTTGGGCATCCAGTCCAGACGCTTACCGAAGAAGCTCGCCACGGCTTTCGTGGAATGGTTGTTCGCGCTTGGCGCCGAGCATTCCGTGATCTGGTCAGACCCAACTATTCCGCCGGCGGACGTGTATGTCGAAAATCACTGAATCAGCGCGCGGCGAGGAATGCCAGATCAGGATGCCAGGAATCTGCAATGGCAATCCTGAAACCGTTGTGTGGTGTCACGCCAACGGTAGCGCGGCCGGCAAAGGCATCGGCATGAAGTCGCCAGACCTGCTTGGCGCCTACGGATGCAGTTCATGCCACGATGAATATGATAGAAGAACGTCCAAGCTGGATCTGATCACGGCGAGGCTGTACTTCGCGGAAGGTCACTATCGAAGTTTGGTGAAGCTGATCGAGAGGGGATTGGTTGGTTGATTTGTGCAAAATAATGGGGTAAATTTCTCAGATGGACACAAATTGGGTTGAACGTTGGGCATCAATCTGGCGGCTTGCCATGCTTTCGTCCGATATGCAATTAGGTTTACCAAATCAATCACTTGTAATATGTTCAGGCTATGGAGAAAATCGTTCGATCACTGAGGACTGGCAACACGAAGTAGACATGAGGGCTGTCGGAATAATAGACGCTGCTCTAGACGATCTTCCAACGGTTGATTCTGCCGCGTTCTACCATCGTCAACTCGGTTGTGTGTTCCGGTTTCCTGTACCAGTCAATGTCGCGTATGAGAGAGCCTTGGTGAAGGTCGGGGAAAGGCTTAAGGCGGCGGCGTTCAGTTAGCCGTTTGACACATAGGACTAAATTGGTGTAATTTCCGTTTGGGGAGAAGCTCGCCCTAAAGAAACCCGCGCAACGCGGGTATTTTTTTGCCCATCGGAGACGCTATGCCTTGGCAACCATCAGACTCGACCAGGCACACCAAGAAGGCGAAGTCCGCGACCGCCAAAAAGCAATGGTCCAAGGTGGCCAACAGCGTGATGGCGCGCACCGGAAACGATGCGCGTGCCGTGCGCTCCGCTAATTCTGTGATTGCGCGCAGGACTCACGGACTCGAACCCAGGAGCTAAACATGAGCGACAGATCAATGGTCAGGGCGCAGCTCCTGACGTTCGGTAATACCGGGACCCTCGCGGTAGTTCCAACAGCGACTGGTACCAACACCAGCAATTCCGTACCCCTCCCAAGAGATGACTACACCGTCCAAGTCACTGTCACAACGACAGGCACGTCGATCGGTAGTGGCCAGGTCGTGTGGCAAACCTCCAACGATAACGTCGCTTGGATACCCCAAGGTACGGCTGCCGGAACATCTACCAATGCTGCCGTGACTTCGAGTGTTGCGGCTGCGGCTATTGCGGTGACCGCGAAGTATGCTTACGGCCGGGGAATCGTGTCAGGAACCGGGACGAGCCAGGTTCAGGCGTTTGTGGGAAGCTGATGGCTAAGCGTAAGCCGAGTAAGCGCGTCAAGGCAGGGACGAGCAAGGCGGCTGCTGCTGTGCGTAAGGCCGCGTTTGGAAAGGAATATATTGCCAACGGCAGGAATGGAACTGCTGCCGCGATAAAGGTGGGGATAAGTAAAAAGGGCGCAGAAGTATGGGCGTCCAGATCACTAAGAGACCCTAATGTTATCGCGATTATCTCGGAAGCCACTGAAAAAGCAGCGAAAATTGCCGGGCTTAGTGTTGATAGAACACTGCGCGAGATTGCCAGACTCGCCTACTCGGACGTTCGCAACCTGTTCGATGAACGCGGCGAACTGAAGCCAATTCACACGCTTGACGACGATACCGCTGCAACTGTGGCGAGCATCGAGCAGCTTGAGGAGTTCGGACCCGGAAGCGAGGGCGAGCGCAAACTGACCGGCTACACCAAAAAACTGAAAACTTGGGACAAGAACGCCGCGCTGGAAAAGGCCATGAAGTACCACGGGCTTTACAAAGAGGACAACAGTCAGAAGGGCGACGCTGCCATAGCAGCTATGATGGCCGCCGTTGCAGAAAATGCCAGCAACAAACCTGCAATTAAAACATGACGAGTGGGGAGATTGCAGGTGGCGCCTGCACAATCTCTATTACATCGTTACCGACGCCGGGAAGAAAATCAAGTTTGTGCCGAACGAAGTCCAGCTTCAACTGTTGGACAACTTGTGGTATCTCAACATCATTCTAAAAAGTCGGCAGCACGGATTCTCAACTTTCGTTGACCTGCTTGGGCTTGACCTAGCCGTGTGGAATTCCAATCACACTGTTGGTGTGATAGCGCACGGTCTTCGAGAAGCTCAAGTTATGTTCAAGACAAAGGTCAAGTTTCCGTATGACAATCTTCCTGAGGGCATAAAAGAGGTTGTAAGCCCGACCAATGACTCAATGCAGGAACTGTCATTGTCGAACGGGTCAAGCATTTATGTTGGAACGTCGATGCGATCTGCGACGGTTCAATTTTTGCACGTTTCAGAATTCGGCAAGATCAGCCGGCGAGATCCTGACAAGGCAAAGGAGATCGTGTCTGGCTCGTTCAACGCTGTACACCCTGGCCAGATGATATTTGTTGAGTCAACCGCTGAAGGACGAGGTGGTGACTTCTTCGATATGTGCGAGACGGCGCAGAAAACGCAGGCGGCCGGAACGAAGTTGACCACGATGGATTTTAGATTCCATTTTTTCCCGTGGTGGAAAGACCCGAACAATACGCTGCCTGCCGATGGGGTTGTCATTGGCCAGGCTTGGCACAAGTATTTTTCTGAACTGGCCGCGCTTGGCATTATCTTAAAGCCGGATCAAATGGCTTGGTATGTAAAGAAAGCCGAGCTACAGAAGGACAGGATGAAGTCGGAGTACCCGTCAACGCCTCGTGAAGCGTTCGAGGCCGCGGTTGATGGAGCGATATACGGGAAGGAAATGGCGCGGGCTCGTACTGCTGGACGCATTACCAGCGTGCCGTTTGCTCGTGGTGTTCCTGTTAACTCATTTTGGGACCTCGGGCTATCGAAGAAGTCAGGGACTACTGCGATCTGGCTTCATCAATATGTCGGGTTCCAGCATCGTTTCATCGGTTGTTACGAGTCGCATGGTCAGTCCCTTGACCATTACGTCAAATGGCTCATCGATACCGGCTACGTGTTTGGCGTTCATTACCTGCCTCACGATGCGAGCGTTCGTAGGCTTGGAAAGCAGGATGTTAATTCGTGGGCAGAGATGCTTTCTGATCTGATGCCTGGGCATCGCTTCGAGCTGGTTCCTATCATTGACGAGGTTGCCAAGGGCATCAATCGAACGAAGAACAAGTTTGACGAGTGCTGGTTCGACGCAGAGAAATGCGCTGATGGACTCAAAGCACTTGATGACTACCAATACGAGTGGGATGAAGCGGTGGGAGCGTTCAAAACATCCCCTCTGCATAACTCAGCGTCTAACTACGCGGATTCGTTCAGGCAGTTCGGGCAAGCAGAGCTTGCTGCCACCGTAGTTAAGCGCCCGAATCGCTCCGAGGGATCGAATTGGCGTGTGATGTAATTCTATGAACTGGAGAGCGTTTTGAACCTATCCCAACAGCGCACTGAATTCAAGTGGGGCACATTCACCGAGCTTGATGATGAAGGCGATCTTCGCTCGATCCATTTAGCGCCGCTATTCGGGCGCGAGCATGTCTGTGCGTGTGACTGCTGGTGCCATCCCGAGCGCAATTCGTACTGTGTCGTTCTTCATAACGTGATGCACTGATGGGCCTCGCCAGTTACAGCGCGGATTCTGCGGTTAATCCGGGCCTGCCTATCGACAAGCTCGACCGGTATCTGGACGAGATTCGCTTTGAACCGGTGTGGCGCAGGGATGCCGACCTGGACGCCTCGTATTATGACGGCAACCAGTTGGACGCCGCGACTCTAGACGACATGCAACGTCTGGGCATGGCCCCTCTTATCAGGAACCTGATAAGGCCCACGATTGACGTGGCTCTTGGCATGGAAGCAAAGACTCGTTCTGACTGGCGTGTACAAGCCGATAACGACGAGCAACAAGATATGGCGGAAGCGATGTCCGCGAAGATGAAGGAAGCAGAGAGGGAGTCCGGCGCTGACAGGGCTTGTTCGGATGCTTATGCAGGACAGCTTAAAACAGGATTGGCGTGGGTCGAGGTGTCAAGAGAGCTTGACCCGTTCCGCTATCCCTACTTGGTATCAGCGGTAAACCGGAAAGAGATTTTCTGGGACTGGCGCTCGAAGAAACCTGATTTGTCTGACGCCCGTTACCTGGTTCGTAAACGCTGGCAGGATGCCGACATTCTCGAACTGATGTTCCCAGATGACAAGGAGTTGATCGAGCAGGTTGGGTTCTCAAGAGCTAATTGGGACACGCCGATCAGCGATATCACGGCGTTGCAGGGGCGCACATGGTTGCACGAACAAGCTTCAAGTCTTCCTGAGTCGGAGTGGAGAGACACGACAAGAAAAAGACTGTGCCTGTATGAAGTCTGGTATCGGCTGTGGCAAAGGGGTTTCGTGATTCGCACCCCAGACGGTCGCACCGTTGAAGTCGATTTGAACAATACGAGACATGCGGAAGCGGTGGCAGCGGGTGTAGTAGAACCTGTACCAGCTATTTTCCCGAAGATGCGTCTGTCGTGGTGGGTAGGGCCTCACCGTATCGCTGATCTTCCAACTCCATACCGTCACGGGAACTTTCCGTATATCCCGTTTTGGGGTTATCGCGAGGACTTGACTCAAATACCCTACGGCTTGATCCGTTCGATGAGAAGTCCGCAGGACGAGATCAACGCGCGGCTCTCAAAGATGATGTGGCTGATGTCAGCTAAACGCACGACGATGGACGCTTCTCAGGTCGATGACGTTGACGAATTCAGACGTGAAGTAGCAAGACCTGACGCTGTGCTTATCCTGTCAGCACGCAGGAAGAGTGAATCTGCTGGTGGGATATTCAAAGTCGATGACCAGATGGAACTGTCGAAGCAACAGTTCATGGTCATGCAAGACGCCATGGAAGCCATTCAAAAGACCGCTGGTGTCTATCAGGCGATGCTTGGAGAAAAACAGGGACAGGTTTCATCCGGCATAGCGATCAACAGCCTTGTTGAACAGGGAACCACGACTTTAGCCGAGATCAACGACAACTATCGCTTTGGTAGACGTGGAGTAGGACAAGCTCTAGCCGAATTGCTGATCGAGGACATGGGTTCACAACCCCAGGTCGTGAACGTGGATGCAAAGTTTGGAACGAAGAAGCGGCAGATCATCCTGAATAACCCGACTACCAAGAACGGCATTCAGGTTCTGGACAACGACATTCAGAGAACGATGATCAAGGTGGCGCTTGAGGATGTTCCTAGTACCCCGACTTACCGGGCGCAACAGCTACTCATGTTGAGTGAGATGACCAAGGCAATGCCGCCGCAGATTCAAGCGTTCGTCGTGCCATTCATTCTTGAGGCCAGTGAAATGCCTCACCGTAGAGAAATAGCGGATCAGGTAAGGAAAGCTCTCGGTATTGAATCCGGAGATCAGGAGCAGACGTTCACGAAGGATCAGGTTCAACAAATTGTTCAACAAGAGATCGAGAAGTTTGTCCAACAGTCAGAGATTGGCCTGAAGCAGAAAGAAGTTGATATCAAGGCGGCCGGATTGACGCTTGCCGAGAAGGACAGCGAAACGAAACGCTTGTTAGCTGACGCCAAGGTGAAGAAAGACGTGGCCGACACTGATCTGAAAGTCTTGGACACGTTGCTTGCTCATGATGCAGCTTTGGATCAGAACAGAGGGAAGCAGATTTCTAATGAGTTGGCGGCGTGATGGGTGCTGTCGTCAAGTTTAATCCAGTTGTTGTTGGCGACGGATTCAGGTTTGACCCAGATCAGATATTGGAAGCGGCCAAGGGAAAAGGCTTCGTCAATCTGGTGATCGTAGGAGAACTGCCAGATGGCGGTGACCTGTGGGTGAGCGGTATGGCCAACGCTGGCGAGAGCCTGATAATGATCGAGCGGGCGAAACTGCAAATCATAAAATAGGGAGCCAGATTGCAAGCGAACTTGCAGCGCAAGGAAGCCCGCAGGGACAAGGACGTTTATTACTACGACTGTAGGGTAGAGGCTATCTACAGACCGTTCTACGGGTTCGACATCGAGTTTGACGCCCACTACCAAGCGGTTAAGCCTTACACGGATATGTCAATCGAAAGGCTGTGGACGATCTATCTCATGGCCAAGCAGTCAATGAACATCCTTGGATGTTTCATGGAGTGCGGAGTTTTTAGGGGTGGAAGTGCCGCGCTGATTGCGAACGTGGTCAACAACAGAAAGCCGTTGCATCTGTTCGACACGTTTTCAGGTATGCCAGAGTGCGATTCGATTCGTGACGATCACGAGGCCGGAGACTTTTCGGAAGTCTCGATTGAACAGGTAAGGAAGGTTGTCGGGCATCAGGGCAGCGTTGATTTCCATCAGGGCTGGATTCCAGATACGTTTGTCGGCAAAGAAGCGGCAAGGATAGCTTTTGCCCACATCGACGTTGACATTTACCGGTCAATGAAAGACTGCCTGGAGTTTATCTACCCGAGAATGACTGTAGGTGGAGTGATAGTGCTGGACGACTACGGACAGTTTACGTGCAGGGGCGCAAGGGATGCGATTGACGAATACTTCGAGGACAAGAGATCAGTCCCGATGCCGCTGATGAGCAAGCAGGCTTTGGTGTTCAAGATATGAGTGCGATCACCCATTCATCTGGTACACCGTCGTTCATGGCCCCGGCGCCGTCGTTCAGTTTTTTCGAGCAGGCGATTCAAGGGCAACTTGTAAACTTTGATGTATTCGATGAATTAGGCGGCGGTTGGTATCAATACCGAAGCGTTCAGATTGAACTCTACGCGCCGGGATGGATTGGCGGGTATGACGACGACGATGTAGCGCACGCCGTCATCATGGCCAGAAAAGTTCCATATCAATTTGCGGGAGTGCGTTGGTGACTGATTTTGCTGCGGCTGTTAAATTCGACTTGCTCCCATTCATAAATGGAGAGGGCCTTGATATCGGATGTGGAGATTTCAGGCCATGGGATTGGCCGGTAGGCATAGATATAAAGGCCGGCACTACGGCGCGCGGCCCGAATCAGATACGTGATGCCCGACAACTTGACGGATACTTTGCAGCAGAATCTCAAGACTTCATATTTTCGAGCTACCTGCTGAACGAGCTTGAAGAGTGGTCCTCGGTACTGTCGGGCTGGTGGAAGCTCATCAAGCCGAACGGTTACCTGATTTTGTTTATGCCGCTCGTCGAAGCAGCGGCGGCAGATGGAGACAAGCCTGCCGTCAAAGCATGCACGCCGCAGATGGTTGTCGATGCGATGGCGGGTTGTAGACCGTGGCAGTTTGTCGAAGCAAAGGTAAGCGCAGGATCATTTTTCCATGTGTACCGCAAATGCGATACGCCGACCGTGCTTGAGGTTCCAGACCCGGAGAAAATCTGCGCGGTGCTGAAATTAGGCGCGCATGGTGATGCGTTGTGGGCGTCCAGTGTGTTACCCCATCTGAAAGAACAGGGGTATTACACGATTCTCTACACGCAGGACACGGGCGAAGAAGTGTTGAGACACGATCCTCATATCGACAGGCTGATCAAGTTTGAAAGTCGTGTCCCTATGGGGGAATTGGGAAACCTGTTCGCGTGGCTGGAAAAGAAGTACCACAATTCGAGGATTCTGGTCGAATGCGTTGAAGGAACTCTTCTACCAAGTCCGCAGAAAATTCAGTATTGGTTCCCGCCCGACATGCGCGACATGTTGATGAACTTCAACTACGTCGAAATGCACCATCGCCGGGCTTTGGTACCCTTGGAACCACGGGTAAAGTTCTACCCGAACGAGGAAGAAAAGCGTTGGGCGAACAAGATGCGCTCTGAAATGACGGAACGGGTTGTCGTGGTTGTTCCAAATGGTTCCAGCGTGTCGAAGATGTGGCCTTACACGGCGGAATTCTGCGAACGGCTGTTGAAGCGCAAGGACGTGACGGTCGTAATGCTTGGTGATGAACGGGGAATGGACTTTTCTGCCTTGGACGATCACAAGCGTTTCAGGAAGATCGGCATGAGTTGGAATATCAGGCAAGCTATGACGTTTGTCCAACTGGCTGATGTGGTGATGGGGCAGGAGACTGGGTTACTCAATGCGGTATCGCACGAACCCGCTGTGCATAAAATCGTGTTGCTCAGTCATTCGTCGGAACAAAATCTTACCCGTGACTGGCCGAACACTGTAGCGATCAGGACATACCCGGAATGCGCTGGAAAGTCGGGATGTCACCGGCTCCAATACGATTGGAGCACTTGCAACAAGGATGAGGCGACCGGTGCTGCCAAGTGTCAGGCGATGATACCGTGCGATCAGGTGCTGGATTACGTCAACACGGCGTTGGATGTGAATACCGAGCCAGAAATCGTGGCTCCAGAACAGCAGCGGTTACACGCTGTAGGATAGATATCGCGGATTGGCGCAGCAGTAGCGCGGGTGGCTCATAACCATCAGGTCATCGGTGCAATTCCGATATCCGCAACCAATTTTCGCAGGACCAGGCGATAGGTCAACAGGTAGCCGCATATAGCGGCTTTTTTTACGGGCTTTTCCCAAGGAGAAAACTATGAGCTTAGGCCCGGACACAATCCCTACCGTCTTCGATCTACTCGATGGCGAGGGGACCTCGACTGGCACTCGTGCCGGTCTGGCAATGGGGCTTCCGCCCGGTCGAAAGGCAGTTCAAATCTCGGTGGTCACGTCAGCAACGCAGACCATTCAAGTGCAGAACTCGCTCGACAAGACCAACTGGTTCAACGTGATTCTCGCGACGAACACCAGTCTGTTGGCGGAAGTCGATTCGGTGGTCCCGTTCTGGAGAGTGAACATCTCAGTTCATGCAACCAGCGGAACCGGAGCGTCAGCGGCTACGGTAGCGCAAATCGCTCAACTGGTGTAGGGGGCCGATATGGCGACAGTCAAATTGGTTTCCTATGAGGAACAGAACGCCAATCGTATCGCAGGCGTGCAGGTGGATACCGCCATTTACGTGGGAACGGGGTCCGGCGCGACTGGGATGCCAGTGTTGAAAGTTGGCGTCAATCCTCCCGTCTATGTGCTGGAAGGCACGCAGACAGCCGCTTCGGTAAAGGTGTGCATGAGCAACGAAAACGCCTACCACGGTGCAACACAGCGAATCGTTATCGGAACGGGGGCTGCTACTACCTCCATCGTTTCGGTCGTAACGGGTTCGCAGGCAGGGCCGACCATCAACACCATTACCAGTGGTGTGGGTCGTGAAGCAACTGTCGTTTTCGACGGCATAGCAAAGACTTGGCGGTAATTCGATTTGCCCGCGACAAGGGCTAACTTCGCATCCAATGCGACAAATGGAGAATCCAGCATGAGCAAGAACCTTCAGTATTACCTCGACCATACCGACGAAATGCCGACAGATCCAGCTGAAATCGAAAGGCTGGCCAATGAACATTTGGCACAAGCTAACGAAGCTGGAACCGAGGAATTGACGGTAGACAAGTTCGTCCCACCGGACGACAAGGACGACAAAAAAGGCGTTTCGTCCGACGCGAAGGTCGAAGCGAAAGATGACAAGGCAGACGAGCAGGCTGAGGCGGAAGCGAAAGCCGTAGCCGATGCGCTGGCCGCGGACACAGCGAAAAAGGCTGATGACGCGGCGAAGGCTGAACTCCCAAAAGAGGAAAAGCCCGAAGGAATACTCGCAAAAGACGGCAAGAATGTCATTCCGTATTCTCAACTTGAAACCGCGCGTGCCAGAGCAACGGCGGCGGAAGCTCTTGCGAAAGAGCAGGCGGCTGAAATCGAACGCCTGAAGGCTGAGAAGTTACCGAAGGAAGATGTTGCGACGCTGACGAACGAGGAACTGGACACGCTTGAAGCTGACTCGCCGACGCTGGCGAAGACGCTGAGAGCGCAACAGGCTTCTATTCAGAAGCTGACTGAACAACTTCAAGCGGTGGCGGAGCGGCAGGAAGATCAAGCCGTGATTCAAGAGACTGAAGTCAAGTCAGAGATTCAATCTGCGATTGATGCGAATCCAACGCTTGCCGAATGGCAGACAGCGGAAGACCAGACGTTGTGGAATGAAGCCTCAAGATTCGACAAGGTTTTGCGGGAAAGCCCTGCGTATGCCAACAAATCATTCGCTGAACGGTTTACGAAGGTCGTGGAGTTGACGCAATCCGCTTTAGGGATTGTGGTTGAAACTACAAAGACGGAAGTAGAACTTCCGAAGCTCACGCCGGAGCAAATCAAGGCGGCGGCACAGGCCAAACTGAAGGGTAAGACCTCGGTGCCGGTGTCGTCATCGCAAATTCCGGGTGGTGCGCCTCCAGCCGTTGACGAGCGCGAGCGCGTCGAACAGATGTCGGTGCATGAGCTTGGCAACAAGTTCATGAACATGACGCCTGAACAGATGGAAGCGTATCTCACTACGTTATAACCAATAAGGAGCCACTCATGGCTACTACCAATATCCCCTATGGGTCAGCACTGGCCCGCAAGGTATTTGGTGCCGCCTTGTTTGCCGCCGTTCAAGTCAAGCCGGGTTTCATGAACCTGTTGACAGGACCGGCGCCCAAACAAGCCGAGGCGGAGTCGAAGCTGAAAGGCCAGACTTCCGCCGATTACCCGATCGTTCGTGTAACAGACCTGTCAAAAGGTGCTGGCGCGAGCGTGTCGGTGGACTTGTTCAACAATCTGAACGGCAAACCTACGATGGGTGACAAGCGCATCGCTGGCCGTCTGATGGGGTTGGATTACTCGTCGATGGACGTGCAGATCAATCAGTATCGCGGTGGAGCGGACGCAGGTGGAAGGATTTATTGCTAAGTCCCCCGCTACGGAAACGTAGTGGTGTAAACTAGGTGAATTGCTGGGAAACCCTTAGAGCCTTAAGTGCTACAGCGTGGTCTGTAAAGACGTGCGCGAATGCTTGAAAAACTTAGGATTGGGCAATCAGCAGGGAAGCCTCAAGAAATGCAACAGGTAGAATTACATGGCATCCATCGAAGTTATTCGAGGGGATGCAGGTGTGACGAATGTCGCGAAGGTGAGCGGCAATATCGCTCACACCTAAGGCTGATAACTGATTTCGACGCCCCGGAGTACAATCACGGGGAACGACGCGGTTATCGGATGGGTTGTAGATGTGACGCTTGCAGAGAAGCAAACAATGCATACGACAAGTCGCTTACCGAACGGCGCGACTTGACGGCTCCCGACTTTCCTCATGGAACCAGTGTTGGGGTTAGGCGCGGGTGCAGATGCAATGTTTGTCTTGATGCAAAACGCAAGACCGAACGAGACAGGAAGCGGAATAGACGTGCTTCAGACTCAGAGTATGCGGATAGATTGCGCGCTCAGGGTCGCAAAAACATGTCGAAACCGAGGGCCAAAAAACTACACGTGGCGGCAGTAACAAAGCGCAATGTTTTAAAGCGTGCCACCATCGTAGACGAGGCGCTGATAAAGCGAATCTATTTGGCTACTCCTGAAGGCTATACGGTCGATCACATCAAGCCGCTCGCAAGAGGCGGCGCACACAGCCCTGAGAATTTGCAGTATCTACCTGGTGCCATTAATACCGCAAAACATGCGCGGATTGATTACGATGTTTCAAAACATGTAATCAGATGGCAGGACGTTCTTGAGGAACCTTCAACGACTATCCCGCAAGGGAGTAGGCTGCAAGTGCAGCCGAAGTGCCTAGCCCCTGAAATGGGGATGATATAGTCTGTTCTAGGGCGAAATCCCTAGCAGCGAAAGCGGGTTGGAAGTAACGAATCCAACCGAACAAAAAGGACGCAACAACGCACCGTCTGGAATCTTCGCGGTATTGCGATGGCAAGCCTTGCGAACTGGTCGGGCCGTCTTGAGGATCAACTGGCGCTGGTGCATCTTGCTGGAGCCCGTGGTACTCAGAACAATTCCGACTGGGTTATCCCGCTGGCATCAGACTCCGATTTCGCGACCATCATGGTCAATTCGGTTGTCGCACCAACGGCAAACCGCAAGTTCTACGCCAACGACGCGACTCTCCCGAGCAATCTGGACACGAGCGACATTCTGACCTTGACCGACTTTGACCGCATCGCGAGCGTATTGAAAGACGCGCTTGTGCCTATGCAGTCGATCCAGATCAAGGGCGACGTGTATGCGTGGAACGATCCGCTGTGGGTGGCGTTCGTCACGAACCGGCAATGGCTGTATCTGCAAACCCGGACTGGTGAAAAAGGCTGGCGCTCATTCCTGCAAAACGCTTATGAACGGCGTGCGAACGGGATGAGGCATCCGTTGTTCTACGGAGATGTGGGCATGTGGGCGGGAATCTTGATCCGTCCGATGAACCGCCTCGCCATTCGTTTTGCGGCAGGAGACACTGTTGCATACGACAGCGGAACGACTTCGTTCAGTTCCAGCAACGCGACCGCTTCGGTTGCAACTGACCGCGCCATTATTGTCGGCGCTCAGGCCCTTCTGAAATGCTACGGGCAGCATCAGGGTAGTGAATACTACTACTCGTGGCACGAGGAAAAGGTCGATCACGGCAACGCGATTGAAACATCGGTCGCGATGATGGGCGGCGTTGCTAAAACGCGGTTCACCGTGTCGGATGGAACGAATGGAATTTCGACCGACTACGGCGTTGCAGTCTGTGACAGTTATGCTCCGGACCCAACCTCGGCGGCTGGTAAAGCGCTTCTGGTCTAACAAGGAGAAAACACATGGCTAACTACACCGCCGACAACTACACGCAAAACAATTTCAACAACCCGTATGGGAACAAGTCAACGGTCGATGCGATTCTCACGTTGGGCACGTATGCTCAATATGACACGTTCGATCTGGCGAAAATCCCGGCTGGCGCGAGAGTGCTTGGAGGGTTTGTTGTGGTGGCGACTGCGGTCGCTACTTCCACGATCTGCGTTGGCATCAAGTACGCAGACGGCACTTCTACCGGCGGCACAACTGGAACTGCGGTCGTTGGGACCGGCGCGACGCTATCAACCGCGCTGGCTCCGCAAACGCTGTCCTGCGTGCCGTTTGTCAATGACGTTGACACCATTTTGTACGCGACAGTACTCTCACCCGGATTTGCTCCGGGCGCGAATATCCCGTTGCATGCGGTGCTCGACTATTCGGCAGAGGGCACCAAATAAAAACTTCGCTGCACATTTGCCGGGGGAGAAATCCTCCGGCATTTTTACCAAGGAGCAGAAATGCGTATCGTGTATCGTGGGACAAAGGAAGTGAAAGCAGACAATGTTGCAGCCACGGGTCTTGTATGGACGCGCGGCCAAGTGCATAAAGTCGAAGAAGTCGAGAAAGCCGAGAAATTACTGGCTCATCCCCTCATTTGGGCTGATGCAGACAAGCCGTATGAACTGTTGCCGGAACTGAAACCAGTCCCTGCGGAACCTCGCGTTCATGTCGTGCCATCGAATTCGCAGGACACGTTCTGGGACCCGGTTGTGATCCCGGTTGACGTTGAAGTATTCAAGCGTTTGCAGGCGAAAGAACTGACCGCAGTATTCCTGACTGCTGAATCAGTAGCAGCGTTTGACGACTGGAAGCTCGAACGAGATACACGTCCTGACTCTGTTCCGCAGAATACCGGGCCGAAGCCGCAGGATCTTGAACCGACTGACAAACGTACCCGCGAATGGAAAGAGTGGGCGGCGAGGAACGGGAAGGCTGCGTAATAAATCATGGCCATTATCGTCCCAGTAACAGGCGTCACGATGCAGAACGTGATGGACCTTGCCGGGCTTGATCTTAATGACTCCTCTAAGGTGCGCCATCCGGACTCCGACAGGCTTAAATTCGCCAATGACGGCGTGGCAAAGGTGCTGGTCATGCGGCCCGATCTGAATTTCGGGAACTACGGCAACGAATACGTTGACCTTGCGGCGGGCGCAGCTTTCCCGCTCTCACTGGAA
>Ga0209514_10002635_pt1 | contig 27409 bp, 33 predicted proteins | sample Subgrocontami58m_FD_187452 | JGI IMG/M metagenome (GOLD analysis project Ga0209514, IMG submission 187452) | Subsurface groundwater microbial communities from S. Glens Falls, New York, USA - GMW37 contaminated, 5.8 m (SPAdes) (version 3) | ecosystem: Environmental > Aquatic > Deep subsurface >...
AGAAACCTTGCTTTTACAGGGCTGAAGCAGTCGCTTTCCCGATGCCGTCGCTTCCCCCTGTTACTACAGCAATTTTCATGTGTTTTTCTCCTTTTCAAGCAGTTCGATCATTCGAATTAGTGTATCGCTAAATTTTTCATTAGGTAATTGATTTCTTTTTACATGAGCGTAAGCTTCATCCGAAAGAACTATTTTTTTAGTCATATTTTCTTACCTCATCAATACATTTAATAAATGCTTTCTTAAAATACATTCCTTTGTCAGATATCATAACACGGTCACAGTTTTAGCAATGTTCTTTGGCTTGTCGATTGGCAGACCCCTGATTTTTGCTATATGATATGTCAATAGTTGTCCGACAACTACTGCAGAAATCGGATATGCATCTTTAGAACTATTTACATAGATGCCTGTTGGAAAATGCTTTTCAGATGAGATTTCTATAATTTCTCCGCCTCGTGTTTCAACTTCCTTTGCGTTTGTAAGAATATCATGATTGCCATCGAAAAGGGTGATAACAGGCGTTCCCTCACTTATCAATGCAAGCGTGCCGTGTTTGAGCTCTCCGCCCATCATGCCTTCTGCATGTATATTGGCTATTTCTTTCAGTTTAAGCGCTATTTCTCTGGAAACAGGATAGGAAAGTCCTCTGCCAATTATGTATATGTCATTCTTGCCTGCTATCTTTTTTGCAATCTGTTCTATTTCTTTCTCCTTCTTCAGCGCTTCATCTATTGCTTTTGGTATGGAATTTATGTCAATGTCCAAACCAAATTCTTTTGCAAGATGCATCATGAAAACTACTTGATTTACATAGCTTTTTGTTGCGCCAACAGATATTTCATTCCCGGCATGTATCTGTATGCATACATTGCCCATTCTTTCTATTGTAGAATAAGGCTTGTTGATAATAGATGCAATTTTGACTCCTCCGGCTTTCGTGCCTGAAAGCGCTTTTATTAAATCCATGGTTTCACCGCTCTGGCTGACAGCTATGAGCAATGTTTTGTCGTCTCTTAAGTAAAAATTTCTGAATTCGGATGCTATTACAGCATGGGCTTCTATGCCCGCTTTATTGAGAAAATAAACTCCTAAGAGGCAGGCAAAATATGAAGAGCCGCATGCAACAAAAACAATCCTTTTAGAGTTTTTTATCAGCTGTTTCAGGCTTTCTACTTTTTCCTTTTGTTCATTCTGCAGAGATTTTATCAGACGGCCTGCTGCAATAGGCTGCTCCATTATTTCTTTCAAAAAATAATAATCATAGTCTTTCATGTCGTCTTCTTCATGCCATTCTAGTGTTTTGATTTCTTTTTTTATTTCATTCAAATTTTTGTCAAAAAACTGATAATTGTCTGCTTCTATTACTGCAATTTCATTCTCATTGAAAAAAATAACTTTGTTTGTTTCTTTTGCAAATGAGTAAGCATCGCTTGAAAGTATTATTCCGTTTTCAGTTATACCCATACAAAGAGGCGAGCCTCTTTTGAATGCGTATATCTTGTTTTCTCCTTTCTTCATGAGCAAAATTGCAAATTCACCCTCGGCTTCATTGAAAAATCTTGAAATGTCTTCGAGAATGTTCTCAGATTTCTCAAAATAGTGTGCGATGACTTCTGTATCTGTCTCGCTTTTGAAAATATGCCCTTCCTTAAGCAGCTTTTCTTTTATCTTTTCATAGTTTTCAAATATGCCGTTGTGGACTATCGACAAATTACCAGAACAGTCTGTGTGCGGGTGCGCGTTTGCTTGGGTGACTTTTCCAGTCGTGGCCCATCTTGTATGCAATATAGCGGTTTTTGTTTCTCCTGAGAACTTGCCTTTTATTTCGCCTGTTTCCTTGTGAAATAAACCTTCGCTTGTGAAGAATCCGAAAGAATCATAGCCTCTGTACTCCAGTCTCTTCAACATTGATATTGGTTCGTCTATTGAAGTTTTCGTTTTGTTTACAATTCCAACTATTCCGCACATATATATCACCTCTTCTTTAATTTCAAACTTGGTTGCTTCTCAACGTCTTCTGATATTGTTGCACAGGCTGGCACCATAATGTTGTCCCATATTTTTTTGCCCGGCATTATTGTTACATTAACGCCAAGTTTTACATTATCCCCAATAATTCCTCCAAGCTTTCTTATTCCTGTGTCAATTTTATTTCCATTTACTTTCATCCAGATATTTTTGTCGTCAAGCTTCAAGTTGGCAAATATGGTCCCTGCGCCTATGTTGCAGTTTTTTCCCACAACACTGTCGCCAACATAGCTCAAATGAGAAACATGACAGTTGTCCATTATAACTGAGTTTTTAATTTCAACAGCATTTCCGACCTTACAGTTTGCGCCTATAGAAGAGTATTTTCTTATAAAGCAGTTAGGACCTATAGTTGCATTATCGCCTATTGCCACAGGTTCTTCTATTACAGCTCCAGGTCTGATGTCCACATTTTTGCCGATTATATTTCCATACTCGTCTAAAATTCGTTTGTTCAGTTCTAAAATGTGCCATGGATAGGATAATGTTTTCCATGTTCCAACAGAAAAATGTTTGAACTCAATGCCGTCTTTTATCATGACGTTGAAAGTATCGGTTATTTCCTTTTCTTTTCTTATTTTGTTCACAGGCGTTTTTCTTATGTAGTCAAATATCCTTTTGTCTAGCTTGTACATTCCAGCGCTCGTAAGATTAGATGTGGGATTTTTTGGCTTCTCTGTTACATTTGTAAGTTTATCGCCGTTAGTTTCCCAAACACAGAAATTTTCAGGCTTGTCTACCCTGGCGACAGCGATTGTATAAGCAGGCTGTTTTGAGAATTTCTTTATCTCTTTTCTGTCAAAACTCTCGTCGCCATTCATGCAAACAAATTCGTCCTCTATTTCATTTTCTGCAGAAAGAATTGCATCTGCAGTTCCTTTGACTTTGTTGACGCCTTTGGCGTCGGTTCGCTGTTCCTGATAGACAACCTTGCATCTGTTCTCAAATTTTTCGATTACGTCTTTCTGGCTCTTGTTAACAACCAATACGACTTCACCGTCTAGCTTTTCTATGGTCCATTCCAGTGCAGGTCTGTTTGCTATTGATATCATTACTTTCGAAGTAGCATTCGTTAATGGCTTCATCCGTGTGCCGTTGCCTGCGCATAGTATTACGTATTGCATTCACTTGCTTAATTATGAAATCTATATATACTCATATTAAGAAAGTTATACTACTAGTATAATTTTTTTAATACTATAGGTAAGTGTATGGGACGTGCCAAAAGTACGTCGGTGGTTTTATGTTCGTGGCAAATGAAGAAAAGGGAAGCCTTAAGATTTTGGAAGCGGCAGAAATAAAAAAAGTCAGTTCTTTGCGCGACAAAATATTGGCGCTGCTTGCTGAGCAGCCTTCTTACCCGAGAGAGATTGCCCGCCAGTTAAAAGCGGACAAGCAGAAAGTTTATTATCACGTGAAGCAGCTTGAATCAAAAGGAATGATAAAAATATCCCACCGCGAGAACATTGGTGGAACGCTTGCAAAATATTACAAGCTTGCAGCGCCCGCTTTTGTTACAATTTATGGCCAGATGAAGCCTGCCAATCGCATTCCAAGATCTTCTGCAGGCATGCTGTCAGGCCATGTAAGGAATGGGGAGCTTGACTCTTTGATCATAATAGGATCGCCAGATCCACACGGGCCAGAAAGGGCCAGGTCCAGAGATGTGGCTTATGTTGCAGATCTTTGTTTATTCTTGGGAACTTTTGTTTCAATATATGACAAACCAAAGGTTGTTTTCGATACAAACGTGCACGCGCACGACCTGCAGGAAAATATAATTCTGATAGGCGGCCCGGTGACAAACAAAGTTACAAAGGAAATAAATGAAAAAATTCCGATAAGATTTGACAAGAATAAAAATATATACTCTTCTTTTACAAAAAGGGTCTACAAGAACGATTATACAGGATTTATCCTTAACATAGAAAATCCGTTTAATCCAAAGAAAAGGCTGCTTTTGCTCGCCGGCAAGAGATTTTACGGAACTCACGCCGCAGTGCTTGCACTTATGAAAAGATTTTCTGAAGTCAAGAAGCAATATGCAATTGTAGAAGGTTTGGATGAAGACGGCGACGGAATTATTGACAATGTTAAGCTGATTGACTGAATTGTATTCACGCATCTAAAATAATTGCTTGTCATAAAAATGGCTAAAAATAGTTACTTCCTTTTCTTCTTATTCTTTTTAGCTGGTTTTGTTTTCTTCGGCTTTACTTTCTTTATCTTGGCTTTCTTAGGCTTTATATTGGCTTTCTTGATCTTTGGTGCCAGCTTTTCTATTTCTTTTTCAATGATAGGTTCATGCTTTATTTCAGGAGCAGGCATTGAAATAACAGCTGCTGCAGCTCTTGCTTCCTCTTCCTTGGCCTTGCTCTCGACTTCTTCTTCAATATTCAAGGCTTCTGCCATTTCCTTGTACCTGTTTCTTATTGTGACTTCTGTTACGCCAACAACGTCGCCTACTTCTCTTTGTGTTTTTCTTTCGCCTTCAAGCACAGAGGCTATGTAAATAGCAGCTGCTGCGCAGCCTGTAGGACCTTTTCCTGAAATAACGTCCTTTTCTTTTGCTGCTTTCAATATCTTAATTGCCCTTACTTGCGTTCTGTCAGAAAGTTTAAGCATAGATGAAAATCTTGGAATGTAACTTTCCGCCCTGGCTGGCAGAATTCTTATATCCAATTTTCTTGAAATGTATCTGTAAGTTCTTCCAAGTTCTCTCTTGCCAATGCCAGATGCTTGTGATATTTCAGTAAGAGTTCTTGGCGTTTCGTATTCTCTTGATAAAGAATAAACTAATGCTGCAATAATGGATTCTATAGATCTGCCCCTAACAAGGCCTTTCTGCAAAGCTTTTTCATAAAGTTTGGCAACCTCTTCGTGTAATGTTTTAGGCAAACCTAAGTATGATATCAATCTTTGTAATTCAGAAAGAGCAAAACTCATGTTTCTGTCCTTAGAAGTCAGTAGTCTCTTCTGCCATTTCCTAATTCTGAAGAATTGGCTTCTTTTCTTAGCCGGAACCTTGAACAGTTCTGTTGTGCCTTTGCCTATTTCTGTAGTAAGGCCTTTGTCATGTCTTTTATGTGTTAAAGGCGCGCCAGTTCTTGCTCTTTTAATTTTCTGGTCGTGGTCGAAAGCTCTCCAATCCTGGCCTGTATCGACCATGCTTTCTTCTAAAACTAAGCCGCACTTTGTGCAGACTTTTTCCGCTTTTTCTTGATCTCTGTAAAATTGTGTAGAACTGCATTCAGGACATTTATCCATTATTAATCACCTAAAGCAAACTGACGTCAATTTCCTACAGTTACCACGCATTAATGATATAATATAATCTATAGGCTAGACACAATACTTTATACCGAAAAGTACTTAAAGATTTTGCTATTTTGACCAAAATGCTTATAAAAGGCATATTTTAGGGATTTTTAACCATTTTGAAACAATTTTACTTATGCTTTCCCTTTTGTCCTTTGAACGTATAGCCAGAAAAGCAGGCGTTAAAAGAATATCAAAGAAAGCACTGGAAGAGCTTCGAGAAATTATAGACGAAGAAGCCTCTGAACTAGCGACAAAAGCTGTCCAGATAAGCAAGCATGCAGAGAGAAATACAGTTATGGACAGGGACGTCCGTCTGGCAACAGGCGTTAAGGAATAGCCGAATAGTAAGCTTTTATATTTATTCACTATATAATGGTAGTGATTTTATGGGTGAAGAAGTACCTGAAGGACCAGTAATAAAACTTCCAAGCAATGAACGTTTAGTGGGAGCGCTTAGAAGAAAAGAAAATGAATACAAGGAAAGGGTTGAAATAGAAGATCGTGATGGTTGGATGTTTCAAGCGCCTGAAGCAAAGTCTTTTACGACCAGGTATAAATTTGAAATCTTACAAAGAGTTCTTGCTGATGGTGAGGTTAATACTTTTAACTTATGCCGTGAACTGCAAACAAGAGACGGATATGTCAATGGGCACGACTTTAACAAAGCAGCAGGTATTGTAAATGCATACTGTAAAGATGGTGGAGCAAGATTAAGGGGCGGCACTGGGCTTAGTTTCTAGGTAAAGTAAACATAGTTGAATAAATTTCATTTAAATATTTCAAGTTACAATACATTTTTGATTTTAGGTAATACTTGATTGATTGCAAGTAATAATTTTGATACAAAGTTCTGTAAAGACCACTCTGTTTTTGGGGTTGATACAGACCTTTTTACTAAAAAGGGATGTATTATGGAAAAAAAACAAACCGAAATTAAAAAACTGAAGACGGGAAGCTTTTGCCTTGTTGATGAAGTTCCTTGTATTGTTGATAAAGTGCAGAAATCAAAAGCAGGAAAGCACGGCGCTGCAAAAGCTCGCTTGTTCGCCTCGGGCGTATTCACAGATGTAAAAAAAATCATAGTTAAACCGGCAGACACTACTATTGATGTGCCTATTATAGAAAAAAGGTCCATGCAGGTGCTTGCTGTTTCAGAATCAAATGTCCAGTTGATGGACATGGAAGACTATGCACAGGTAGAAGTTCCAAAATCAGCAGAGATAGAAGTCCATGAAGGCGATGAAGTCCTCGTGTGGAGATATGGAAAATATTTCATGATAAAAGGCAGGAAATGAGCCCTTTCTTTTGCGACTTATAGATAAAATCTGCAAAGAAATCCCTTGGGGAAAGAAAATAATATTATTAAATAAAAACAAACTTTATTTGTTCTACATCTTTGGATGCAGTAGCTTTTTACTATCAGATACAATAATAATACAATGCAGCTAAAAATTTTGGGTGACTATCTTCAGAAAAGCATAACTTTTCTGAGATCTCAAAAAGCTTCGCTTTTTGCAGATCATCCTGTTTTCGCATTTCTCATAAAATTCAATATATTGGCCATACCAATGTATGCGGCTATTTTGCTTGAGTTTGATTTTTACATATTACAGCAGTTTACAGCTAATGTTGTTTACTTTTTGTTGCAATTTTTTGGATTTTCCCCTGTTATCGATGGGATAATGATCACAATACCAGTTCAGAATGGTACATGGGCAGCGTTGATAAATTCTGCATGCACGGGCTGGAAAAGCGTGCTGCTGTTTTTGGCGCTTGTAGCAGCAACGCCTAAAAACAACAAGAAGACAGCTCTTATTTTTATTCCAGTAATCTTGCTTGTCAATATCATCCGTATTGTATTCATGTTCTGGGTGGCGTCTGTTGAATTGGCATACTTTGAACTTGCCCACACACTAATATGGTCTTGGGGAATGATCATAATTATAATCAGTTTATGGCTGCTTTGGATGCTAAAAATAAGCAATATGAAAATTGTCAAGCACTCTAAAACTTAATATATGGCCAGCGACAATAAAAATTATGTCAGATGTAAAAAAGCTAGAGGAGAAGCTCAATAATTTAGAATCAAAACTAAAGGCCACTTTTGAAGAATTGGAAAAGAGGCTTAATGACTTGGCAGCTACTCACACAGACACTTCAGAAAACAGGTTCCAGGAAATTGAGGACCTTGTTTTGCTTATTCAGGTAGAACAAATGAAAATAATGGAGCGCATGCACGCTTCTCTTGATATTAATTTATCAGATGGCAGCAGCACAGTAAATACTAACACAAAGGTTGCAGAGCTTGAAAAAATAATACTGCAAATGGCCGAAAGGATTGACCTATTGGAAGGAAAAGGCGAACCGACGCCCTTAGGCGTCAGTGCACTCAGTTTATCAAAGGAAGCAAAAGTTACAAACATACATGAGATAAGTGCAGTTGAGGAAAAGAAAATAAACAATTCACATAACTCAACACACAAGAATGAGGCGCACGAAGTTGCATCTAACACTCGTGATAAGCTTAAAAAAATATTGGCGGGATAAATATGGATCGAATTGATGATTTAGAACAGTCTTTGATCACGCTTGCAAAATTCGTGAAAGAAGAAACAAACAAACTGAAGTCTGAAAATGAAAACATAAGGACTGCGCTGAGTTCTTCTGCATCAAAAACTTCCATCAGTAAGGTTATAGGCCTTGAAGCAAAAATAAATGACGCGCAGAAAAAAATAGCTCTGCTTATGCTTAAAGGTAACGATCAAAAAAAGGGAAACGACGCGTACGCGTCTACACATGCAGCAGATTACACTTCAAAATTTTCTAATTTTGAAAGTAAAATAGAAGAATTACAAAGTAAATTTGATTCTGTTAAATCCTCTGAAAATCCTTTAAAAGAAAGGTTATCAAATATTGAACAAAAACTGGAAAGCGAATCTAAAAGAGAGAACGACGCCTCAGGCGTCAAAGCACTGTACGACACTCTAGAATCTCAGATAAGCTCTTTGGCATCTGAAGTGGAGAAACTAAAACAAAGCGCCATGTCAAAACAAGATACAGATACAAATACGAAATATTATATGGGAAAGTTGTCTGAGCAGATTTCTACTCTTGAAAACGACCTTCAAAGCAAAATTGAGAATGCCCGCTCTGCTTTGGATGACGAATTTCAAAACAGACTAGACGGCTTAAAGATGGTATTGGAAGAGGAAGCAAAGAAAATTGCACAGAAAAAAAATAAGGAAGAAAATTTTGGCAAGGAAATTTCAGAAATTAGAGAAGAATCGTTTGCAGAAGAAGCGTACTTGGACAAAAGAATTCAGGACGCGACCGCAAAGATAGAAAATGCTCTTAATTCTACAGAGGTTGACAAAAAAATAGACAGGAAACTGGATGAGATGAATGAGCAGGTAACGCTAAAAATGCATGCGTTGGAAATGCTTGAAAACAAGATGAATAAGGCATTGGAAGAGAAGGTAAAGAAAGTTGAAGGTGAGGAAAAAACCAATAAAAAGCAATATGATAAAGAAACGAAGGCAAAGTTTCAGGAGTTAGAAAAAGAATTTACTTCTAAACTTGAAAACATAAAAGGCGCGGAGAAGAAGCTGGATGAATTGGTGCAAAGAAAAATAAATCTTGTGGAGAAAGAACAAAAGCGCGAAGAAACTGAATTGGATAAAAATTTGAATACTAGAATGGAAGAGCTTGAAGATAAACTTTCTCTAAAGCTTCATGCTTTGGAAAGCTTGGAAAACAAAATGAACGAAATACTTGGCAAAAAAATGAACATGCTTGAAGAGGATGAAGGTATTGAAATAGCATCTGCTGACAAGAAAATACAGGATTTGCACAAAGCAGTTGCTGATATGCAGCGCGAAATCGCCCAGCTCAAGAGCGTAGACGTTCTGGAAGAAAAATCAATGCGGAAAGACGTTGAAGCATTAAAGAATAGGGTAAAGTTTTTTGACGACCATATAAAAACAATTTCTACAAAACACATGACCAAGCAGTTAGAAGAATTTGCCCATTATCTTGACGGTAAAATACCTGAAGTCGTTACGCTTGAAGAATTCCAAAGGCACATGGACATGCTCGATAAAAAAATCAACAGCATAAATGCCCCAGACACAACACAAGTAATGCAAAAAATAGGTTTAATGGAAAAGGAAATCAATGGCGTTCTTACAGAGCTTAAAGACATCTACGGCAACATGCCAAAATTTGTTGAATGAGCCTTTTCTTTCGTGTGTCGTATAAATTTGTCACACAAAGAAAACCCTCGGGAAAAGAAATATATATTATTTTTTAATTCTTCCGAAAACTGCTTGGCTTTAGCCAGCAGATTAGGACAAGATGTTGGCTAAAGCGAAGCTTTGCCGACACACATGAATGCTTTGCATCCATGATGATTCGAAAAGACATCCACAAGAAACCTTTTCCTGTAATCAGGTCGTAAGAGAGGATTTCATCTTCTTCGTTTGCCAGTAGGATATTGTGTGGCTTCAGGTTTGGCTGCACGCTTTCTTGGATTCACAGGCACAAATCCATAATTTCCCATCATATATTCAATTCCATCTGAAGTTGCGCCATTCAAAGATGTCACAATAACACAAGAGTAGTCAGACGTCAACGCATATCTAAAATCACCCATGTCTCTTTCTCCGGCTGTCTGTGTTCTGAGAAAAGCTAAATCTGTTTCATCAACATGGCCGACTTTACGCTTGAATTCATAAATTTGTGGTTCTTCTGGCATCTCACACTAACTTAACGCAAATCAATAAATAGACAACATCATTTATTTTAAGTTGCAATTTCATAGCCAATAACTTTCAGAGTTTTTATTACACTGGCAATATTGGCATTTGTTGAAATGTATATTTTTCCGCCGTCTAATCTGGCAGAATGCTTGCCTGAAAAGGAGCTTGATAATGTTGATTCGACATTAGAAACATCTCTTGGCCCAGCAGGCATACTTCTAAGTCTGAAGCAGTATTCCACCATAAGTAAAGAAGATGAAAGAAGTCTTTTAAAGCATTCCTATCTCACTTAAATTATGCCAGGATACTTTAGCATACTAAGGCCTAGTGTTTGCTTTCTTTCTGCATTTGCCATACTAGTAGGCTCTATTGTAGCAGGAACAACAGGCTTTCCTTTACTTGTTCTTTATGCCATTATAGCTTCGTTCCTGATTACAGGCGCTGGCAACGTAGTGAATGATATTTTTGACGTGGAAATAGACAAGATAAATGCCCCTCATCGCCCGCTCCCTGCAGGCAAGATAAGCAAAAATACAGCCTGGTTGTATTTTGCGATCCTGGAAATAATAGGGCTTGCATTTGCTATAATGATAAATGCAAACTTCCTTGCTTTGGCTATAGTAAATTCTATTTTGCTTTTTGTCTATTCATGGAAATTAAAGCCTGTGGCTCTTGTCGGCAATTTGATAGTTAGCTTTTTGGCGGCTTCTAACTTTATAGCAGCGGGATTAATATTATTTAGTTATTCAGCCATCCCTTATGCTATTCTCATCATTTCTGCGATATCGTTCTTTGGCACGCTTTCACGAGAGCTGATTAAAGATACGGCAGACGTAAAGGGTGATAAAGAAAAAGGCGCTAAAACCTTGCCAATCATGATAGGCGAAAAGAAAACACTTGGATTGGCTTACATAGTACTCATTTTGACCATAATATCACTGGCGTTGCCCGTGTATCTTAGTCTTTTCACATACGTCTATCTTGTAGGCGCAGTGCCTGCAATATTGCTGAGCTTGTATGCAATGAAGAAAAAACCTGAGAAGTCGCACAAATACATCAAATTGGCCATGTACTTTGTAATTCTGGGCTTTGTTTTAGGGGCTGTATTTTAAGATGGTAAGTGCTGCTGTTTTTGATTATAATGGAACCATCGTGGCAAATCCTAACGAAGGACCTTTATGGAAATATGTTGGAATTGAACACCTTAAGGCAAGCTTGCCTTTTCATCCGTTCAGAGCAATTGGACTTCTGATAGCTTTCAAACAATTGACAAAATTAAATGGTTTGTACAGACAAGGCAAAGTTAATTATGATAGGTTATATGAGTTGTTTAATGAGCGAGTTCTTAGAACATTAGAGGAAGAGCTTTTGAAAGCTATAACCATGGCTTAAATCCCTTTCTCTCAACTAGTTTTCATGGTTAAAACAAAAGGCAAGATCTCAATTCTTATTACTGGAGGCAATGGCTTTCTTGGTAAAGACTTGGCAGAAAAGCTGGCAAAAAACAAGAAATACAATATTTTGGTTTTTTCTCGCCATAGAGAACAAACGCCTGCCAACGACGCAAACCAACGACGCACAGCGTCCATACACCTTGGTCCAAATACACAGAGCGTCAATACACGTTCTGATGTAAAAAGCGTTGCGGGCGATATAACGAGTAAGGAAGATTTGGAAAAGTGCTTCCAAACTAATGATATAGATACAGTTTACCATCTTGCAGCTTCAACAGACGAATTGGACAAGGAGATGTGGCAGGTAAATGTCAACGGCACGAGAAACGTAGTTGAGTTTTGCAAAAAGTATAATGTCAAACAACTTGTTTTCATGTCGTCTTCTGGAGTTCTTGGAGAGACAAAAGAACCTGCAACAGAAGACATGCCTTACAAGCCGAAAACAGACTATGAATGGTCAAAGAAACAGTCTGAGCTTGTTGTAAAGGAATTCCCAAATTATACAATCATTCGCGCGCCGATTATCATAGGCCCTAATGATATTTGGATGAAAATCATTGGCGCTGCAAAACAACAATACCCGTTGATTGGCAGTGGAAAGAATTATTTTCATTTAGCTTACATAGATGATGTTGTTGATATTCTTACAATAGTTTTGAATAATAAGAAAGCTTTAGGCCAAGTATTCCATGTAGCAACAAAAGATACGCCTACATATAAGGAAGTTTATCAGATGATATGCGATGAATTAAAAACACAAATGCCTGATAAAAAAATGCCTGTTAAATTGGTCAAATTTATGGCTTCTTTGCATGAAGCATCGTCAAAAGCCAAAGGCAAGAAACCAAAATTAACAATGATGAAAAGCAGCATTGACAGGCTTGTAAGAAACAGAATAATTTCTACACAAAAAGCAGAAGATTTGCTAAATTTTAGGCCAAAATATTCAACAAAAGAAGCAATTCATGAAACAATTAAATACCTAGCAATGAAAAGGCTTGGATATGACAAAGTGGAGAAGAGCGGCATGGAAGTAGAGAAATACATTAAAAATAAAATTGCGCAGGATGGAGGAATAATTTCTGTTGTGATAGACCCTGTAGATTATCCAACGCTAGAAAAAGCAGTTGAAACAGGCATAACTGCGTACAAAGCAGGTGTTGATTTGATAGCAGTTGGCGGATCAATAGGCGCACAAGGCCGTTTGTTGGATGAAGTCGTACAGAAGGTAAAGGAAAAAGTTGATATTCCAGTGATATTGTTTCCTGGCAACATTGCTACAATAACGCCTTATGCAGACGCGATTTATTTCATGACACTGCTTAACTCAAGAAATCCTTATTGGATATCACAAGCACAAACTTTGGCAGCTCCTTTGATCAAAAAGCTGGGCATAGAAGCACTGCCTGTTGGTTATATTGTGATCGAACCAGGCGGCACAGTAGGCTGGGTTGGCGACAGCAATAATGTGCCAAGAAACAAGCCGCAGATTGCTGCAGCTCTGGCACTTGCTGGCCAAATGGCAGGCAAGCGAATAATTTTTACAGATGCAGGTTCAGCAGCTTATGCTCCTGTGCCGACAGACATGGTCAAAACAGTAAAAAGGGCAATTGATGTTCCTTATCTTGTTGCAGGCGGCATCAAAACGCCAAAACAAGCCTATGAAATAATAAAGGCAGGCGCAGACTGGATTCAAATAGGAACAGCCGCAGAGCAGTCAAAAAATACAGAAAAGCTTCTGAAGGAATTTGTCTCGGCAGTTAAAAAAGCAGGCAAGGCGAAAATAAAATGAGCTACAAAACAGTTGCATTTGACGGATTATCCTTAGCTGGAAAATCTACAATGGTGCAAATGCTTCTTGAGCGAAGCCAAGATGCAGAAGTTATAAGAGAAAATGCACATGACCCTTACAGAGTTGTTACTTCTGAAGTAAATAAATTGTTGAAGCAGCATGTTCCTGCTGAAGCAGTAAGATTAGCTTTACAAGAATTTCCAGATGCGTCAGACTTATTATATGAGGCAATTGGTTATTCAATTCTTTTTCCTAAAGCGCAAAAGCAGGCTCTGCTAGCTTACATGTTTACAAAAGGAAGAAAAGTCGTAGATGATTATGTAAGAAGTGTTAAAGAAAAACACGATATTATTCTTGACAGGTGGCAACTTACAGGCTGGGCATACCAAGTTGGTTCTGAAGGATATTCATGGCAAGATATAAGAGAACTTAATGAGGATAATAGTATAACAGTTCCAGATGTTCAATTTTTATTGACTTGCCCTGTTGATGAAATTCCAGCTAGAAAAGCTTACAGAGAAAAAAGTGGCGTAGGCACAGCCGGCCAAATGAGCAGAGGAAGAGAGGATGTAATTCTTCCTGCCTTTTTAGAAATCTATAAAGCTCTAGATGGAACAATGCCAATTTATTTATTAGAAAACGCTGGAATTCCTGTGTCAGATGTGAAGGAGCAGATTAGGCAGGCTATTCCAACTTTCCAAAAAGTTGAAGCTGCTGTTAGTAAGCGAGGTTTTAAGTTAAGAACAAATCAAGTAGCTGACGAAGTATTTTGGCTTGATCCAAAAAGATTGCAAAGAATCTATGACAGGCAATCAAAGTAGCAGTGCAAAAAACACATTGCCCCATAGCAGTGTAACAACAATCGTAATTGCGAATACAGGGACAAATCGCACTCCATCCTTTATCATAACATAATCCTTATCTTTTTTCAGTGCTTCTATGTCTTCCTTTGTAACGCCTATCCATTTTTGATCAATAAGCACATCACCTTCTTTTAACTGTGTAACGTGAATTTTTCTCTTAAAGACATTGTTTTCAACTGCTACTGCATATCGCCAAAAAAGCATAAGTGCAAGAAGCATAAGTGCAAGAAATATAGATCCGGGTACTATGATAGTTAAAATTCCGGCCGCTATTGGCGGTGCCATTATTATGTGCCATTTTTCCTTTACATCAGAAACAAAGACTTTCATAACTTTTATATTTTTCAATCCCAGAACAAATGAGTACACAAAAAGATACACTAGGGAAACGATAAGAAAATTAAAAATGTAATCGTAAAAGAAAATCTGAGAGCTGACGACGCCTTTGGCGTCCAATCCTCCATTATACAAAGGTATCATGAAAGCAACGGCCGCGAGTATCCATGCATCAGCTTCTCCCCACTGTTTTTTGTAATATAAAATAAGGCCAAGTGCCAATACTAATGTGCCTATGACAAAGGAAATTGTTAGTGGGTATGCATCTCCTACAGCAACCCACCAGAAATACCAGAAGATGAGTCCGCCTGCAACCATTCCTATAGGCAGCCAGTCGGGAACTTCTGTTGTCTTCAAGTCCCATAAACCGGCTACCACAGAACCAATTATTGCCGCTACGATCATAATTTCTGACATATTTAGATTTGTACAACGTATTTTATAAAGAAATTGTGCAAATCTTATATCTAAATTTCTTTATGTAATTGTAAGTAAAGAAATTTCAGATTTTTAAACTTACCCGTAGCAAGTTTATAGCTAACCAACAAAAGAATCCAGACATGTTTGTTGGTTATAGTAAGTTCAGTTGATAATTGAACTTTTAATGAACTTGCTATAAAGGGGGTTCGATAAATATAAAGTTCAATAATTTAGCGAATCTCCTATTAGATAGATTTTGTGAAGCTTGTATAAAAAAAATTCATAATTTTATTATTGTTCTAAGTTTTGCATCAATTAAAACTTTTAAAAACCTCCTATAAGATAAATGATTTACAAAGGAGATCAATATGTCAATTAATCATATAGCTATTATACCCGACGGCAATAGAAGATTTGCCAAAAAAATGAACATACCAATACCTAAATCCTACGCAATGGGTGTTGACAAGATAATAGAAGTTATGGAATGGTCTAAAGAGCTTGGTATAAAAATGGTAACCTCATGGGGATTTTCAACTGAGAACTTCAGAAGAAGTGCTTTGGAAAGAAGGCTTCTTTTCAGATTGTTTGAAAATAAAATAAAAGAGTTCTTGGAAAACGGCCGGTTCAAAAAAGAGCAGTTAAAGGTAAAAATAATAGGCGATAAAAGCAAGTTTCCAAAGAGCCTAGTAAGCGCAATTAATAATCTAGAATCAGAAACGGCCAAATACGGCAAGTTCCAGTTAAATCTTGCATTAAATTATGGCGGCAGGCAGGAAATCATAGAAGCGTGCAACAGGATAATTGCTTCAGGCATCAAACATGTTAAGGATAAGGACTTTAGCAGATTTTTATTTACATCTGGCTTGCCAGATCCTGATATCATATTAAGAACATCTGGTGAGCAGCGATTGTCAGGATTTCTGCCATGGCAGTCGTCTTATTCAGAGTTTGTTTTTCTGAAACCTCTGTGGCCAGAACTTCAGAAAGAAGAGTTTGTTACGGCAATAAATGATTATGACAACAGGCAAAGAAGATTTGGCAAATAAAAATGTTCTATAAATAATATTCTTTGTCTTGATGCTTCTGTTCTAATGAAGTGACAGTGCCTTACAATAAGTGATAATTATGAAAATCCTTCTATTGTCAAAAGAAAGCAAATCCTACATTGTAGACACTGTGCAGAAGAAATTCTCGTGCAATCAGGGTTTAGTCGACTTGACAAAAGCCAAAGTCGGCAAGAAAATAAAATCCAATACAGGCGCAGAGTTTCTTGTTTTGCAGCCAACAGTTACAGACCTTCTTAGAAAAGCTGGCAGAGGTCCTCAGATAATTATGGAAAAGGATTCTGCGCAGATAGCAGCTGTAACAGGCATAACAAATGGCTGGAAATGTTTGGATGCAGGTTCAGGCTCTGGTTTTGCTGCAATTATGCTAGGAAATTTTGTAAAGCCTTCTGGTTCAGTTGTAAGTTATGAAAAACTTGAAAGGCATCACAATATAGCAAAGAAAAATGTAAAGTATTGCAGTCTGGAAAAAGTAGTAAAAATGAAAAATAAGCCTGCAGAACAATTCACAGAAAAAAATCTTGATTTAATACTGCTTGATATGCCTGATGCAGATAAGATGGTAAAAAAGTGTTATCCTGCATTGAAGCCTGGAGGCTGGCTTTGCATCTACAGCCCTCATATAGAGCAGCAGATAAAATCAAGGAAAGAAATGGAAAAAGCAGGCTTCATGTCTGTGCGCACCATAGAAAACATACAGCGACAGTGGAAATCGTTGAAAGGCTTTACCCATCCAAAGCCTTCAGGCATAATGCACACAGGTTTTATGACCTTTGGAAGAAAATACTAGCTAGCCTCTTTTTTTTGTAAATAAAAGGTTGCCGTATCCAAAAGAAACTGATGATCCTATTATGAATTCTGCAGAACAAGTTTTGAAAGAAATAGAAGCACTAGCTTACAAGAAACACCCAGACATGTTTCTTCCTATCGTAGGGCCTGAAAAAGGGAAACTATTGGAAGACCTGATTAAAAAATACAAGCCTAAGAAAATTTTAGAAATAGGCACGCTCGTAGGCTATTCTGCCATTCTCATGGCACAGCATGGGCCTAACGTTATTTCATTGGAAGTAGATCCTAAGGCGGCAGAAATAGCAAAACAGAATATTGAAAAAGCAGGTTTGTCAGATAAAGTGGAAATAATTGTTGGCGATGCAAAAAAGACAATAGAGCAGCTAAAAGATAAATTTGACATGATTTTTATTGATGCAAAAAAAGATGAGTGCATTGATTATCTAAAGCTCTCTGAAAAAAATATGAAAAGCAGCACAATAGTTGTTGCAGACAATGTAAAGAAATTTGCAGAAGAAGTCAAAGATTATCTTGACCGCGTAAGAAACAGCGGCTTGTATGAAAGCAAATACCATGATTTTGGATTTGACGCTGTTGAAGTTAGTGTTAGAAAATAACTTACTTCAAAACATATTCCCAGCCTGGCTGCCATGCTTTATTATGTCGCCAATCTTCAGAAATGGCCTGCTTCCAAGTTTTCTTTGTTATTAAAACGTCCAGAGCCAGTTGCGGTCCTTGATGAGCGACAATGGCAATATGCTTCCCATCATAATTCTTTTTGAGAAACTTTAGGAAATCATGTATTCTTTTCTCTACATCTCTGTAACTTTCGCCATTAGGAAATGGTTTTTCCACATAATCAGTCATTTTATGCTTGAATTGTTCTGATAGCTTTCCTGTAAAATCTCCATAATTACACTCTCTTAATCGTTTGTCATGAATAATTTCGTATTTGTTTCCAAAGCCAAGATCTGCGGAATCCACAGCCCTTTTCAAATCAGAGCAGAATGCTATGTCAAAATGCCTGTCGGCAATAATTTTGCCTAATTCTTCAGCTTGTTTTATTCCAGTCTTTGATAATTCACCCGGCAACCACCCTGTAGCCAAATCTTGTTCGTTATCAGTTGTAGTACCGTGAACAAAATAAGTAATTTTCACTGTCATAATCTAAGTTAAATTAAAAGCCTTTTAAGTCTACAGAGAAACTAGATCCATTCCTTAGGGCTCGTAGCTGTGTTTTTGTTCTCATTCCCATACTGTATTTAGGCTGATAAAAGTTGCCAAAATTATCAGCATAAACGTATTCATTGAATAAATCAGTGCCTCCGAAAGCGGCTCGTGGTTGTGCTTGGCTGATGGTTTGGTTATTTGCAGAACAAATATGATTTACACACAGTTGATTTGTGGTCCATGTTGGCGGTATGGGTAATCTTAAATAATATTCAATACTTATAGATCTAGTGATTTGCATGAAAAAGCAGGTATTTACAGTTCTGATAGAAAAAGACGAAAATGGCACTTATGTAGCCGAAGTTCCTGATCTCAAAGGCTGCTATACCCAAGGTGATTCAGTGGAAGAAGTCATGAAGAACATAAAAGAAGTAATAGAAATGTGCCTTGAGGAGCAGAACGTAACACCAAATGAGTTTATCGGTATCCAGAAAATAGAGGTAAACGCGGATTGACGCACGAAGTGCGTCGGTGGCTAGCATGAAACTGCCTCTGGTTTCTGGCAAAGAAATGGTAAAGATTCTTTCTATGAAAGGTTTTCAAGTCGTAAGACAAAGAAGCAGTCCAGATGAAAGATGTGAAAGGAATACTTGTTACAGTGCCTGTTCACTCTGGAAAGGATGTAAGTATTAGCATAACACTCAAGATTCTTCGCGACGCAGAGATCTCAAGAGAAGAATTTATAGAACTTGAAAAGAAGGCATGACTGTGCTCGTAGTTTTGTTTGCTTACTCGTTTGGTTCCCCGTAAAAGAGTCCTAGAACTAGCGTTTTCAGCAGAAATAAGCATGTTTCCGAGCATAAAACCACACCAAAGGGTAATTTGCTAGTATTTGCATGCCTTTAGATAAATAGATTTCTGTGCTTTAAAAGTAGAAATTATAAATTTTATAGATTTATAAAATCTATAAATAGTTGCTTGTTGTATATATGGTTAACCAAATAAACAATAAAGTATTATAATTTGGTTAACCTATACTGAACAACAAAGAATAATATATCAGGAATCTTTTATTGGTTCAGTATAATGAAAGAGGTGAATAAAATGAAAGACGAAAAATATATGTTCGGCTCTTCTAAGGTCACATCAACTGGATCCGTTGTGATACCGGCTGATATAAGAAAACGGGAAGGCATAAACCCTGGCGACAGAGTATCGGTGGTGGCTATTGGAAATAAAATCGTAATACAAAAGCCAAACCCAGAGCCAATAAAAAGGGCTATCGCAGCTTTAGAAAAAATAGGTAAGCTTTGATGAATATATGCTTGGATACGAGGGTGCTGGAGGAAATAGCAGCTGGTGATAAAAATCAAAAAGACTGGTTTATTGCGTCCTACACGAATCCTTCACAACATATTTATCTACCACATATAGCTCTGGCTGAATTTATTTCTCAATCGCTTAAAAAGCGCAGTGAAAGGGAAACAAATTTAGTAGTAAATGAATTGATAGCTGCTCATAAAAGTTCTATGAATTTCTCGTTGGTAGGAACAAGCATAAACATTGCCACTTTAGCCGGGAAAATTCAATACCAGCATCGTTTCGGTATAGGCGACAGCATTATCATAGCTACTTCGAAAAGGTACAAATGTAGCTTTATCCGTACCGACCAGAAGGAATTCGAGAAAGTCAAAGGAATAAAAACCAAATGGTAAAAGTTTAGTTGATGGTTTGGTTCTGACGCGGGATAAATGTAAGCTATGGGTGGTTTTCTTGCGGTTGTTTTATTTTTGGTAACTCTTCAAAGCTTTCTTAGTGATGTCGAGAATAAATTTTTCCTTATGATTCTTGTACAATTCTCCTTTACCCTTTGAAAATTTCACAGCGCCCATTTTTATCTTCTCATATTCTTTTGCAATTTTTGGATGAGAAATAAGATAATTGCGAAATGCTATCATTTCCTTTTGGTCTTTACTTCCTGTAAACGTTAGGTGAATGTGTACTCTCCTAATGCCATTAGAAATTTTGTAATCTTTTCGAAAGAAAAGCCTTGACTTAGTACTTGCAACATCTCTGAACTCATAACCAGCTTTTTGAAGCTTTTTTGATGTATTTGCAATTGTATTTTTCGGGACTGCCAAAAGAATGTCTAAGATGCCTTTGCCCCCAAGTTTAGGAATAGCAGTACTACCAACATGTTTTATCAATGCTTTCGATCCAGCTATTTTCTGTATCTCCCTTTTTTCAGCAGAAAAGAATCTCCTGTAATTAGAGTCGTATTTTCTGAATACATATTTTTCCATATTTATTGTTTAGCTGTTATAGCTCTAAAAGGAAACAATCCGTATATGAATTCCTTTTGAGCTAATATGTGAAGCAACAAATTCTAGTCGGGTTTCTTTTGTTGGTTCACTATAAATTCTTATACATACAATTCAAGTATTCATTCGTATAGGGCTCGTAGCTGTATTTAGTTGCTTGTTAGGTTCTGCGCAGTCTATTAAGAAATCGTATTTACCCTTTTATAATTCTGCAAATAGCATCCTCGACTTCTGCTGTCTTTTCTTTTTTTACCTTGCCTGCTCTGTAAAGAATTAGACCTAGATCAGCAGTAAATATTTTTCTTGGCCGCACATAACTAGTAATTTTTAGCTTGCCTGCCTGAAAATCTTTATCTCTTAATTCTATCTTTTCTGCGCCTTTTTTTGACTGACTGGTTATCTGGCATAAAATCACATCACCGTATTCTCCTTCTGCTACGATAAGCGCTGGCCGCCTTTTGCTCGTTGAAAGATCTGAGAAAGGAAAAGGCAAAACAACGACATCGCCCTTTACAAATCTTTCCATGCCTTATCTTCCTCTTTTGTGCTCCAGTTTTTCGCAAGAGCCTTTTCACTAAGTAATGCAGCAATGCGGCCGCTCTTTATGCTCTTTAGGGGCCGTAATTCTATGCGGTCATCAAATGCAAGTATGGCTATCTTGGAACCTTTCTCGAAGCCTTCAAGATCTCGTATGTCTTTGGGTATCGCTATCTGTCCCTTTTCTGTTATTTTGGCTGTCTTCACTTCTATAAGTCCCATCTTAATCACCTTACAAGTAAGATATGTAAGAAAATATATAAAGATTATCGTATAAGAAAATAGAACGCATAGGGCTCGTAGCTGTGTTTAGTTGCTGGTTTGGTTCGATGCAGGTTATTAGTGGTCTATGTGTGATTGGGTTGTGGGCTGAGCCATTTTACCAGAACCCTTTCAACTTCATCTCTAAATTTGCCCTCTTTTATGCTGTGCGGGGCGCCTTTCATAATGATGTGAGTTAGTTTATTCCTATTCTTAACAGCATTCACGTAATTCATAATAGTCTGATGAGGAATGCTATCATCTTTTTCTGATTCTATAATAAAAATACTACCCTTGAATTTGTGCACAGCATTAAGAGCATAACTTTCGTTTGGTTGTTTCGATTTACTTCTCCATGTCATAATCTCTGGGTTATTGCCACTAGACTTAGCTTTTAACTTGTCAAATGTTTCATTCGGATAATCTGCAGGTGCTCTCAATACCAAATTTTTAATTTTTCTTTTTGCTGAAAGAATAGATACAAGGTAGCCACCAAAACTCGATCCTATAGTACTTATGTTTTTCTCATCAACTTCGTCGACACCTAAAAGATAATCGTAAGCAGTGAGAACATCGTCTAAAAATTCTTTTGGTGTTAATTTATTAATATCGCCTTCGCTTGTTCCATGGCCACGCATGTCAAAAAGCAGGCAAATATAGCCTAGTTTAGATAGGGCTGTAGCATATTGGAAACTTCTCTTCCTTTCGCTCGTCCAGCCATGAACAAAAAGAATTGTTGGATTTTTAGTTTTTTTATGAACAGGGTAAAAAATAGTACCGTCGAGTTTCATATTTCCGCTTTGAATGGAAATATGCTTTCTTTGAGTTTTACTCCTTGGAGTTGTCATGATACAATTTATGTTTATAAGTTTATAATCGAAGAAAGTCTTTCTATAGGGCTCGTAGTCTAGCTTGGTAGTGAACGACGTGCTTTGCACGTCTCTTCGCCAAAGATCGGAGGTTCGGGAAGCCCTTTGTGCATGTAAACGCACAAAGGGTTTGCGGAAATTAGAAAAACCTTCAGACCTGAGTTCAAATCTCAGCGAGCCCATAATATTTTTATTATTTCTTTGTTTCCCCGAGGGATTTTTTCTTGAACAAACCGATGCCCTTAGGCATCATACACAAAAGAAAAAAGGGCTCAGCGGTCCCATGTCAATTTTTCCCGTCCCATTCTTTGAAAAATTCTTCAAGAAATTTTTCCATAAATTTATGCCTGTCTTCGGCCATTTTCTTTGCAGTTTTTGTATTCATTAGATCTTTTAGCAGCAGCAGCTTTTCATAAAAATGATTGATTGATGTAGTGTCGCCTTTGAAATATTCTTCTTTTGATTCGTGCATCACAATTTTTTTGTTATGGTCATGCATTTTTTGCCCGCTATAGCCGCCATAATTGAAGCATCTGGCAATGCCGATCGCGCCCAAAGCATCCAATCTGTCAGCATCCTGGACTATTTTGCCTTCCAATGTGTGAATGTTAGATTTTACTTTTGCTCCTTTGAATGATACGTCTTTTATGATGCTGCACACATGTTCTGTTATTTTTTTATCAAGACCAATGCTCTCCATATATTCTTTTGCTAATTTAGAACCTACAGAATCATCTTTATTATTGAATTTCCAGTCGGCAATATCATGAAGCAAAGCAGCTAGTTGAATAATAAATAAATCTCCGCCTTCTTGCTTTTGAATATTTGTTGCATTGTTGTACACTCTTTCCGCATGTGACCAATCATGGCCCGAGTCACCGTGAATATTTTCTTTTACGAATGTCTTTGTTTTTTCTATCATTTCATTTTTATCCATATTTAACAATCCTTTCCTTGTTGGCCTCATCAAGTATTTGCTTTGCAACCTTTGGCCCGACAATCTTTCCTATTTCTGGCAAACCTGCAGTTTTTATATCGCCGTATGCCTTAATTCCAGCATTGTATAGTTTGCGTGCTCGTGCCCTTCCAATGCCTTTCAAAACAATAAGCTTTAGCAGCTCCTCTCTTACGCCTTCCTTCACCATAAGCCTTGTCTTATTCCATAAGTTTGCCTCGTCTTTTTTTCTAAGCACTAGTGCGAGCTCTCTTCCTGCGTACAAAATCCATTCTCCGCTTGTTATTTTGTTGTAAAGCTCTCCCGGAGCAACTCCGTATTTATTCAAAATATAATCTTCTGTTTTCTCATCAATCCAATCCTGAAAGACCAGTGCTGTTTTGAATGCGCAAAGAAAATCATAATAATCAACATTCCATACATCAGGCGCTGTCAGCCCAGACTTGGCAAGCCTGTCTTCTATATCATCTGTTTCTGATTTTCTTACGTTTAATTTTTGTATTTCATTGCACCTTACTATTGTCATTAATTGTTCCAGAGCAGTTGAAACAGATATATTATTTATAATGAACGCCGCAGAAAGCGGATCTATATACAAGTCGCTGACTTTTTTGCCTAGTAATGTTGCCTTTAGTGGAACGTCTTTGTCTATGTCAAAAGCAGGGACAAAATCATCATAGATCGACGCATTAGAGTCATTTCGCTCTTTAAAATTTTTATCTTTGTCGCCAATCTTAATGAACTTGAATGATTCAAGCTCTTTCAACATTTTCTCTACTTTATTCATAACTTCTTTTATGTCACTGTACTGATATGCAAAAAAAGTTCTTGAGAAAAAATCACGGAGCTGATTTTTTGTTTTTGCAGTTTCTGAAGCTATCACCGCCAATGTATGCATTCTCAGCACAGGTTCTACTGATAATTTTGAATATATTGGCTCAGGTTCGCCGTTTATGTACATTTCTTTGAGCTCTTGCGCCTCTCTTTTATTTTTGGCTATTATTATTGCTCGACCTTCAGTATCGTATTTTGGTCTTCCTGCGCGGCCCATCATTTGCAGTACTTCCAATACTGGCAAATAGCCTGATCCATATTGGCTGTCATACCTCTTAGTATCTCTTATCAGCACTGTATGAGCTGGTAAGTTGACGCCCATAGCAAGCGAGGGTGTGGCTGTAAGAATTTTTATTACACCCGCCTTGAACGCATTTTCCACCAGTTTCCTCTGCTTTGCAACAAGCCCAGCGTGATGAAAAGCAGTGCCTTGACGTATGCAGCCTGCAAGCCTTCTGCATTGTTTTGTTGGAACAGACAATGCAGACTCTACTTCTTTGGCAAGCAGGTCGAGGTCGTTGTTTTTTGCAGTCTTAATTTTCTCAGCAGAAGCTTCTGCTGACCTGCGCGTGGAAACAAATATCAATGCCTGTTTTTCACCAAGAACATTGTTGGCAAAAACTAGATCGCTGTCGCCTGTTTCGTTTATTTCTTCTTCATCTTCCATTTCTAAAATATGACCATTGTCATTCGGATAAAAAGTCCCTTTTTCCAGTTTTATCGGCCTGTAATCGCTTTTAACAAGTTTTGCATTTAACCACCCTGCTATTTCTTCCGCATTGTTGATTGTTGCAGACAATGCAAGTATGTGCGGCTTTGTTTCCATGAATCTTGTAAGCACAACTTCCAAAGTGGGCCCCCGGCCTGCGTCGTTTATCAGGTGTACTTCATCGGCTATTACTAAAGAAATATTTGGCAGTGAACTGTGCCTCAATAAAGAATCTGCCTTTTCATTGCTTAGGATTATTAAATCATATCCTGAAAATTTTTCTACTTTATCAAAGTCCCCAGTAGACATTGCTATTCGCATACCCAGATGTTTGTATTTCTGAAAATCCTCATATTTTTCATAAACCAGCGCCCTTAATGGACACAAATAGACAGTTTTCCCGCCTTTGTAGAAATTTCTTAAAATAGCCATTTCTGCCACAAGAGTTTTACCAGACGCAGTTGGCGCAGCAACAACCAAATTGGCGCCGTCAAGCAATCCTTCATCTAGCGCAGCCTTCTGCACAGGATTGAACTCCTTGAAATTGCCCAGCAGTAATTTTTTTGCTTCATCCGGTAGATTACAATTCATAGCATGATTTTGTTTAGAATGGATAAATAGAGTTATGGCAAACAAAATGAAATCCCCTCATACGACCTGATTACAAGAAAAGGTTTCTTGTGGATGTCTTTTTGAATCATCATGGATGCAAAGCATTCATGTGTGTCGGCAAAGCTTCGCTTTAGCCAACATCTTGCCCTAATCTGCTGGCTAAAGCCAAGCAGTTTTCGGAAGAATTCAAAAATGAAGTTTTTAATGGAATTAAATTCAAAAATAAACTTTATTTATAACAGGATTTCATATAATATGGTATGCAGATAAGAGGCGCTCTACTCAAAAAGCTAATTGTAAAAGAGCAAATGCCAAAGACAAGAACAGGCCAAGCATTATATCTTCTTAAAAAAAACGGCCGCGATTTAAAATTTCATATTCAGCCAACAAGACGTCTGGTAAAAATACCAGTAGATCCAAATCTAATACGCAATGGAATAACATATCCATTAATAGAACCATATGCTTATGCAAGAATTATATATGACAACAGGGAAGATCAATTTATCTATAATATAATAGAACCAAAGCTTAATGAGCATGAAGAAAGCATTCTAAAAAAAATAAAAGTCGGCTTCATGCAGATGATAGATGTAAGATTAGAGGACATAGAGAAGAGAGAAACGATAATTGATTTTCTAGAGCAAAATGTCAAGAAACTTATGGAAGCGCTCAACATAAAGCTTGGAGCAAAAGAATATTCAAAAATCATGTATTATATTTACAGAGATTATGTAGGACTTAACAGAATAGAACCGTTTTTTTTAGATCCTTACATTGAAGATATCGGGGCGGACGGAGTAGGCACTCCGATTTACATTGTCCACCAAAAATTAGGATCGATGAAAACAAACGTTGTTTATAATGACGAACAGGAACTCAAAGATTTTGTTACAAAACTTGCAGAAAGGTGCGACCGCTACATTAGCTATGCAGAACCATTGCTGGATGGCACTTTGAAAAATGGCGCAAGAGTGCAGGCTTCCCTAAGCTCTGATGTTACAACTAAAGGCCCTACATTTTCAATCAGAAAATTTAGAGAAGCTCCTTTTTCGTCTACAGACATTATAAGACTAAATACAGCATCGTCTGAGATGATGGCTTACCTGTGGTTTATTGTTGAGAACGGGTCCAATGTTTTGATCATTGGCGGCGTGGCCACTGGAAAAACAACAATATTAAACTCTATATCTGTTTTCATCCCTCCTGAAGCAAAAATAGTTTCAATAGAAGACACAAGAGAATTAGACTTGCCGCATGAGAACTGGATACCAGGCGTATCAAGAACTGGATTTACCGGAACAGGCACAGGCGAGGTCACAATGTTTGAATTGTTAAGAGAATCATTCAGGCAGAATCCAGACTATCTTATAGTAGGCGAGGTACGAGGCAAAGAAGCATACGTAATGTTCCAAGGAATGGCATCTGGACACCCTACATTAAGCACAATGCACGCAGGAAGCGTAGATGATTTGATGAAAAGACTGCAGACAAAACCTATAAACATTTCTGCAGGCTTAGTAGAAAGCTTGGATGTTGTAATACAAATGGTGCATGCCAGAGAAAAAGGCAAATCTGCAAGGCGTGTAAAAGAAATAATAGAAATCAGGGATGTTGATAAAGACTCTGGAAATGCAATAACAAACAAAGTATTTTCTTGGATTGCTTCACAGGATGAGTTTGAATATAGAGGAAATTCATGGCTGCTTAGCGAAATTTCTAAACAGAAAGGCATTTCAATGAATGAAATAATAAAAGACATCGCTAAAAGAAAAACAATAATAGAGTGGATGTCAACAAATAACGTTATAAAAATAGAAGACGTGTCAAAATACGTCTCGATGTATCATAAGAACCCTGCCAAATTCGACAGGATACTGCGCGGTGAAGAGAAAATCTAGAGCCTTTTCTTTCGTGTGTTATGGAATTATTACACAAAGAAAACCCTCGGGAAAAGAAAATAATATTATAATAATGAATTGAAGGTTTTGGAGATCCAGAGTGATTGACGCCTAAGGGCGTCTGGTTGCTTTTCTTGGAGTATTGTAAAGACCTTCTTTTTCAAAAAGAAGGCATTTACATGGAGAGAACAAAAACATACATCAAGGGTCTAGATGACCTTATAGAAGGCGGCATACCAAAGGGTGATGTGATGCTGCTAAGCGGCACATGCGGCGCAGGCAAGACTGTTTTTGGCCTGCAATTTTTATGCATGTCAAATGAACCAGGAATTTTTGTGAGTTTTGAGGAAGAGCTTGATAAAATAAAAATTGCAGCAAACAATATGGGCTGGGACTCTGATTCTCTGGAA
>Ga0209514_10002641_pt1 | contig 27355 bp, 20 predicted proteins | sample Subgrocontami58m_FD_187452 | JGI IMG/M metagenome (GOLD analysis project Ga0209514, IMG submission 187452) | Subsurface groundwater microbial communities from S. Glens Falls, New York, USA - GMW37 contaminated, 5.8 m (SPAdes) (version 3) | ecosystem: Environmental > Aquatic > Deep subsurface >...
GCCGCTACGTTGTCGTGTGCAAGTCTCCGCTGACGGACACGTGGGGAGACGCCAACTCCGGCGGCACCTGGGGTCCTACCCTCAAGTTCGCCGGCTACGACGCCGTCATCGCCCGGGGCAAGGCGCCCCGCCCCTGCTACCTCCTTATCGAGGACGGCCATGCCACCCTTCACGATGCGGCCGGAGTCTGGGGAAAGTCGGTGGACGACACGGACGCCCTCCTCAAGCAGAAGCATGGCCGCGATGCCGTGGTCGCCTGTATCGGCCCGGCGGGCGAGAAGCTCTCCCGCATAGCCTGTGTTATGAACGACACGGGTCGCGCGGCGGGGCGTTCCGGCGTGGGCGCCGTCATGGGTTCCAAGAACCTCAAGGCCATCGTGGTGAAGGGCAACGCCAGGGTCCCCATGTTCGATGAGGACAAGGCCAAGAACCTGAGGCGCAACTACATGCGCCGGCCGGAGGGTGCGTACCCGACGTTTCACGAGTTCGGCACCATCGGTATCACCGCCGGCGCCGCCATGAGCGGCGATTCTCCCGTGAAGAACTGGGCCGGCGCCGGCCCGGTAGACTTCCCCTCGGGGATGGAGGCCTTCCGCGATACGGCGGCCCGCAGCTTCGAGAAGCGCAAGTACGGCTGCTGGCGCTGCAACATCGCCTGCGGCGGGCATATGGAGACCAACGAAGGGATGTACGCCGGCACCGCCCACCACAAGGTGGAGTACGAGACCGCCTGCGCCTTTGGAACCCTGGCCTTGAACGACGACTTCCCCTCGCTCATCAGGGCCAACTACCTGGTCAACAACTACGGCCTGGACTCCATCTCGGCCCCTTGCGCCGTTGCCTTCGCCGTTGAGTGCTACGAGAACGGCATCCTGACCGACGCCGACACCGGCGGGCTGAAGCTCAAGTGGGGCAACCACCCCGACATGATCAAGCTGCTGGAGCAGATCGGCAAGCGGGAGGGCCTGGGCGACATCCTGGCCGAGGGCGTCTGGCGCGCATCCAAGCAGATCGGCAGAGGCTCCGAGCAGTTCGCCATCCACGTGCACGGCCAGGAAGTGCCTATGCATGACCCCCGCTTCACCCCGGGGCTGGCGCTGACCTACAAGCTGAACGCCACGCCGGGCCGGCACACCCAGGGCGGTGAGCTCATCGGGCCGCTGGGATACAAGCTGCCGGGCGCTGATCTGCCCAAGTACCAGGCCAGCGGCAAAGCCGAGATGCACCGGGTCCAGTCGGCCCTGGTGCACACCCTCAACGCCACGGGCGGCTGCCTGTTCGCCTACATCTCCTATCCCGTGCAGTACATCCCCGAGTTCCTGTCGGCCATCACCGGCTGGGACTACACCGTAGAGGACTGCATCACCATAGGTGAGCGCATCGAGAACATCCGACACGCCTTCAACCTGCGGGAAGGGATCAATCCGGTGGCGACCCAGCTGCATGGCAGGCTCACAGGCAACCCGCCTCTGACCCAGGGCAACCTGCGTGGCGTGACGCTGGACGCAGACCTCATGGTGCAAGAGTACTGCCAAGCGATGTCCTGGGATCCGGTCACTGCCAAGCCCAACCCACGGCGACTTAGGGAGCTTGGCCTGGGACAGCTTGTAGCAGACGTGTGCTAGAAGACTGCGCTTCTCTTTAATGGGTGACCATGATGGGCATCACCCGTGCTTAGCTGGCAGCTATGGCTTGCGGTAGTGTATGCTTGCAGTAGCAAGAGAACACACGCCGCAACGACTGACTAGGACAATTATGTTGGAGGATACCTATGGCCAATAGTGAAATGCTAGCCCTTTTGCGGACCAATAAGGCTGAGTTCCAGCGTATTCGCAAGCAAGACCCCAGGGCTGAGCTAGACCTTTCCGGCGCTGACCTGTCCGGGTGCGATATCTCCGACGCCGACCTGGCCGGCGCGAAGCTGAAGGGCGCTTCTCTCCGAGGTGCCAATTGCACTGGTACTATGTTCCGCTTCGCCGACCTTTCCGGCGCAGACCTGCGAAACGCCAAGCTGGAAAAGGCGAACTTTCACCAGACCAATTTCGAAGGAGCCAACCTGGAAGGCGCTGTCCTGGGTGGCCTGGAGCGCGAGACCCGGATGTGCCTTCATGTCTCTTCCTTCCGCAAGGCCCGCTGGAGCCGCGAGGAGCTTGAGACGATGCTCAGCATCCTCAACCAGAACGAGGCCTGGGAGATCCGCTACTCCATCGTGCCTAAAGCGAAACACTAGTCGTTTCGCTATCCTCAAATGGGTGGGGTGGTAGCCTGGCGGCATAGGCGTTGCACCAACCCTGAACCGAGCGGGAGGCGCTCCTTCTGGAGGTCGGTAAGATGCCCGCAGCCCCCGTTGCCGTCGTAGCGCTAGGAGGGCACGCTATTCTACCCAAGCGGGCGCGCCCGACGGTAGGTCGCCAGTTCCTCTATACTCGCAGGGCCATGCGGCACATCCTCTACCTGCTTCACCAGGGGTGGAAGCTGGTCATCACCCACGGCAACGGCCCACAGGTTGGCAACATCCTCATTCAGGTGGAATCGGCCTTGGGCAAGGCCTACTCTATACCCCTCTACGTGGCCGTGGCGGAGTCCGAGGGCGAGATAGGGTACGTCATCCAGCAGTCCCTCTACAACGAACTGTCCGCTCAGGGACTTGCCCAGCCCATTGTCACCGTACTTACCCAGGTGCGGGTGGATCCCAAAGACCCTGCCTTTCAGACTCCTACCAAGCCCGTGGGCCCTTTCTACGGCGAAGCCGAGGCGGAGTCTCTGCGGCGCAAGGGCATGGTCGTGGCCCATTACCCAGGCCAGGGATGGCGGCGAGTTGTGCCGTCGCCTCGGCCTGTGGAGATAATTGAGGCGTCTGCCCTGCGCAAGCTGGTGGCGCAGGACATCATAGTCATAGCCGCTGGCGGCGGTGGCATCCCAGTATGCCAGCGCCGTGGAGGACTCAAGGGTGTGGACGCGGTCATAGACAAAGACCTGGCATCCGCCGTACTGGCCAGAGACATAGGTGCAGAACTGCTCCTCATTCTTACAGATGTCCGCAAAGTGGCCCTGAACTACATGCAGCCGGGCCACACCGAAATAGACCGGATGACGGTGGCGGAAGCGTTGCACTACAGCCGGCAAGGGCATTTCCCACCTGGCACCATGGGCCCAAAGGTGGAGGCGGCAGTCCAATTCCTGCAGGGAGGCGGGCGGCGGGCCATCATCACCACCCCTGAGGGTGTGGCGGAAGCACTGGAAGGCCGCGGCGGCACCGAGGTGGTGCCGTAAAAGATCAGTACGTCTGAAGCCACAGCCGTTCACGCTCGACCTTCAACGCTAAGGAGGAGCCTATGGCAACCACTCAGCGTCCAGCGCCACAGCGCACCGACAAAGATGCAATGCGCGTTATCATCATGGGGGCTGCGGGCCGCGACTTCCACAACTTCAATGCCGTCTTCCGCGACAACCCTGCTTACCGCGTGGTGGCTTTCACCGCTGCTCAGATTCCCGACATCGCAGGACGCAGGTATCCACCGGCGCTGGCGGGGAAACTGTATCCTCAAGGGATTCCCATCTACCCGGAGGAGGATCTGTCCGCGCTCATCCGGCGGCTTCGGGTGGACTACGCCTACCTTTCCTACAGCGACCTTTCTCACCTGGACGTGATGCACAAGGCGTCCCTGGTTTTGGCCGCAGGCGCCAGCTTCGGCTTGCTGGGGCCCAAGCATACCATGCTCTCCGCTGCAGTCCCCGTCATCAGCGTTTGCGCCGTCCGCACCGGATGCGGCAAAAGCCCTGCCTCTCGGCGCATCGCCAGGTGGCTGCGAGAACGAGGCTATCGAATAGCGATCATCCGTCATCCTATGCCTTACGGCGACCTGGAGCGGCAGGCGGCGCAGCGTTTCGCCCGCGCGGAAGACCTGGACGCCGCCCAGACGACGGTGGAGGAGCGAGAAGAGTACGAGCCTTACATTCGCATGGGTATCCCTGTGTACGCCGGCGTGGACTACGCCCGGATTCTGGCGATGGCCCAGAGGGAAGCGCAGGTAGTCCTGTGGGACGGCGGCAACAACGACTTCCCATTCATACGGCCAGACATGCACATCGTCCTGCTGGACCCGCACCGCCCAGGACATGAGTTGTCGTACCATCCGGGTGAGACCAACCTGCGCATGGCGGACGTATGTGTCGTCAACAAGGTGGATAGCGCGCCCAAGGCCCAGGTAGACCAGGTGGTGCGCAACGTGAGGGCGGTCAGGCCGCGGGTTTCCATCGTGCTGGCCGACTTACTGCTGGTGGTGGACAGGCCCGACCTGATCCGGGGCAAGCGGGTGGTCATAGTAGAGGACGGCCCTACGCTGACCCACGGGGGGATGACCTTTGGCGCGGGTACCCTGGCGGCCCAGCGCTACGGCGCCCTGGAGATGGTGGACGCGCGCCCCTTCGCGGTGGGAACCATTGCCCAGGTATACACCGAGTTCCCGCACTTGCAAGGCGAGGTGCCTGCTATGGGCTACAGCCCGTGCCAGATCCAGGACCTGGAGGCAACTCTGAACCGCGTGGAGGCGGATGCCGTCATTGATGCCACGCCGGTCGATCTCTCGCACCTGGTGCACGTGAACAAGCCTATGGTCAACGTGGAGTACGAGTTCCAGGAACGAGGCCCTCGCCTATCGCAGCTTCTTGAGCGGTTCGAGGAGAAATACCTCCGGCGGGACGCTTCATAGCCTATTGCTGCACCGTTTGCTGGCGTATTGGTGTCCCATGGGTTACGTTGTTTGGGGTGGTGGAGCATACAGGTGCAAAGAGCCTGCACTGAAGCTCGTCACAGCTTTAGACATTCCGATATTCGTAGCGCTTTTTGCCAACGCTGTCCGATTGGGGAGAGAACACGATCCCCTTGAAAGGGACATCCATACTGCATACAATGCGCCTGAACGCGCGGCGTGTCAGTAAGGAGGCAGCCAAAGAGATGCGTAGCGAGCGTATGTTGACGGCTACTATTATGGCGCTGGCGCTCTTGTCAGCGCTGGTTGCTTGCGGCGGCCCTGAACCCACATCAACTGCTACTCCGGCAGCTACCGCCACTCCGACACCTGAAACACTGAGCGAGGTTCTGGAGCGAGCAGCAAACGTAACGCTCGCTAAATTCGACTGGGTGACAACCACAGCCCAAGGGACAACCCAGACCACCAAGTTCTGGGTGAAGGGCAACAGGTGGAGAATAGAACTCCCTCAACTTGGGCCTCCGCCTTTAGCGACCCCTCCTCCCCACCCAGAAGGAACGACAGAGACAAGAGTGATACGAGGCTACCTGATAGATACGGACGCGAATATCGTGTACGCTTTGTACTCGTTGTACTCGCCCTCGGGAACATACGGATACATAGTCGAAAAGTCGCCTCTCATTGACCCGCACGAAGTACTTGATTTTTCGACGCCTATGTCATGGGCCAAAATTATCGCAAAGTCTGCTCCGAAGATTGTCGGCACTGAAACTGTGGATGGAAAAGCTGCTCTGGTGGTTGAGTTTGCTCCACCTCACCTAAGCCAAATTCCGGGTCAGATAAGCTGGAAAGCATGGATATGGAAGGAACATCCATTCCTGGCACGGATAGATCTAACTGTAGCTGAACGTACAGCTATTAGTGAAGTGAAAAACATCGAATTTGCCGACATCCCTGATAGCATTTTTGAGCGGGAGTCCAGTTTCTTTGGTGTTGAGCCTTTCTTGAAATAAGTTCCACGATCAACCAGCGTTAAGTTCCTCAATACCTGCTATCGGGCCCAAAAGTAATGCAGGTACTGCGAAGCTTGACCTTATAACAAGCCTGTGCTGCGCCTGACAAAGGGCTCACCATGAGTGAAGCATTATGCGCGCTTTTCTGCAACCAGGCACTGGTGTATGATACCGCCTAGGTTGAAAGGAGAAGTTCTGTGAAGATAGGCTTGATGTTACCCAACTACGCTCGGTGGTTCCGTGGCGAGGGCATCTGGGCTACCTGTGAGAAGGCCAAAGAGGTAGGCTTTGATGCGCTGTGCTTTGTAGACCACATAATGTTCACCCCGCGCCAGTACGTGGGCTACGGCAATGGCTACATGGACATATGGACTGCCATGTCCTACGTGGCGGCCATAACCAACATACAGGGCTGGAAGCCCATCCTGACGCAATCGGTATGCGTGATTCCATACCGCCCTCCTATCCAGCAGGCCAAAGTGGCAGCTACCGTGGACTCGCTGTCCGGCGGTCGGCTCATGCTTGGCGTGGGTAGCGGCTACAACGAAAACGAGTTCTCTTCCTTGGGTCTTGACGTCCGCCAGCGGGGCGACATGGCAGATGAGACCCTGGCGGTTATGAAAGAGCTGTGGACTCACCCTGTATCTTCCTACCACGGCAAGTACGTCAACTTCGACGAGATGACCATCTCCGTGCGGCCAGCGCAGCAGCCGCATCCGCCTATACTCTACGGGTCGCACGGGCCACGGCCCCGGCGCCGCATCGCCGAGAGGTACCAGGGCGATATTGAAGCGCCAGGAGAAGACGCTGAGTCCCAGCGCACCTTTGAAAGCAACTGGAACGATCTCCTCAAGCTATGGAAAGAGTACGGACGCTCAGGGAAACCTTTCCTGATGTCTCTGGCCCGAGGGCACATCACCGCCGACCGGCAGCAGGTCGGGCAGGAAGTGGTCAAAGGGGTTGCTCCTGAAGGCCAGTCGTTCACAGGTGTTGGAGGTAGAGTCGCGGAGGGCCAGGAGCGCACGTACGTCTCCAACTACAACCTGACCCACGTGGACGACTTCACGGCCCAGCTCCGCAGGCTAGAGAACGCAGGCGTGGACTTGGCTATTGTCTGGCTTCCCTCCTACAGGTTCGGCGGGCTGGACAACCAGGGCCTGCAGCTCCAACAGATGGAACTCTTTGCCGAGCACGTGCTACCCAAGATCCATAGGGACAAGAAGCCTGTGGAGTTCGACTACGACGGCAAGCGGTATACTCCAATGGCCTAGCCGGCGCGTCTGATACGGCATAGACTACAGTAAACTTGGCTTGTACAGAGGGCATGGATGATCTCCATGTCCTCTGTGTTTTTAGTTGCAGTCCCTGCCCTTGCGTGGCATCGCACTACTGCTTACACTTTTGGACGTGCCTCGCAATCTTACTGTTCCGATTGGTCTGCGTAGCAAGGGCCGTGCACCCGCGGAGCCTGTCTATCGCCGTTTGGCTCCATCTCTGAGCGTGTCAGCGGCGTGCGACGCCTTTGCAGACTTGCCATATTTGGCGCTACTGGACAGCGCGCTTCCGCATCCGGTGCTCGGCCGGTTCTCGTACCTGGCCGCCGATCCTTTCCTTGTCCTGCGGTCGAAGGGAACAAGCATGGAGTTGGTCTCTGGGGATGGCACCCAACACCTGGAAGGCGACCCATTTGCGGTGTTGCAGAGCCTTCTTCGACAGTACCGCTTGAAATCGGTACATGATCTTCCGCCGTTCCAGGGTGGTGCCATCGGCCACTTCGCATATGAGCTATCCCATCACCTTGAGCATTTGCCGCGTAATGCCGCTGACGACCTTGGCTTGCCGGAGATGGCCGTTGCGTTCTACGACTGGCTCATCGCCTGGGACCATGCAACCAACAGCGTCTGGGCAATTGTAACGGGCCTGCCTGACGGCGACAGCCGCCAGGCCCAGGAGCGACTGTCCTGGATAGAGGAACGTCTGCAAAATGCGCCGTTGACATCCACCAGTCAAGCACTTTCTATTGCTGCCTCCAACCTCCGCTCCAATTTTACTCGTGCACAGTACATAGAGGCAGTAAAGGCTGTGAAGGAGTACCTTTATCAGGGTGATGTGTACCAGGTTAACATCTCCCAGCGGTTCGAGGCGTCCATCTCCTCCAGCCCGTGGGATCTGTACCTACGCCTCAGGCGCGTCAATCCTGCCCCCTTTGCTGCCTATCTGAGATATCCTGAAGTCGCTGTGCTATCGGCATCTCCCGAGGAATTTCTGCGCCTGGAGAACGGGGTGGTAACGACTCGCCCTATGAAGGGGACGCGGCCCAGGGGCAAGGACACTGAGGATGACCGGCGGCTTGCTGCAGAGCTTCTGGCCAGCGAGAAAGACCACGCAGAGAACCTTATGATCGTGGACTTGATGCGTAACGACTTGGGCAAGGTGTGCGAGATAGGGTCTGTCCAGGTGCCGGAGATGTTTATTGTGGAGAAGTATGCCAAAGTCTTTCAAATGGTCTCTACAGTTCAGGGAAAGCTCAGGCCTAGCCTGGACGCGGTTGACCTGCTCAGGGCTTGCTTTCCCGGCGGCTCGGTGACGGGAGCGCCCAAAATACGGGCAATGGAGATCATAGATGAGTTGGAGCCAACCCAGCGTAGCGTGTACTGTGGCGCCATCGGGTACATAGGCTTTGACGGTACTATGCGCACGGCAGTCCCCATACGGATAATGTTGGTGAAGGATAATCACGTCTACTTTCAAGTAGGCGGAGGCATTGTGGCTGATTCCGACCCCGATGCCGAGTACGAGGAGACCATGGACAAGGCAAGAGGCTCTATGGAGGCGCTGGGCATCCATGGCTAGCCCATCGCCCAACGTCCTGTGGGTAAACGGTCGCTTTTGCTCCGGCGACGAGCCGGCCATTTCGGCGTTGGATCGAGGCCTGACCCTGGGCGACGGCCTCTTTGAGACCATGCGGGCTGAGAAGAGCCGCATCTTCCGTCTTTCTCAACACCTGGCGCGGCTAGTGCGTGGCGCGGCAGTGCTGGAACTGCCGCTTCCGCCGGAGGAGGAAATCCGGAGCATTATGCGGAAGGTGATGGCCCAGGCAGGAGCCGCTAGGGCTGTGGTGCGCCTGACTGTCACCAGGGGCGTGGATCCAGGGCGAGGCGTCGGCATTCCTGCTCAGGTTACACCTTCGATGGTGGTACGGGTCACTCCTTTTGTGCCGCCTTCACCGGAGGCCTACCAGGCGGGGTACAGCGCCGTCATCTCGACCATCCGCCGCAACGAGGCATCTCCATTGTCTCGCATCAAATCGTGCAACTATCTTGATTCTGTATTGGCCCGTAGGGAAGCACAACTACGTGGTTGTGATGAAGCAGTAATGCTCAATACTCAAGGCCAGGTTGCATGCGGGAGCGTCGCCAACCTGTTCGCCGTCAAGGTCGGCGTTTTGTGGACGCCGCCGGAAGAAGCGGGCGTGTTACCCGGGATCACGCGGGAATGCCTGTTGGAGCTAGCGGCTTCACTTCGCCTTGGTATCCAGGTCACGACGTTCGAACTTAGTTTTCTTCGGGACGCCGATGAAGCCTTCCTGTCCAATACCATCGTCAGCGTTATGCCTCTCACGAAGGTGGATGGCCGGGACATTGGCTCTGGAAAGCCAGGCCCTGTGACTCTTATGCTGGCGGAAGCGTATCAGAGGGCCCTACAGAATATGTGATGAGGTTCTGTTTGCCTGTGGGTGGTGGGGCGCAGTCGTACGCAGTACGGGGTGGGAGGGAGGGAAAAAACACGTTTGGGGAGGGGCAAAGACTGGTGGGCAATGTCATTTGCCACTCGGAAGCTAACGGTACCTGCGTTGAACGGCTAATGACGGCGGCTAGCCGCTGTTATATCATATGGTGCTGCCTTCGAATGGCTGCATCAAAGCAGGAAGGCCCGCAGAAACCTCTATGAAATACAAAGACCTTAGAGAGTTCATCTCTTTCCTGGAGAAGCAAGGGCAGTTGCTTCGCGTCAAGGAGCTTGTTACCTGGGACTTGGAGATAACAGAGATTGCCGACCGGCAGGTCAGGAGAGGCGGGCCGGCCCTTCTTTTCGAGAAGGTGGATGGCTACGATGTGCCTGTGCTGATCAACGTGTTCGGCACCCATCAGCGGGTGGCCTGGGCGTTGGGTGTGAACAACGTAGAAGACCTGGTTGGCCGGGTTACCGGCTTGCTGGACATGGCCAAGGGGCCTCCGCACGGCCTCATGAACCGTTTGCGCGTCTTGGGGAACCTGGTGAAACTTGCCAGCTACCAGCCCAAGCTGGTGAAGAGCGCCCCTTGCCAGGAAGTTGTGCTGACAGGTGAGCAAGTTGACCTCTTCAAGTTTCCCATACTCCGTTGCTGGCCTCTGGACAGCGGCAGGTTCATAACCTTTCCACTTGTCATAACCAGAAACCCTGCGACTGGGACTCGCAACGTTGGCACTTACCGCATGCAGGTCTACGACAAGCGCACCACAGGGATGCACTGGCAGACGCACAAGGTAGGCGCGGAGCACTTCAGGACAGGCGTGGAGCAAGGGAAACAGCGCATGGATGTGGCCGTGGCCATAGGCGCCGATCCTGCCACGGTTTGGACTGGCTCCGCGCCATTGCCGCCGGAGATGGACGAGATGATGATCGCCGGCTTTATACGCGAGGAAGGTGTGGAGATGGTCAAATGCGCCAGTGTCGACCTTGAGGTCCCCGCCCAGTCCGAGATAGTTCTGGAAGGTTATGTGGAAATGGGTGAGCTGCGCCAGGAAGGGCCTTTCGGCGACCACACCGGCTACTACTCCTTCGTTGACGACTACCCTGTCTTTCACGTCACCACGATAACCCACCGCCGCGACCCCATATACCTGGCGACGGTGGTTGGCAAGCCACCCAAGGAAGACTTCTTCATGGGCAAGGCCACTGAGCGCCTGTTCCTGCCCGTGATTCAGATGGTGCTTCCTGAGGTTGTGGACGTGGACTTCCCGGCGGAAGGCATATTCCAGAACCTCATCATCGTTTCCATCAAGAAGGAGTACCCGGGGCAGGCCCGCAAGGTCATGCACGCCATATGGGGTGTGGGAGGTATGGCCACTACCAAGACCATCATAGTCCTGGATCACTTTGCCAACGTTCACGATATGTCCGAGGTGGCGTGGCGTGTGGCCACCAACCTGGACCCTGCCAAAGACATCGTCTTTGCCACGGGCCCCCTGGACGACTTGGATGTGGCGTCGCCTCTGCCCAAGTTTGGCAGCAAGATTGGCATAGACGCCACCCAGAAAGGGCCTCAGGAGGGATACCACAGGACATGGCCTCCCGAAGTGGTAATGCCCCAAGAGATCAAAGACCTGGTGGATGGCAAATGGCAAAAGTACGGGTTCTAAGGCAGGAAGGTCAGCCGCCGTCGCTCCTTACCAGGCTGCGTTACTTATCAGAGGAGTTGAGGCTCCACGAGAGCCTGTTCGCCTTACCTTTTGCATACACGGGCATGCTTATGGCCGCCCGCGGGCTTCCCACGCTGCATCAGTTCATCTGGATAACCCTGGCCATGATTGGGGCCAGGAACTTTGGCATGGGCATGAACCGCGTGATAGACAAGGGCATAGACGCGGTCAACCCACGCACCCGCGAACGGCACATACCTGCGGGCAGGACCAGGGTTTGGGAGATGCTAGCCGTGTCCGGCCTGGCCTTGGCTATCTTCCTCGTGGCGGCTTGGCAACTAAATCCCATGGCTTTCGCCCTGGCCTGGATTGCCGCTGCCTATTTGGTCTTCTACTCGTACACCAAGCGGTTTTCTTGGGCCAGCAACCTGGCATTGGGCTGGGCGTTGGCCATAGGCCCCGCGGGTGGATGGATAGGGGTGACAGGCCATCTCTCCTGGAACATGCTCTTGCTGGCCTCTGTGGTCTTCTTCTGGGCCAGCGCCTTCGACATCTTGCACCACATGCCATCTCGCGACTTCTACATCCAGCACGGGCTTCACTCCGTTGTCCAGCGGTTTGGCCTGAAGACTGCCCTGATGTGGGCCAGAGTCCACGATGCCCTGGCGGTTCTGGCCCTTATCGCCCTGGGTCTGACTCTAAAGCTGGACGCTCCCTATTACGTTGGCATTGCCATAGCAGCAACGATTCTCATCCGTAAGCACACGTTGGTCTCTCCCAGCGACCTGTCCCGCCTGGGAGTTGCCTTCTTCCTGTATAACGCCGTGTTCTCCGCCATTATCCTTGTAGCCACGTTCGTAACCCTGGTCTGGTGACTTAACAGAAGGCGGCTCTCCAGGGCAGGCTGCTGCAATAAATAAGAAAGCCGCGCCCCACACATGTGAAGCGCGGCTTTGATAGCAATGGCTTTGCGCAGGCGGCCTATCAAACCTTTCCGCGCGGTACTGGGATGCCAGGGATTTTTACCTGGATGCGGCCCATAGCTGCTGGGCGCGTGGGGGGTGATTGGGTCGGAGCTCCCACAATGTAGGTGATAAACAGGGTCTTCCAGTCGTCTCCTCCCCAGGCCATATTGGTCACCCCGGCAGGCATGGGAATGGTTCCCAGGTGCTTCCCCTTCGGGTCCATGATCCATATGCCTCCGGATCCTCCACAGTAGACGTTTCCTTCCGTGTCCACCTTCATACCATCTGGGCCGCCTGGCTTGTCGCCGCTCAAATCACAGAAGACGCGGTCGGAGACCAGGTTAAGAATGCCGTTGGGCAGGACATCGAAGGCCCGTATGTGTCGTCGGCGGGAGTCGTTGATGTACAGGACTTTTTCATCAGGCGAGAAAGCCAGCCCGTTGGGCGTAGCCATATCTCTTACCAGGAGATTGATCATGCCCAAATCAGGCGAGACTCTGTATACTCCGTAGAAATCCAGTTCAGAATCAAGATCGAACGTTACGGGGTCGCTAAAATAGATGCTTCCATCGGACTTTACAACTACGTCGTTGGGGCGGTTCAGCTTGAGCCCCCGGTAGTTGTTGGCGACCACGGTGATGCTTCCATCAGGCTCCGTACGTGTGACCCTGTGGATCGGATCGCTAGGGCTAATACCGCCGTGTTCGCAAGCTATTAGCCTGCCCTGGCGGTCTCTGGTGAGGCCGTTAGCGTAGTTGGTGGGTTTGAGGAACTCAGTTACGCCCTCTTTGGAACTCCACTTCATTCTTCTGTTGTTTAAGACATCGCTGAAGAGCAAGTACCCCCCTTCCTTCCACCAAACCGGCCCCTCAGACAGGTTGAAGCCTCTGCCTAGCTCTTCTACTTCTTGGTTCAAGTCAATAATCCGTTCCAATCCGGCTACGAGCTTCTCGACAGGCATTACTACCTCCTGACACAGGTTATGTGAACGACCCAGCGGATTATAGCACTGTAACTGGGCCATAGTACCATAGCACCATTGTACTGTTACCACGGTGCTGTTACCATGGTAGTGTTGTCATAGCTATTCCTCCCCCATCAGTCCTTTCCCATTTCGCGGACATCCGCTGACATTTCTGTTGGATTGCCGTTATTACGTTATCAAAGTAGATGCCAACCCTTTAGTACACCTGACCAAGGAGAGCTATAGATGAGAAAAGGTATGGTCCTGGCCTGTTTTGGCCTGCTTCTCTTGCTGGCCGCATGCTCCAAGCCGTCGCCTACGCCGGCGGCCACGGCAACCGCCACACCCGGGCAATTGCCAACGGTTACATCTTCATCTACTCCCGTTTCCACGCCGGCCCCATCTACAACGGCGATGCCTGTGGTGGTAACCCCAACAGCCTTTTTCTTGGATGTGACCGCGCCATTGGATGAAAGCGTGTTGCAAGGTACCTCTGTCCAGGTTGTGGGCAAGACGGTCCCTGACGCCATAGTCTCAGTTAACGGGCAGCCCGTGGATGTCGGTGCCGATGGGGGTTTCTTTACTACTGTGGCGCTGCAAGAGGGGCCCAACTCCATTGAAATCATCGCCAGCGGCTTCAGCGGCAACCATGCATCGAAGATTCTCACGGTGGTAGCCATACGCTAGGAGTGTAGTGGCTGGCTACGTGTTCAACCACACAAGCGCTGCCACCTGACACTCCACGGATGCTGGCGTTTTCATTTTTATAGACAGCGAGAAACGCAGGTTCGCTCCAGGGGCAGACGGGGCGGATCGGATGGAGGAGATCATGACACATCGGAAGATTCTAACGAAGGCAAGACTTTTGGGAGTCGCGCTCCTTGCTTTGGTGGCATCTATCATCGCCATACAGGGGTTGGCCCTGGCGGCCTCGCCCGCACAGGTGTCTCAGGCCAAAATAGGACTCTTTGGAACGGTAACCGCCAAAGGCTCCAACTCTTTCACAATCCAGACAAACCAGGGCGTTACAGATACGCTGGCTGTGATGACTGACACCAAGTTCCGTATGCCGGGCAAGGACAACGCCACATTGAACGACGTCAGCATAGGCAGCCGTGTGGCCGTTCTGGCCAGTGGGCAAGCCGGCTCTCGGGTCGCGCTTCAGGTCATGGTCGTACCTGGAGAGCCTCAGCGGGAGCACAGAGTGCTCACAGTGGTCGACATCTCCGGCAAGACCTTGATAGCAGAGGACGCTGACGGCAACCGGGTCGAGGTAGAGTTGGACCATGCGCTCAGCGCCGATATCAAGGGGCAGATTGTGACCTTCATCGGCGAAAAGAGCCAGCAGTCCGACCGTTTCAAGGCAAACGTTGAGGTGAAGATCAACCAGATCGTGAAGCGGTTGGAGAACCATGCCAAGACGGTAGAGGCGGAGGCAAAGGCCGAGACTGACGCCAAGAACAAAGAGAAGAAGAACAAGGAACTGGACGACCTGAAGGCTCGCCTGGAAGATAACATGCAGCGTCACCTTGACCTGATGTCTGAGGTTATCGCCAAGGCGCCCGCACAGGCCAAGGCTTCTCTTGAGGCGGCCATGGATGAGAGCCTACGAGGATACAAGACAGCTATAGATGTACTCGGCGAGGGTCACCCTGATGCTCACGCTCGCCTGCAGCTTCGAACGATTCATGGCACTGTGGAGACGATCAATGCACAAGCCATGCAACTGACCGTAAACACCCGTATTGACGCCGCCATAACTCTGAAAGTCGCCACCGATACGGTGATCCGAATAGGCGAGAAGGCCGGTACGTTTGCAGACATAGCTGTTGGAGACCAGGTGACAGCCCGCTTCGACCAGAAGACCTCTGTGGCTTCAGAGATCCGCGTGGAAACCGAGGTCGAGGCTGAGGGTGCCATCAGCAGCGTGGATACTGCCCAGGGTCAATTGAAGGTCACCCTTTCCGGCGGCGCTACCCTGACGCTCAAGCTAACTGCTAACACCAAGATAGAGGTTAACGGCAAGGCAGCCACCGCTGCCGACCTGAAGACTGGCGCCAGCGTAGAAGTGAAGTATGACCTGAAGACAATGGAAGCCTTCAAGGTAGAGGTCTCTACTGAGGCTAAAGTGAAAGGCACCATCAAGTCCGTTGATACCGCTGCCGGCACCGTGGTCGTCACTACCGATGATGGCAAAGACATTACCGTGAAGGTTGGGACCGGCACCAAAGTTGACATCCAAGGCATCCTGTTTGGGCTACTGGGACTCACCACCGGAATGAAGGTGGAGGTGAAGTACGATCTGACTACCAGCCTGGCTCTGGAGATCAAGGCTAGAGCCGAGGGACAGAATGAATCAAAGGGCCATACCGAGGCCCGGGCCACCGGGACTGTGGCGGCTGTTAATATCGCCACGGGTGAGATCACGGTGAACTTGGACCAGGGTGGGACTATTACCGTGAAAACCAGCGCCAACACGAAGATAGAGCTTAACGGGCAGCAGGCAGGCCTGGCCCAATTGGCCGCTGGAGTCAGAGTGAAGGTGGAGTACGACATCGCCTCCAAGGTTGCCACAGACATTGAGGCACGTACGAAGCCAGAAGCTGCGGCCGAACATGAAGCGAAGGGCGGCCAGGGTGCCAAGGGCGAAGATGCCAAAGACAAACAGGACAACCAGGGTACGCAGGAGGCTGAAGCCCACGGCACCATCGACACTGTGGACACAGCAAATCATAAATTGACGCTAAAGCTTAAGGATGGCACTAAACTTGCCCTGGCCATGGATGCCCAGACGGTGGTTCGCGTTGCGGGCAACCCTTCCGGAGAGGCTGGCCTTACGATGGGCATGAATGCGGAAGTCAGGTACCGGTCCGACACTAAGATTGTCTTGAGGATCAATGCCGAAGCTACTGGAAAGGATACGGAGCAGACCAAGGAGCGAACAGAGATAGAAGGCAAAGTCAAGAGCATCAACCTCGTTGCTCGACAACTGGTGGTTGAGACCGAGGATGGCAAGACGGTGTTGGTGGCGGTCACCACCGCCACGAAAATCACAAAGGGTGGCAAGCTAATCACCCTGGCGGATATCTCTGCCAGCGCAAGGATCAACGTAAAGCTCCAGGCAGGCGCTGCTGGCAGCGTGGCTACGGCCATAGTGGTACAAGCAGAAGGTCGCTGATCCACTGCGGATGTCCGATCTGGTGGGGAGCAGTCTCCGCAGCTTATAGCTGCGGAGACTGCTCTTTTCGTGTGCGGAAGCGGATGGTTGGCGCTGGGCTGGAGGCTCGGCGGGCTCTACTCCTGCCCATGTGACTATCATAACATAGAATCAAATATATCATATAAAATCTCTGGACACGATACTATTCTGCCTGTAAACTATACACAGATCAAAGTTCAGTGGCTGCTCGGGTCGAACCCGGCAGTCGGGAGGCATTAAGATGGGTGTTCGGATTTGGGGAGCTATTCAGGGTGCAGGCCGGTTGTCTGAATTCGAGGCGTACTGCTTCGGTATTCAACAGCTCGGCGCAGGCGCGCCTACGGTGGATGAAGCCAGGAAAGACTACCAGGCGGCTGTCATGGCCAAGCTTGTGGCGCTGTCCCGGTAACCGCAACAAGAGAATAGCGAAGCCTGTAATAAGGGGCGGCCCATCAGATGTGGGCCGTCCCTTCTCTTTTATGGCGCTACAGCCACCCCTTTGATATGAGGCCTGACGAATGCCATGGGCGGCAACGGAGGAAGCGGCTTAGACTCGTCCAATTGTTTTAATCTGAATCCGGCCTGCCGGATAAGGCGTGTGGTGTCCCTGTTGGGGTGGCAGCCGGCTCCAGCCCACCGCCAAACGGGCGTCACCATGTTCTGGAAGAAGCCACCTATAGCGTGGTGGTAGCGTACATGCTCGTAGAACCGGAACTCCCCGCCTGGTTTCAACACGCGCCGTATCTCCGAAAGCGCCATAGCCGGGTCTTGAACGGAGCACAGGACCAGAGTGCTTACCACGGTGTCGAAGCAGGCGTCGCGAAAAGGCAAATCCTCGGCACGCGCCTGTTCTATAGCGATGGGATGCTGGATAGCCTGAGCCCTGAGAATAGCCCGGCGCAGCATGAACGGATCAGGCTCCGTGGCAACAACGTCGTCAACGTGTTCGGCGTAGTAGAGGAAGTTGGCGCCGGTACCCGCGCCGATCTCCAGTATGCGACCGCTGGCGCCGCCGGCCACGTCCAGGCGCACTGCTCCCATGAATGAGCGGTCGGCGCTGTCAGCCAGCCTATCGTAGAAGGCGGCGAACCATTTATGGCCACCCTGTTTTGTCATCTCTTCCAGAATGCTCCGCTTGTGTACGTGGTCCGTAGACTTACTCTGGCTATGGCAGACACGCCATTGAGCCGGTGGAGGAATACCCCGATAACGCAATGCAGAAGATTCATGGGAATGGTGGGGTGAGCGGAGGGATTCGAACCCTCGATCTCCTGGGCCACAGCCAGGCGCCTTGGGCCTCTTGGCTACGCTCACCACATGGGAAAGTGAGGAAGACTTCCTCTGGAGGGGGTTACCTTGTTCCACGATGCGTGGAGTGCCTTGCAGAATAGTACCATTCGTATTCGCATGAGGTCAACGAGCACGATGAGCGAGAGGTCTCATCTGCTTTTGGGTGGAGGGAGCATGCGAACAAGATTCGGAGTGGGCTGGGTGGGAAAAACCTCTTGGGGTGAGGCGCCTCTGCAAGGCTTGCTACTGTTGCCATGAGGACAAACGGTACCCGCAGGTCATGCGCGTCCTTTTCAACACTTGCCCCACTGTGTATAATCTTTGAAACCTTGAAGTCTGAGCATAGACATCGCTAGAGCCCGCAAGTTATCATCTATGTAGCACTTCGTAGGCCCGAAAGGGAAGTGGATATGTCGCGGATCAAAAACGTGATGCTGGTGGCGCCCAAGTCCACGGGTGGCAACTTCGAGTACGTTGCCATTCCAAGGCAGGGCCTCCTGTACATTTCGGGAGCCTTGAAACAGTGGCAGGGCGACTTCCTCTATGAGCGAGAGGTCTGGTACGAAGACCGCAACGGCAGTCTGGACCCGGCCAAAGACCTGGACAATGTGAACATCCTGCTGGTCACGGCACTCATCAACGAGGCTCCCAGGGCATACGAGATCGCCCGTAAGGCAAAGGAGCTTCATCCCTCCTTGAAGGTCGTTGGGGGCGGCCCTCACATGAGCCCTCTGGCGGAAGAGGCGCTGACATACGGGAAGTTGGATGTAGTGGTTATACGAGAGGGTGAAGACGTCGTGGGGCGGCTTTGCGACGTCCTCCTCAAGTATAAGGGCGCCGACCTGACTAGAGAGCTGTACAAAGTCCCTGGCATAGCATTCCTGGATGAGGGCAAGGTGGCCCACACCGAGCGCAAAGGAATGATCACCTCAGACTTCGTCGAGTTGCCTGACTTCGATGCTGTCCGTGACCTCACTCCACAGAACCCTCTGGCGGCAGGGGTCATTGAGACCGTCCGTGGCTGCACAGAGAAATGCACTTATTGCCAGGTGATCCAGCAGTTCCTGGGTTACCGCATGATCTCCCGAGAAACTGAGTTACGCCGCCTGGCGCAGATCCAAAAGTTGGCTGAAGACGGCAAGATATACTCGGCAAAGGATGGTAGATTCAGCGTCTTCATTTCCGACGACCTGCACCCGCCTCCTTTGCGCGCCGTGAAGTTCAGAGACGAACGCCTTGCCCGCCTGAAGGGCTGGAAGGGCCACACGGATGGGATGTGGATGATCTGCCAGACCAGGGCGGAGGTTGGCGAGGACCCGGAGTTGGCGCAGGCTATGCGGGACGCCGGCATAGAGATGCTCTATGTGGGTGTCGAGTCCAGCAGCGCTGAGAACCTCAAAGCCGTTAGGAAGCGCCAGGACCCTTCTCAGGTACACCGCGATTTGGTCGCCTTGAACCAGACGGGTTTCATAGTTGCGGCCATGACCATCATAGGTCTCCCATACGATACTGAAAATGGCATTATGGAGATGGCCGATTGGGTGAAGACAGTGAGCCGCTACCAGACGGCCAACTGGTTGACGCCATTGCCGGCCACTGTGAACTGGAATGGCCTGGTTCCTCTGGATGAGGATGGATCTATCTTGCCGCAAGGCAAGATGCGGCCTTACCACCTGTACACCGGAAAGCAGTTCGTACACCACGACAAGCGCTGGGGTATGCAGGAGTCCCGCGACATATACGCCAAATACATGGGTAGGCTGCATCCGGTGGACAAGATGTACGAGCGGATATTCCGCATGTTCCGCAGCAACGCCTATTACGAGGTTATGGAAGACCGCCGTGAGGAGACCGTCCAGCCGGTGCGTGTCAGTGGCCATAGCCCGGCGATGGTGGAGCCAAGGCTGGACCAGTTGGAAGAGAAGGTCTTCACCGCTATTCGGCAGGCCAAGGAAGCGGTGCTTTCTAGTCTCAACGATTTGAGGACTACCGTTGCAAGCCGCTCCAGCCAAGTCAGGTCCAACGCTCCCGTAGGTTCCAGGACCGGGGACATAAGGAGCATGGTGTCCGTTAGGATCGGCGAACTACAGGAATCTCTGGCGTCCAGGATGGAGGAGATCAATAGCTCCCTCTCCGGCAGGATAAAGGAGACGCGGACGTCTCTGACCTCTGCCACAGGAGAGATCCGCGGCACCATTTCATCCAGGGTGGATGAGATGGGCAAAGTGGCCGCATTGAAAGTTGGTGAGTTGCGGAGTTCTGCGGTCGGCAGAATGGCCGAGCTGAGAGAAACGGTGGGGTCTCGCATGGGTGATGGTGAAGACACCTTCGGCTCTCGGATGAGCGAGGTGTCGGACGCAGTTTCCTCCCGGCTGAACGAACTTGGAGAGTCCATTGTTGCGACGACGAATGAGTTTCGAAGCCGGTGGGAAGCGTCGTCTGCTCCCGCACGCCCAAAGGCGTCGCCGTCGCATTGACGTTGAAAGACTCTGTGGGGTTAATTGGATTTCATAGCCTTTCGCTCCCTAAGCGGGTTATATAGCCTTTCATTTGGAGAAAAGCCGTGTCTGAGCGCGTGTTTGTTACAGGGATAGGGATGGTCACGCCCCTTGGCCTGGACACTGCTTCCACGTGGAACAGCCTTATCCATGGCGTTTCAGGGATAGACCACATTTCGGCCTTCGATACAGAGGGTTTTGAGACGCGCATCGCCGCCGAGGTCAAAGGGTTTGACGCGGGCGAGTACATGGATAAGAAGAAGGCTCGTCACCTGGACCGGTTCGCCCAGTTTGCCATGGTAGCTGCCCAGGAGGCGATGTGGCAGGCGGAGTTGAAGGTAGAGGCCATGGATCCCACTCGCATCGCCGTGGTGGTGGGCAGCGGGATTGGGGGGATCGGCACCCTCTCAGAGCAGTACAAGGTGCTGGAGGAGCGCGGAGCCACGCGTGTCAGCCCATTCCTTATACCCATGATGCTTGCTGACATGGCCTCCGGCCAGATATCCATGGCCTTTGGCCTCAAGGGGCCGAACTTCTGCACCGTATCGTCCTGCTCCAGCGGCGCCGAAGCCATTGGCACCGCCTGGAATATGATCAGGCACGGAGAGGTGGATGTGGCCATCGCCGGTGGCGCGGAAGCACCCATTTGCCCTATAGCTGTGGCGGGCTTCAACTCCTGTCAGGCCTTGTCTCGCCGTAACGATGCGCCAAAGCAAGCTAGCCGTCCCTTTGATGTGGACAGAGACGGCTTTGTCATGGGAGAGGGCTCCGGCATTCTGGTCTTGGAGAGCCTGGAGAGCGTCCGGCGCAGGGACGCCACGCCCATGGCCGAATTGGTGGCCTACGGCGCCAGCTCCGACGCTTATCACGTTACCCAGCCTGCTCCCGGGGGAGAAGGCGCGGCGCGTGCCATGACTCTGGCGTTGAAAGCGGCTGGAGTGACGGCCAAGGACATTGACTACATCAATGCTCACGGCACCTCCACCCCCATGAACGACAAGTTCGAGACCATGGCCCTCAAGGCCGTGTTTGGAGAGCAGGCGCACCGCATTCCCATAAGTTCCACCAAGTCCATGACCGGCCATCTTCTGGGCGCTGCCGCGGCCCTGGAGGCAGGTATTAGCGTCGTAGCGCTGCAGAAGGGGATAATCCCGCCTACCGTTAATCTGGAGCACCAGGATCCGGACTGCGACCTAGACTACACGCCCAACACGGCCAAGCAGGCACGGCTTGCGACGGTAATGAGCAACGCCTTCGGGTTTGGGGGCCATAACTCCTCGCTGATTTTCAGGGCTCCCGCAGACCAGAGCTAGGCTTATTCGCCCATAGATAGATTTCCTTAGGCAGGGTTGAGAGACACGCTCGCCCCGGAGGGGTTGTCATAGAAAAGCTGTGGCGAGTCCGGCCAACCATACCTCCGGACCTGCGTTCTTCTTTCGGCAAGGCTGGCTATCCACCGCTGCTCGCCCAACTGCTCTACAACCGTGGCCTGTGCACCACTCACGACTCTGCCACATTCCTTGCCTCTGAACCTGTTTCCCACGACCCGCTGTTGCTGCCTGACATGGAGGCGGCGGTACAACGCCTCATGCTGGCCATGGAGCGCGGTGAGCGAATCGCTGTCTTCGGCGACTTCGACGTTGACGGCGTGACGGCTACCGCCATCCTGTCCAGGGCTTTCAAGCTTCTGGGAAAGGACGTCCTTCCATACATTCCCCATAGGGTGGAGGAAGGCCACGGACTGAGCCTTCAAGCCGTTGAAGCCATGGCCCGAGAGAAAGTGGGCCTCATGGTGACGGTCGACTGTGGCGTGACCTCCCACCAGGAGATCATCGCTGCGGCTGAAGCAGGTATCGACACTATTGTCACAGACCACCATCTGGTGCCCGAGGGTCCACCCCAGGCCTGCGCCGTGGTCGACCCCAGGCTACCCGGCTCAAGGTACCCTTTCCCGCATCTTACCGGCGCTGGCTTGGCCCTGAAGCTCACAGAGGCCCTGATGCGGCGCGTGGGCGCTGACGATACTTTGTGGCGTCATCTCCTCATGCCTCTTGCCGCCCTGGGAACGGTGGCCGACGTTGCGCCTCTCCTGGACGAAAACCGGTCTATCGTACGGCAAGGGCTGGAAGACATGCGAAATTCGCCTCTACCTGGGCTGATGGCCTTGCTGCGCTCCTCCGGGCTGGAGAGCAGGCGGCTGGACAGCGAGGCCATTGCCTGGGTTCTGGCGCCACGCCTGAACGCTGCTGGGCGTATGGATCACGCCAACGTTAGTTATCAGCTTCTGACGGGAGAATCCGAGGAGGAGGCTGCAGTCCTGGCCGCGACTCTGGAGGCGCAGAACAAGGAGCGGCAGCGCGTGACGGAGGAGGCTGTGGGCCTAGCAAAGGCCTCGCTGGTAGTGGAGCCGCTTCTCATGGTCGGCGATCCCTCCTTCTCACCTGGAATCGTTGGCCTCGTGGCTGGCAGGCTGGTGGAAGAGTTCCGCCACCCGGCGGTGGTAGTCAGCCTCGGAGAGGACATCAGCAGAGGGAGCTGCCGGAGCATACCTGAGTTCGATATTGGCGGGGCGCTTCATCAGGTGGCGCCGCGCATCGGGGGATTCGAGCGCTATGGAGGGCATCCCCAGGCGGCTGGCTTCACCGTCGCCACTGACAAGCTTCCAGCGCTGCATGCTGAGCTTGTGGCCATGGCGCGCGAGACCTTAGGAGAGGAGGCCAGCCCGCCATACCTGGACGTGGAATTGGAACTGCCTTTGGGCAACCTTCCCCGCGATGTTTATCAGATCGTACAGCGGATGGCTCCATTTGGGTCCGCAAACCCCTCTCCCGTGTTCCTCAGTCGCAACGTACAAGTGGTGGACATGCGGCACATGGGCTCCAATGGCAGCCATGTGCGTCTGAAGCTGCGGGATGGCGGAGCGACCTGGCAGGCCGTTGCCTTCCGACAGGGCGCTGCTATTCCATCTGACGCGCGGTTCCTGGACGTGGTGTATACCATTGAGGTCGACCACTGGAACGGCCAGGATACCCTACAACTTAACATCCTGGACACACGTATCACAAAATCCTAACTCCGCTCGTGGTGAGCTTGACCTCTGCGGATATTACTTGGACTTTCTGTGGCTGGAAGTGGTGCCCAGCTTGGATAACTCGTCGCTGGCCTAGATAAGCCCGGGACCTGAGACGGCTAACACCACCACAGGCCCGGGCCATCCAGCACAGTGCTGCCTTGATCCCTGTGTCTAGTTACTTTTCAATGACCAGATGGGAGGTGAAGTTGACTGCCCTCAAAGAGTGCCGCGTTGGGGACAGGTCTTCCGACATCTTGGCCAGTTGCTCTAGCTGCTCCCGTGGAGCCGGGCTCTTGACGTAGTATGTCGCTCGGATCTCCTGAAAGCCGGGTGGCACAACCCCGGGCTCCGGTAACGCTAGCATGCCCTGGAGATCAATGTCACCTTCCACCTCTACCCGAAGCCTCTCGACGGGTATACCCATGTGGGCACCATAGGTTGCCCATCCGGAGGCCAGGCAGTGCCCGAGGGCGGAGAGCAAGAGCTCCACTGAGGTCGGCCCACTGTTGGTTCCGAGGAGTTCCTGCGGGTGGTCTCCCTCTATTTTGAACACCTGTTTTCGGGACGTGTCGTTCCTGGCTCCACCCAGAGAGAAAACCTTTACGGTGGCTTCATTGCGAAAGCCACTTTTCCAGATGGTAGTGGCGTAGAAGACGGCCTTGGCTACCTGAGGCTGTGCTTTCACCATACCTATCATGTCCTGGATACCCTGGACGCTCAACCCGTTGACGACCGTTGCTGTTGTCATTCGTGCACCTCCATTTGAAATTGAATTCATTGTGGAGCATGCACGTGGCCCACTCATCTGACGTTCGTCGGATTTTGTGAGGCTAGCAGGAAGAAAGAGATTAGTTATCTGACATTGGAGAAGGAGGAAGGCCGCCTAACGCAGAAGCCCGTGTTCCATGGCAAACAGTGTGGCAGCAGACCGGTTGGACACGCCGATTTTCATGTAGATGTGCTCTAGGTGAGAACGGACGGTGCCTTCGCTCACGAAGAGGGCTTTCGCCGCCTCCCGTCTGTCAAGACCCTTAGCCACGAGACGAAGGACATCTACCTCTCGATCGGTAAGCCCGGCGGGCCATTCCTGCTGGCGGCCTCGCCGATGCAAGGGCTGGCTTGCCCCGCTCAGGTCATCGGCGAGCGCCTGAAAAGCGTCGGGCGCAAGCTCTGGGCCCGCCTCCTGGCGCATTAGCTTGACTACCTCGTCAAGTTCAAGGGCTGGGTGGTCGGGCCGGTCGTGCGAAAGCTCATCGAAACGGTCAGCCACAGAAATGATCTGAGCCTCTTGCGGTATTTGAATACCTGGAAGTCCGCGATGGTAGCCCTGACCGTCCATTCTTTCGTGGTGTGCCCCTACGATAGGAACTAGGGTTTCCAGAGCAGGGATTTTGGAGAGAACACGCTCGGAGTGGTAAGGATGAAGCCGGACATGCTCCCACTCCACCTCTGTGAGTTGGCTACGTGGTTTTTGGAGGATAAAGGATGGGATGGCGACAATCCCGATGTCATGCACCAAGGCAGCCAGTTGGATGGTGGCCACTCGTCTTTCGGAAAGCGACATCCTACGGGCGAGACGCTCCGCCACCTCAGCTACCCTGCGCGAATGTCCGAACAGGAAAGGCGATTTCAGGTCAGCGTAGTCGGCCAGGGCCGTCGCCACATCAATCAGCTTCTCTTCTCCTATGTACTTGTGGGCAGACATCTCAGGTTCCATGGAAAGCACGGTGTCCCACACCCGCTCGTGTTCCAGCCCCTCCCAAAAGCTTTCCCTCTGGGCCACAGAGAGAAAGGCATCGACCACCAAAGGATCGAAAGCCTTGTCCCGCCGTGCCAAGGCCACGTGCTTTGCAGCCTCACGGCCTTCTACTCGATGGAAGACCTCCAGGAAGCTTGTCACCAGCACAATGCGAGAGATGACGGGGATAGCATCGCTCTTCGTGCTATGTGGCATCCCGTGGCCGTCCCACTGCTCGAAAACCTGCATTAGCGCGTCTTGGACCGCCTGAGGCATGCCCAATCGCTGAGCAATCCGTGCAGCCACCTGGCAGGTGCTCTCAAATCCTTCTCTCATGAACCCTCGGCCATTTACCAAGAAGTCCAAGGCATGGGTGGCCCGCGTTGGCAATGACGCGCCCGCCGCTACATATTTCATCAGCCATGAAGCTACGTCCAGGGGGTTGCGGGAGTTTCGAAAGAACAGGAGGTCCTTCTTGGCAGCTAGTTCGTCCACAAGCCAGGAACTAGCTAACTGGCTGGTCCAGGTAGTGCAGCCGGCATCCTTCAACAACTCGGCGTAGTACAGATCAGTGCATTGCTCTAAGGGGAGCCCCAACTCCTGGGCGATGTGCATACCAATGTAGCAGGAGCGTGCTCCGTGCTCCGCGTGTAGCCCCATCGCAAGGTCGCTGGCCAGAGAGAAGGCTCCTAAGACATCGGCCATCCGGATGGCGTTCTCACTTGGCCCAGCCGGGCGGAGTTCAGCCATTAGACTAGTCCTCCAGAGAAACGGTGCATGTACATTGAGTGGTGAGCATCATTCCTACCTGGCAACATGGCGGTTATCCTAGCATTTCGGGGGTTTATGAAGGAACGCTTCGAGTTTTATTGGTGGGGCTGAGGTATCAATAGGTAGAACTTTTGAACTGGCTTTTGGTCTTGCCGATGTTTAGGGCTTCAAGGTTAAATCTGCCCATATGCCAATGTGGTCCGATGGCCAGAGCGTCGGATCCTTCGGGTCTGGTTGTTCGAAGCACCGTCCGGAATTGGCGATGACAAAGTCATTGGTGACCCAAATATAGTCATAGCATGAAGTAGGACCCGCAGCAACAAGTGCTGCGGAGGGATCATATGGCGCGGCTGGTTCATCTTTTGCTTTAAGTCCTGTTGGGAATGTCGGAGCCATCTGGACAGTACGGAATGACTTAGGAATAAGTTGGATTGACACCGAATCTGGAGTCGCATTGAAGTCACCACAAACAATACAAGCACCCACATCGTTTCGGTTTCTAACCCATTGGAATAGACGTTGTACTTGATATTGACGAAGCCCATCCTCCTCTCGGACATGATGCAAATGTGTTATATAGATGTCCACTGAGCGGCCTTCAACCTCAAGGCGGGCTACCTGCGCAACTCGTCCACGCGCCAGATAATCCAAGTTTCCCGTCTCCATCACCGGAAAACGCGTGAGAATACCTTGCGCCTCGTCGATGGAGGGGGTGTCCGATTTGGTTTGTTGTAACAAAGAATAACGGAGTCCGTAGCGTTTTTGCGTTTCCTTCCAGAGCCAGCGGCCTGTTTCCAAGGGCACGGAGATCTCATTCAGGGCTATTATGTCCGGCTTGAGAGCAGCCAGTTGGGCTGCAATGAGCTCGCGTCGTTCCTCCCAGCGTTTGAATCCTTGATGTAAATTAAAGGTCGCTATTCTGAACGTCATAGGTTCCCTTAGTTGTCCACTCTAAAGACTGTAGACCTTGCCATCCTCTTCTATCCCATACCCTTCCCTCTTGCCTATCATACACCCATGAGCGCCGCTGCTGGCATTGTCCCTGTCCCACATGCCGCTATGCCTGCATGCCGTTACGAGAATCGGATTCGTTTCCTCAGAAAAAAATTTCCAATCAGATATGGTCCAGCTTCAAACAGTGGACATAACGTCAGAAGCGAATCGGGCATCGCATAGGTCATTCTAAGACCATTCTGAGGAGTGCAGCAACGAAGAATCTGGGGTGGGGCAAATGCCTGGCAGACACAACACCCACACCGACCAGGAGGATAGTGCCGGCCTTCTAGCCCTGCGTACGGCGCCGTCGCTCACTGGAAATAGACTCATCGGGGCGCACCAGCCGCGCCTTGTACGCCAGCAGGGATACCGTGACGGCCAAGACCAGCAATGAGATGATATGCGCCTCCTGGAGACCCGCGAACCACACCTTGTCCATGCGCAGGAACTGGATGAAGAACCGCCCCAGGGCATATAGCATCATGTACAGCGCAAATAGCATTCCCGGCGGGGCCAATCGCTTGCGCAGCTTCCATATGATGGCCAGCGACACCATGTTCCATATCATCTCGTATGCAATGGCGGGGTGGCTGGCGTTCAGCCCCCACTGCTGATACGACAGGCTGTCCGGGTGGCTGTACACGAACCCCCACGGCAGGTTGGTGCTTTTGGCCACGTGCTCCCCGTTGATGATGTCCCCTATGCGGCCCACTGTCTGCGCAATGAGCATGGCC
>Ga0209514_10002642_pt1 | contig 27351 bp, 23 predicted proteins | sample Subgrocontami58m_FD_187452 | JGI IMG/M metagenome (GOLD analysis project Ga0209514, IMG submission 187452) | Subsurface groundwater microbial communities from S. Glens Falls, New York, USA - GMW37 contaminated, 5.8 m (SPAdes) (version 3) | ecosystem: Environmental > Aquatic > Deep subsurface >...
AAACTTGTTAAAGATAAGCTAATGACCGGAAACTTTACGGTTGTTGACATCTATCTTGAAGGCTTAAAACCTAGAATTGAAAAACACTGGCAAACACTTAACAAAAAGCCAAAGAAAAAAGAAATGAAGATGATAAATGTAGAAGAATTAGAGTCCTCTTTAACCAAAGCAGCACAAGAAAGGCAAAAATGGGAGCAAATAAATAAAAAACCTGAAGAAGATAAAATTGGAAAGAAAGAAGACATGAGAACTAAAATAGTAAAACCATTAACTTTCGATAATGGAATAATGGTTTCTTCACTAAATGAATTAAAAGATGTCTTGCCTAATTTTGATAATTCGGTATTTAAGATTCATGTCAATGAAGAAAAGAATGATATCGCTGATTGGATAGGAAGAGAAATTGACGCAGAATTAGGGAAGAAAGTTAAGGAAGTAAAAACAAAGCAAGAGATAACTGTTGCAATTCAAAACTTTGGAAAAGAGGTTATTGATAATAAAGAAGGAAAAGTTGAAAAGAAAGATGAGAAAAATAAGTAAACTATTGAAAAAAAAGTCTAAAAAAGACATAGGAAAAGAGAGCAATTATGTTAAAAAGATTAAGGTTACTGAAAGAAAGATAAAAAGCCTTTTGGACGTAGAGCATTTAGAAGAGTTATTGCATATCATGCATATATTGAAAAACGAAGACATTGAGATATTCATTAAACATTATAAAGAGGCTAAAATAAAATCTAGAGATGAAAAAATTGATAGGATAATAAAAAATTGCAAAAATAATGACGATTTATTAGATTCTTTAAAAAAAGAATTAATAGAAAAGCTCCATAATGAATATGAAAATTTAAGAAAAGATATAAGTGATAAGAGAAAAATAGGATACGATGTTTATATAGAAGATGTGAACTCAATGTCAATTCCCTTAAAAATAAGAATGTTTGAAGCTACTTCAGAAAGAAAAGATTATTATAAGGTAAAAAAACTAATAAAAGAAGCTGAAGATAGCCTAAATAAAAAGACTAAAGAGTCAAGCTATGGATAACTGCGTGATTTATAGCACATATAGTCGCAGTTTTCCAGATAGAGAACTACAAAATAAATGGGGCATAAGCCATGCAGTTCTCTATAAAATTTAAATTGGAAAAAAATTACTTAAAGTCTTCTTCGTCTTTTCTCCTTTTCCAGACAATAAACAAGATTATTATTGCTGCGATTATTATTAATACAAAACTAATCAATCCTATTGCTGCGAAAGAAATTGTTTCAATACTTAATGGGAATTTACCCTGAAGCATCTTTACTAAACCATCTTCTCTTTCTCCGTAATAAGCGGCAACATTCACAAACTGATTTTTTTGAAGATCTTGGTCTGTCATTTCCTGCTTTATTACTATATTGCTACTTTTCTCCTTCAGAATATTAACAGATCCTTCTGAACCAAATGTCTTTCCAGTATTGTCAACAATCACTTTTTTAAGCTCTGCGTCAACCCAACAATCATAATTTACTTTGTTTTTTATAGTTAAATAAAAAGATTGTTTGGGTTTGCTGTATTTTACTTTTTGAATTTCTATATCGCAATTGTCCAATACATTAACAATCTCAACATTAATGTTTTTTTCAAGAACTTTCTCTAAAGATGTTGGAGCATCTCCAAAAAGAGTAAATACGCCCAATAAAATAGAATCGCCTGTTAAATCTAAATCCGAATAGGACATTGTCTTATAATCGTTAGGAGCTATGAAAATTGGTTCTACATCTCCAATTCTAGTCTTTTCTCCCGATTCTGTTTTGGGTGTTAAAGTTCCCTTAAAGAATATAGGAATATTAGAATTGCTCTTGTAAGTTAATTCAAGCTGTGAGGAAGCTTTATTATATTTCGCGGAATGCAGCTCCAAATCCATTATAGGAATTGGCAGATAAAATAAGTCCAATCCTTCCACAGAGGCAATGGCCCCAGTTGGCGCTCGCGCTCCTCTTGCAAATTTAACTATTACGCTAATTCCAGTGCTTCTTCTAATATTAGTTGCTGTTCCCACAAGGTCTGCCCCAATTAATACTCCTACTTGAATATCGGAATTTTTTATATAGTCTCTTATTTGGTCAGGTACATTTTGCTTTCCAGTAAATAAAATTGGTCCAGAACCAGACATAAGTTCATTTTCTATAAATTCCCCATTTGATAGAAGAACTTGTTTTGTAGGATTTATTTCAAGATATTTCTTAGTTATTTCTATATTATCCTTAAACCTATCGCCTGTGTCTATCACCTTAGGATTATATTTGGATAAAGTGCCTTTAACTTCTCGATCTACAAAACCATATATAATCACTTCTTTTGGCTTTTTTGTGCTCAAAAAAGAGTCTATTTCCGCGATATTTGCTCTATCAGCAAAAAATACCCATGCCCTATCAATAACCGCATATGGTGCAACGGCAATTGCATTATAACCATACGTACTTCCAACAATCACGAAATTGTTGATATCAGGTAAATTAGATATTAACTCTAAATTAGCGCTGTCAACCTTAACTTCATCAGCATTTTTAAATCCCGCGCTCTTTAAATCTCCATCATAATTTAAGACAAAAGGAGACTCTTTTGACGAAATAACTCTAATATAATTATCTTTGCTTATCCCTGTCATCAATAATGGTCCATGCTTTGTACTAACCAAAAAATCGCCCCCCACATTTTCAAATTTGGCGTACATCATCGTTGAATAAACGTCTTTCCAATCTTCAGAATTTGAGATTATATGTGTAAAAGATTGTTGAGCACTAGCCTGACTGGTAAAAAATATAAGAAAAACTAACAATATTAAAATCTCTTTTTTTAACATGACTTAGCTATTATTGGAAGTTATATAAATTTTTGCATACCCTAATTTTAATGAAAATTAATTTTTTTCTATGCATAATATTAGTAAGACTAAAGATTAAATTAAAATATAGAAAAAAAATAATAAAATTATTGAATTTCTACGAAAAAGAAATATGTTGTTGCAGTTGTGTCTGTTGCATGCCCATCTTCTAAAACTAGCATTTCAAAGTCATTATCTTGTCCGTTAAAACCTGTCAAAGCTCCTTGCTCTAATATCGAAGCAAAAACAACACTTGAAGTTGTTGGTTCATATAATATGGCCTCTTCAAATTGGTTTGCCGCAGCTCCTCCCTGTGAGTAAGCTTTTGTGCTCAAGCATTCTCCTGCGCTAAATTGCAAATTTGCTGTCGTAAAAGCATCATGCCCATCACCAGAGGGAGTGAAAGAGAAAGTTTCATTAACTCCATCAACATCATCTGTTAAAATATTAAATCTTGATTCTAAAACAGAAAGATTTGTTCCTGCAAGATTAGTCGCTCCCGCGGCTCCTGCGCTTCCTGTTACATTTGCAGTGAAATTAAAACATTGAATGTTTGGCCAAGTAATAGTAGAATTTGTAGAAGAATAAACTTCTCCCTGTGGTTCTGCCAATGTCCAATTATATATAATATTATCACTAGCATCAGCTAATTGTATTGTGCCAGAAACATTTCCGAAATAACCCTGCCATGCTTGTGTTGAAGAAAAAGCAGTAATACTTATATAGGTAGTATTCCCAGCAAAAGCACTGTTATTTCCAGCAGTATCCGCAGTGGTAGTCTGTGGAGTTCCAGCAGTTACAGAACCACCAGTTGGAGTAACAGCTCCAGCCAAAGGAATAATCAAAGAAATAGCTAATACAAGAAAAATCAACCCCAAAATTGCATATTTTGACTCTTTTGTTATCATTTTGCCACTCATTTTTTTTAACATTATCATTTTGCATTTTTTATTTTACTGTAGTTCTACGAAAAAGTAATATGTTGTAGTTGATGTGTCAGTACCATGCCCATCTTCAGGCACAATCATTTCGAAGTCATTGTCTTGACTATTAAATCCATTTAATGTGCCTTCTTCTAATAAAGAAGCAAATACTACACTTGTAGTAGCAGGCTCATACATAATAATTTCTTCAAATTGATTTGCAACAGGGCCCGAAGGAGAGTATACCTTTGTGCTCAAGCATTCTCCTGCGCTAAATTGCAAATTCGCTGTCGTAAAAGCATCATGCCCATCACCAGAGGGAGTGAAAGAGAAAGTTTCATTAACTCCATCAACATCATCTGTTAAAATATTAAATCTTGATTCTAAAACAGAAAGATTTGTTCCTGCAAGATTAGTCGCTCCCGCGGCTCCTGCGCTTCCTGTTACATTTGCAGTGAAATTAAAACATTGAATGTTTGGCCAAGTAATAGTAGAATTTGTAGAAGAATAAACTTCTCCCTGTGGTTCTGCCAATGTCCAATTATATATAATATTATCACTAGCATCAGCTAATTGTATTGTGCCAGAAACATTTCCGAAATAACCCTGCCATGCTTGTGTTGAAGAAAAAGCAGTAATACTTATATAGGTAGTATTCCCAGCAAAAGCACTGTTATTTCCAGCAGTATCCGCAGTGGTAGTCTGTGGAGTTCCAGCAGTTACAGAACCACCAGTTGGAGTAACAGCTCCAGCCAAAGGAATAATCAAAGAAATAGCTAATACAAGAAAAATCAACCCCAAAATTGCATATTTTGATTTTTTTATTATCATTTTGTCACTCATCTTTTTTATGTTATCCCTAAGATTGAACACTTTATAAACTTTTCGTTTTTTTCAAAAATAAATAATTATTTCAAAAAAGTAAAATATTTTTAAAAATGAAATAAATATTCAAATAATTTATCCCATTTTATCGATGACATATTTAAATATCCCCATAGTTTACCTATTAAATGAAAGAAATTGAAATCCTAAGAGAAATATTCGATAAGAAAATTATCTCAATAATAAATCTCCTGCTAGATAACCCAACGAGAAATTTTTCACTAAGTGAAATATCTTCGGATTCGGATGTAAACATAGCTACTTCCCTGAGAATTCTGGAAAAACTTGTTCGAAACGACATTGTCGAATTAAATTACATGGGCAAATCAAAATTTTACTCTTTAAAACAAAGCGAAAAAACTTTAACATTGCAAAAAATGTTAAAAAAAGATGACCATATTTTAGAATTCGTCGATAAAATAAAATTAGACCTTAGAATAAAGAAAGTTATTCTAGAAACAAAAAATAGCAATGGAGCAAAACTCCTAATCATCGGGAATTCAATTTCCAAAGAAAAAATCAACTCAATCGCAGAGGAAATTAAAACAAAACACAATTTTAGAATACAGTTTGTAGAATTAGCAGAAAAGCAATTTAATGAAATGGAGAAACTAGGGCTATATAATTTAGACAAGAAAGTTATCTGGGCGAGAAAGTAACTGTCTTATTTTCTCAATTTTTCTTCAATTCCTTAACAACAGGCGAAATTTTATTGTATACCCTGGACCTATATTTCTCAGGCAATTTTTTATAAACTTTGTTTATTTTATTATATAACATAAGGGCGTCATCTTTCCTTGTCTCTTTAACGGCAGAAATAAACTCCTTTACTAAAGAGGCGATATCTTTCTTATCTATCTCAACTCTCAGCTTTTCCATCCTATTATAAACATATTTTCTGCAATTATTAGGAATAGAAGAATAAATTTCCTTTACCTTTTGATAAAACTCTCTAGCTTTTTCAACATTTTTTTTCTCCATTTCTCTTTTAGTTTTTCTTATAAGAACAAAAATCTCCTTAACTTTTTCATCTTTCTTCCATCTAGTTATCTGAGCTTTTTTATACCCAAAAATAAATATTGAAGCTAAAATAGCTAAAGTCAATACCCAGCTGATATAAAACCAAACATTTTTGTCTTGCCCAGAAATAAACGTCGCAAATCCTGTTATCCCGCTTAGCTGGCCTTTGGGTATCTCTTCTTTAAAAACCAAAGTAGTCGTTTTTTCTATTTCTTTAGAGTCAATAATCTTATTTATGTAATAAACAATCTTATCATCTTTAATATTCTCCAATTTTACCTCAAATATTGGATCTTCTTTTATTATCCTATAAATCCCCAAGAAATTTATTTCACTAGATGAGAGAGCAACCTCTTTTGGCACAACTTCTATAATGCTATCAAAAGACTTATTTTTAAAATCAATTTTCTTGCTAACAAGAGTTATCTTTTCAGTTTTGTCTTCATAATCAATCTCGACCTGTCTAGCTTTGACAGAAACCCCAATATACTTCTGAATTTTCCCATTTTCTAAAGCCATATCTCTCTTGCCTTTTTCGTCTAGAACAATGTTGCTCGCATTCACATAAGAATCAACAACCTCTCCCAAATCAAATTTCAAGCTATTCTTGTAATACTCGTAACTATTCACAACTCTCAAATCTGTAGGAACTCCCTTGGTCATATTATCAATTTCGTCGAATATCCCTTTCCTTCTTTCTTCCCTTAAACTTGCGTCCCTTACATAATCTAAATTGCTTTGCAAATCAACTTTCATCTGCAAAAGTCTCTTCTTGTAAAAATCAAGTTTTTCATCTATGCCAAGATCTTGAATAGCTTCCTTTTCCTCAGAAGAGTATTTCTCTTCTTTAATAAGAAAATCGTTAACATTTTGTATTAAAATATCTATTTTTTCTTTTCCTTCAAAACTACCGTTTAAATTCTGTTTGCTAACTGCTACTTGATTTAAAGTGCTTGAAGAACCAACCAAACTTGTTATATTGCCTAAATTAACATTAAAATCTCTCCCTTCTTCCTTATAATTTCCATTTTTATCATAGCATCCAACCTCCCAAGAATAATCTCCTCCATCAAAGTCCACCAACGCAATTTTAACTTCTTCATCATTTTTTTCAGTGCTGTTTGTCTTAGTATAAGTCAATTTTCCAATTTGGCTATTATTATAATAATAAAGGTTAAATGTGCAATTGCTTAAATTAATATTGTCGCTCGCTTTATAGGAAAAGTTTATCTCTCGTATTTTTATATTTTTATTATCTTCCGGTTCAATAAGGGTTACAACTGGTTTTTCACTATCGCTTTGTTGGGATAAGTTCACAATTATAATCTTTGTTCTCACAAAAGGACTTGTGCTGCTATCTAAATAAACACTCAATCTTGCTATGAAGTTTCCCGCAAAATTATATGGGTGCGGCAGATTAATGTACAAACTTTTAGTAAAGTTATTTAGACTGCTATAAGCATTAGTGCTATCACCATAGTCAATTACATAACTTATATTGCTTATAACAACAGCAGTGATATTAACAGTAAAACTAACGCTCTCGCCTTTACTTATTAAGTTTTTATCAGAATTAAATTCAATAATAGGAGTATAATCTACATTTATGGCAAAATTTCCATAGGTAGAGTTTTGAATTGTTATATTGTTCATATCAAAACAATTCAAATTCCAAGAATAATTTCCATTTTCAAGGTTTATGGCATAATTTAACGAGCTAGAGTCCAGGCTTCTATTTTCAGATATCTCGCTCCCGATTATTCCAAAATTACAATTTACTAAACTTGCGTTATAATAAGATGCGCTAAAATTAAAGTAAACATCTGTTTTATTGAGAGTTCCATAAGGCGCATTTTTGGTTTCTAATACTATTATAGAAGAGTTAGACATTTCATCTTTTTTTAAATCAATAATTATCTGAAACGTCTGCTTAGATAAATGCGGAACTACCCAAGATACCCTATCTACCAAATTGTTATTATTAGAGTCATAAGTTTCAAAATCAATTTCTTTATTTCCTTCCTCCCAAAATATTTTAATATACTTTTCTTTTAATTTAGGGGATTCAACAACATCTGCATAAGTAACAAACTCTCTATCTACGTGCTTAGAACTATTTAATACAACTTCTTTTTTCCATTCCCCCTCATTTTCTTTTATTATCTCTGTTCTATCAATACCATCGACTATATTGTTAATTTCTTCAGATTTACTTGCTTCAGCATCAAATTCATATATTTTCTTATTTTCATTATTGTTGTCGAAATATAAATAAGGAATTGTTTTATTTTCTATTCCACTTTCATCTTTATAAATATTTTCAGATTTATCTTCACTATAGACATTCCCGTTGATTGTATCGCCTTTCGTTCGGGAATGTCTATTAGAGATTTCAGATTCTAGAGTGACTGAATTAGAGGGAATCTCTATATCACTAACGCCATTTACATCACTCAAATTCAAATAAACAGATTTATTTTCAAATCCCTCAATATTTTCTCCATTTGATGAACTGCCAGACACAATTTCTCCAGAATCTCGATTATTTATAAGAGTGTTAGTTTCATTACCAACAGTCAAGGTTAAATTATCGTTTTCAACAGCACTATTTGTATTATTATTAATATCTTCAATTCTGACATAAACAGAGTCATTAGTATCCTCTATAAAATTTTTTGTTTCAGAGGCTTTACTCTTACTGTCTACGGCATCTTTATTACCATTATCAAGAACATTATCCCAACTCGAAATTTGAACACCGCCATTAATTTCGGAACTTTGTGTAGTTCCGTCCCCACCATTGCCCTGCTCACTTATCATCCCATTTCCTATAACAAAAAAACTAAGCAATACAAATACAGATGCTAATACTAAAAAGTCTGCATATCTGGCCCTTTTAATTAAACCTTTCAACATTTAACCTCTTCTTTTATTGTTTATATCAGATTTTTCCTTTTTGTCAAGGGAAAAACATACAAATTTACTCAATTTAATTACATTTTTCACTATAAAAACTCTTCGTTGGTTAAAATAATGCCCTTCGGGCAGAGTTCTAACTAAACCAATCGCTTATCTTTTCACCAAATAACCTATTTGGTGGAGGATTATTCCAATAATTTAGTTTAAAGAACATAATTATCTCGGCATTTTCACCGCATTTATAACATTTAATAAATTTTTTTCCTAAAAATTTTTGTATAATTTCCTGTTTATCTTTGCACTTTCTACTTTTATCATATTTTCTCTTTGAATAAATTCCATAATGTCTAACAACCTGAAACCCTTTTGGAGGAATGTGTTTTACTAATCTTCCTATAAAATTATCTACACTAAACTTTTCATTCCAACTTATTTTCTTGATTTTATCCTCAATAATTATCGTAACCTTATTTGAGTCATAATCAATAATTCTTCTATTGGATATTGCCGGGTGTCTTATGTATCTTGCAATATATCCTGCAAGTTCTTTCTTCTTCATCTTTCCTTTTATTCTTTTTACATTGAACCCGGATTTATAATCATGATAAACTGCTTCTAAAGCTAATTGCTCTTTAAAATCTAACTTGATATATTTCTTTATTATCTTCAGAGAGGCAAATTTCCATTTTAACCTCAGAATTTCATATGGAAAGTAGTAAATTCCTTTCCATAATCCATTTTTTGTTGATCCTCCTTCTGTGCATATGGAATGAAAATGCACATTCCATTTAATGTCCTTCCCAAAAGTATGCCCTGCAACAATCATTCCGTGTGTAATTTTCTGTTTTCCAACTCTTTGCATAACTTCTATCATGACTTTAAATGTTGCTTTGTAAAGCTCTCCTATGCATTTCCAATTACCCTCTATTAATTCCCAGATTATTTTTGGTAAAGTGAATATTATGTGGCTGTATTCAACATCATACATTCTATCTGTTATGTTCACAACCCAAGTTTTTACATATTTTTGTCCGCATTTGGGGCAAATCCTGCTATTGCAGCTAAAATGAATAATTCTATCTTCATCACATTTTTTGCAATGGATAATAATAAAACCATTTTTAGAATCACCGCATGATAACATCTTGTCTACTTCATTTATCTGGTAATCCTTTAATTCTGCTTTATGGAAAAAGTTTATATTTCTCCCAATTGTTGTTATCAATGAAGATATTCCTCACAGAATATCTTCCAGGGTTTTCTTGTTTCATAATAAAACCCTGTTTTTTCCATAAGAAATACTTTTCCATAGGAAATTATTTTCGTTATAATTTACATAATATTGAAAAAACTAAACAATTATATGACGACCTAATCGAAAATTTTAAAGATTTTTGTATAAAAAATGTTTGGCGGTTTACTTTTGAGAAGGATTTGGAGTAATAAGAAATTGCCTTTAAAAGAAAGTTTATAGAAACCTAGAACCTTTTCTTAAACATTTCCCAATCTTCAATAAATGCTTTCATTATCGCTGGAATAAAACCTGAAAGAACAAAATTTCCATTGCAATAAATTCCATTATACTTTCCAAGGCTTATAACTAAAGGAGTCTTCTTTGCCTCATAACTTTCTAATTCCCTCCTTTCTTCAAGAGCACGAATATTATTCACAACGACCCTTGCCTGTAATTGAGCGTTTTGCGCGGTTTTTTCAACACCCGTATCATTAACATCTCCTGCAACAAAAATCTTCTTCTCTCCCAATAACTGCAAGTAATTGTTTACTTTAATTTGATTCTTTTCATTCAATTTGCTAGAAAAATTCTTTTTCATAAGTTCAAAATTAGGCGTAATTCCAGTACAAAGAAATGCCATATCAACCTTAATTTTTCTGCCTTTATTAGTAAAATATTCTCTTTTTTTTCCGTCAATAAATCTCTCATTATAAGTTATCTCAACCCCTCTTTTTTTCAAATAACCTTCCGCATATTCAGAAGCCCTTTTTGGATTTCTTTCCATAAGCCTATCCATGGAATGGACAAGAGTTACTTCTTTATTTTTATATTTCGATAGAATTTCACCAGCTAGCTCAACTCCCACTAAACCTCCGCCAATAATCAAAATTTTTTTAGATTTGCACAATTTATCATAACAATTTCTTAAATTTCTAGCTCTTAAATCCATTACAAGATTCTGGTCTTTGATTGGAGAACTGTATGTGCTTCCAGAACATATCACAAGATAATCGTAAAGTATTTTTTTACTATTTAATTTAACATATTTTCTAGCAACCTCACTAACTTCCCCCGTAACAACTTTAGCCCTTTTTAAATAAGAGGTATGTAAAACCTGTATTTCTTTGATATGCTCTGGCTCGACGATAGTTCTTAAAACCCCAGGACTAAATTCAAAATAATCAGTGATGTCAATTAAAGTAACATCAAAATCTTTCTCTAGTTTTTTAGCAGCATCACTTCCTGCAAACCCTCCGCCAATAACAACTACTTTTTTCATCTCATATCTATGAATTTCTTTCTTTTAAATGTTAAGAATAATCAGTCCGTCTCAATCCTCAATGTCTTTCTAGCAGAATCAATAATAACCCTATTAGGTATTTTATTCTTTATTCCATTGTCTAAAGTAGCAATATAAACTCCTTTATTCCCCTTTTCAATTAAAGCATCATCCACAATATTATTTCCTAATTTCATCTTTTCAACTCTTTTAGAAGAACTAAATATTTTCATAGCCACGTCTATAGCTGCCCTTTCTTCATGAGAAGTCTTATCTTTCTTTAAATCCTTAAGTTCATTTAAAATCTCTCTTGGTAAAAGAACTCTAAAGCCCAAACCCTCAAGTTCGTCTAAGAAATCAATCTTCTTCAATATACATGAAATGATAAAATTAGTGTCCAACAAAACTTCCATTCAATATCTAAGTATAAAGGGTTTTTAATACTTGCTTTTTTCGATACTCCTTAATTTTTGAGATATGCTAATTTTATGAGATTCAACAATTGATACTTCTCTCTGAGATTTATCTTCATCTCTTTCTTCTCTTACTCTTAGACTTAGGATGATGCTTCCCCATCCTTATCCCGCTTAACACAACAACTATCAATGCCAATACCAAAACCAAAAATGCTGTTCCAAATCCTCCAAAGACTAAAAAAGCAGGAGAAAAAGAAAGACCACTAGGAACATTACTAAATCCAGCTAAAACAAACACAAAATAATAAGCCATTGACAATATAAATACTAAAAATGTGGACATTTGAGCATTGGAAACTATTTGTGATGCACCCGACGAAACAACCTCTCTCTGTGCATAATTATTCGGCGTGTCTGCAACATTAGTCATTGAACCTCCTAATACTATATCAGCCGCTTTTAACATCCTAGCTTCTTTTACAACTAAAGAAACTATTACCACAGTAACAATAAACGTCAAAACCAAAAGCAAATAAATAGACAATCCTAACAAAGCACTATTTCCCCTCTCTTCAAGTTCTTCAGCATCAATATTTCCAGTGTTAACCGATTCACAGGTCTGCTGCAAAGTTGGCCTATTGCTTACAGTCCCACAATTATTAACGTCATCACAAGCTCTTATTTGCGTTCCATTCACGCAAGAGCCATATTCAGAACATCCCCAATTTTCAACACAACCCCCCGTTCCAACAGCATTAACTTCAGAATTATCTTCCCTGCTAGAACATCCCGTATCATTTAGATAATCTATTTTTCCATCTGCATCATTATCTCTCCCATCTCTGCATTGAGGTGTTGTTGTTCCGCCTCCTCCGCCACTTCCACCGTTATTCCCTCCGCCTCCAGGGGATGTTGTTTCAGTCGTGCATGTAGATGAACATCCGTCTCCATTATTTGTGTTTCCGTCGTCGCATTGCTCAGGAGTTTCTAAGATTCTGTTTCCACATCTAGATTGCTCAAAACAATAAAGTCTTGGAAGTATACTTCCATCACAATTTAGTAAAGTATTGCTCATAGTCCAAAAGCTATCAAAAGAACCAGAAGAGCCATAATAATAACCTATTGGATTAGATGAACTATTAGTCCAATCATTGCAATCATCTCCAACAAAATTACCAAACTCATTTGTGGCAGTAATCGCCCTTCCAATTATTGTACCTCCTAATTCATTAACATTAATTTGAAAACTTAATGTCCCATCTATTAATTCATTCCAATTGTTAGCAATAGTTCTGTTATCTAATCTTTTATATGGGTAATTAGAATGAATTAATCTACTTGACGCATTTTGATTTGAATCACTCAACCATGCTTTCCAATTGCCTCCAAGGTTTGCAGCATTTGCAGTATTAGTGCATATATTATCTGCCCCAGTTAATCCTCCCAGATTTCCATTGTAAGTTTGATTAGTTACGAAAACTCTGTAGTATCTTTCACTTATGCAAACACTTGAACATCCGTCTCCAGGGATTGTGTTTCCATCATCACATTCTTCCCAATTCTGTAAGATTCCATTCCCACATACTATCGGCGCTTCAGTTTGACAACTTGCAGAACATCCGTCTCCATTTGCAGTGTTCCCATCGTCACATTGCTCTCCTGCCTCAACAGCACCATTGCCGCAAATTGACAAAGGGCATTGTGTTATATTCAATAACTGATTGCAGCTAGAAGTATTATTCATATAAGTATTCTTTTCCCCTAACACAAAAGAATAAGAGTTTTGATCGCATACTAAATTACTTATTGTGCTATTGCCACAAATATAATTGTTATACAATCCATTATTCCTAGAAAAAGCAAAGTTTACTCCATTATCGCTAAAAGTATTTGTTATGCGACTATAAAACATTAAATTATTATTGCTAAGAGAGAAAGATACCCCATATTGATTGGCTAAGTTTACCGAAACACGGTCTAACTTAGACTTGTTTGTACTTTCAAAAGAAATACCCATATAAAATCCTTCAATAGAAATATTTTTGATAGTTACATTTGTCCTATTATAAGAATATATTCCTGCAAAATTACTAAAGACATTAGTTGCAGTTATATTATGCCCTTGTCCGTCTAAAGTAATATTATCTTCTTTAATATTAAAACAACTTGTTCTACCCAAAGCAGTAAGATTAATGTTCAAAATGTCATTTTGTAATTTGTAAGTCATGCCTGAAATATTTAAAAAAGCGCAATCAGTCAAACACATTTCTGCTCCACATGGAGTAGGGTTAAATTGTACAATAGGCTCTTCCCCTCCAATCTGCCCTCCCTGTGGAGCGGTCTGCCCTCCAAGATTACCAATAAAATTCATAGTATTTACAAAAAAAAGTACAAATACAAATGCCACTAAAATCAATAACGTTAATAGCAAACTCCCTTTTTTCATGTTGTTTTCAGGTTTCCTCTATTTATATTGTTTATGTTCTTAGGTTTTTAAACTTTTAAATCTTTTCCCTCAACCAATTAAAAAAGAAAAACTCTCTCCTATAAAGTTTGTCCCCTTTTGCCATATCATAAACATCAATCAGCGAATGAAAAACCATTCCAATAAAAATGTAAAAGAATATGTTCCAGAATAATCCTAAAATTCCAACAAAAAGATGAAACTCAACCGTGTGAAACAAATGAAAATCTCCCTTTCTTCTTATCCCTTTCTTATACTCTCCTTCAGCTATTTTCTGATCTTCTTTATGATAATCAACTGCCTTATTCAAACTAGCGCTCCTGCCTTTATGAACCGCACAAACATAATGGTCAAAATCAATTAAAAATGATGATAAAAACAAAAAAGCAAGGTAAATCTTGGAAGTCTCTGGCGCGACTAACCAAAATATCAAAGTAAATATTGCCCCTAATAAAATATGCCATCTAGGTAACATTCAAATCAAAAATAAAGCCAGTTTAAAATACTTTGCATAAATATAGTGAAAAACATAAATAATTGAATAAAATAGTATGTTTTTCCCTTGATGTCAAGAATCAATGATTCTTGAGCACACAAGATTTGCTATTTGTTTGTTTACGCAAATGCAAATCTTGATGTAGTCTGTGACAAACTGCTCAATTAATAAAGTCCCAGACCATAGTAAACTCTTATACAAAAACAGCTAAATTTATATAACTCTCAATCCTTTTTGTATCATGATAATAGAAAAAAAAGAGTGCACCCACATAGCAGAATTATTAGAAAAAACAAAAACTGCCCTATTAAAAAAAGATGCTGTACAGCTTAAAGACCTTTCAAATCAAACAGTTCACTCTGCATGCAATTACCAAGACTCCGCAAGCATTACCATCTCTGTCTTAGTTTACGCTTTAAGCAAATTGGTAGAAAGAGAAGATTACAACAAAGTAAGAAATTGGGATGCATTCGTAAAGAAATTTAATTCATTGTTAGATTTAGCAATTAAAGCAATAAACGACGACAATCAAAATAAATATGAAGAATACATAGAAATGGCTAGAAAATGTCTAGAGTCTCAATCAATAAATCTAAAGCAATATATTCAAGATGTTCTAAAAAAAGCAACTATAAATAAAGGCTCAAAAATTTACGAGCACGGCCTTTCCCTGGAACATACTGCAAAACTTCTAGGGACAACTCAATGGGAGCTTTCAGAATACATTGGACAAAAATCTTTAAACCCTCAACAAATTCAGACAATGGACATTAAAAAAAGAGCTAAAATAGCCCTAGAGTTATTTTCATGAAAGTCCTTATTTTAGATTCTGGAATTCTAATAAACTTATCAATGAACGGCCTGCTCTACATTTTTGAGGAATTGAAAAAGATTTCCCAAGTCAGATTTGCCACAACCAAATATGTGAAATACGAAGTAGTCGACAGGCCAGTAGGAATTCCAAGATTTGAACTTGGAGCTCTTCAAATCCAATCTCTATTCAACTCTGGAGTAATTGAACCTCCTGAAAATTTCGGAGTTAGCGAAAAAGAAATTCTCCTATTAACAGAAAAATATATGGAACTGGCAAATCACTCTATGCAATCAAAAAATCAATGGATGCAAATTGTAAGCAATGCAGAAATGTCATGCCTTGCCATAAGCCAGCTTCTATCAGAAAAAGGAATAGAAAATGTAATAGGCCTAGATGAAAGAACAACAAGAATCTTAGCAGAAAAGCCAGAAAACATGGAAAGACTTATGTCTGAAAGGCTTCATCAGCGCGTTTCAATAGATAAAGAAAAATTAAAAGAGTTTTCAAAATTCAAATTCATCCGTTCAACAGAATTAGTTTATGTGGCATTCAAAAAAAACGTTTTAAGAATAAAAGGCCAAAAAGTCCTTGAAGCAGTATTATTCGCAGCAAAATACCACGGCTCTTCCATTTCCTTCGAAGAAATTAATGAATTGAAGAAACTCTAACTTCTTCCAGAAATCAGACTTTCACAATATCTGTTTATAATACACAAAGTTAAAGGCAATTCTTTTGTCGAATGCAAAAATTTAGAATCTAAAGTATAAATTCTTCTCTCATCGCTCTTAGTTATTATTAACCGCTCATTTTCTATTCCAGGCCTAAACCCAAGTCTATAAGAAAGATAACTTTGATGAACCTCCTTCCCTTCATGCTTCTTAAAAGACCCCAATAATTGATTTATTGCAAATTTTTCCGCACCACCCATCAACCAATAATATTCTGTATTAGAAACAACAAATTCTGACATTCCTCGCATCTTTTTTGGATGTTTACCATGACTAAAAGCTATTTTTCCTACAACATTAACACAATGAATTAATGTTTCATAAATTTCTCTATTAACATCAGAACTTCCAAAGAGTTTATCTATATCTGTTTCGTTAGTGGTAACGTCCCATTTGTAACGACTTTGTTTTGGAAGTGAATATTTACCTAAGTAGCAATCTTCTGTTACCCGTGAATCTCCTATACGTACAAAGTTCATAAACCTACGAGAAAGATTCCTCGTACCATCAGATACAATGTTGGATATAACTTCCCCAATTTCCTCATTAATTTCTCTAATTGTTGGTTCTTTCTCTTTCTGAAAAAAAAGACAATGCAACAAATATGGACTAGTTTCATCAACCCTCGATAACTTTTCAGGGCATTGAACCATGGCTTCAAGCAAAGCAATAGAGGGAACATAAATCATAGGGTTTCTATAAGGTGTAACAGAAAGTGTATCAAACTCTGCAATAAATCTTTCTTTAGTCATATTTTTTCTTTTTGCTTTATACCAAAGAATAGCCACAGTAAGAAGAGGATGTTGTGAAGCAGACATAATGCTCTTTAAATCAAATCCTTTTTGCTCTAAAGTTTCTAATCTATCATAAAGTAAACCTTTAAACAATCTATCTCTTACTTCTATTTCCTCAGGAGAAGAAGGATGATCGCTAGAATAAAGAGAATAGTGGGGCGTTTTAAGAATAGATTTTTCTCTTGCAATAATCCCAGTACTCTGATTTTGAGTAGCATATTTTTTTCCCCTTCTTGCTTTTTCAACTCTATCTTCAATTAAACTATTATAATAATTTAACAATTCTTTCTCAACAACTTCGTCTAAAGCCATAATTTCCACACTATTTTACCATATTTAAAATTAATGATAGTTAATTTATTTTCAACGTCTATATTTTAGGTAAAAGTATGCCTCTTCAAAATCAAACAATTCTTTTCGTCAATCTCTTTGCAAAAAAAGCAAATGCAAACTTTCTAAATCTCAAAATGGACACAGAGGAAATCCAATTCCCGCTGTAAACTATTCTTTCTCAACCAAGGGCTTATCTATCGTCCTCAAAAACCTGGAAGCCTTCAAAATCTCAATTCCAATTATTTCCCCATCTTCATTCAGCTCTATATTTATTCCAGGAGCAATCTCTTCAAAGCTTTCTTCTTCTCCCTCTTTCAAATAAATAAAAAGAGAATCTGAATCTCGATCATAACTATATTTATTATTCATGTTTACTCCATCTCCCGCTAATCAATCTATTTGCTATTTTTTCATCACTAATTGGGTGAATTGTAACAATTTCGACTCTTCCGTTAATTTTTTCATACGCTATCATCATATTTCTAACTTTGGCATTATATTTAAGTCTTTTTATTGCGATGTCCGTCTTTTCAACATTGTCAAAAAATATTTGTTCTGGGGCAGTATAAATGATTCTAGGATATTCAGAAGGAATCCTCCTAATTCCGAGTCTTAATCTTAAATGATTTGTATATTTTATTTCTTCCATTCACTCCCCCTCTTTATTAAGATGGACCTGGAGGGAATCGAACCCCCATCGGCTGCTCTGGAGGCAGCTAGATTAACCATTATCCTACAGATCCTTGCATTTTGAAGAAGAAAAGCCTTTAAAAACATTTATAAATTACTTTCTCCTAAGTCTAATATGCCTAAAAAAGAGAGTAAGAAAATTCATCATCATACAGAAGGTTCTCACCACGAACATCGCCCAAATCACGAGCATCACCACGACCATGTCCATGCCTCGCCCTTGGAACAAACGATAATAAAAAATCTAGTAGAAATACAAAAAGTCCACGTAGACCTCGCAGAAAAATTCGACAAATTAGCAAAAGAAATTTCTCAATTGCTCGGATTATTTGAAATAACTGCAAAAAGATTTTCCTCTCACGCTGCCCTTGGAGAATATGAAAAAGACAAAGAGTTCTTAGAAAAAATAGATACCTTACTAGACCAGAACAAAACTCTCGCAAAGGGTTTAACCCTGATGGAAGAAAGATTAAGAGAAAGAGTATTTGGCTCAACTCCAATAACCTCCCCTCAACAATTTTCTCCATTGCCTTCACAACAAAAAGGGCAATTCCAAAGACAACCCTCTCAGCCCCCCAGACAACCCACCCCAACAAGAGAAATAGACGATACATTTCAGCCTTCAATAGCCACTGAAGAAGATTCTAGCTTTCCTTCAACCTCAGAACAAAACCAGAAAAGGCCCCTTCCTCACTTTTAAAAATGCAAGAACAAGAAAATAAATTAAGAGATTTGTTTCTCAGCAGCTTCGTAGAAGATTTAATAAGAAATTCTTACAAGAAAGAAGAAAATGAAGCCCAAACAGCACCCCAACAAACGAATAATCAATTTCAACAAGTGCAAATTCAACCAAGCCAGTTCCAATTTCCCCAGCCAAAAATTCAAATTTCTAGGCCTCATCAACCAATAATAAAGTCTCAATTTAACAAACCTCCTCAAAAACTTCCAATGAGATCCCCAATATCTTTACCGCAAATAATGTCCTCGTCAACTTTAAACGACAAAAATAAAATCATTAACTTAGGAAAAATAAACAAAGTCCTTGGCGATCCGAGTGTCTTCAGCGTTGAATCTCCTGGTCCTGGAAAAAACTTAATCGTAAACAGGGCGGGAAAAATACAATCCTCCTCATTAACCCTAAACAAAGAAGAAATCGATTTGATAATGAAAGAAATATCTGACAAAACAAGAATTCCGCTAATCTCCGGAGGAGTCTTTAGAGCGGCGATAAAAGACCTTGTAATCACTGCGGTAATCTCAGATTACATCGGCACTCGCTTTTTAATGCAAAAAAGAACTCCCTTTCAAAGATTTTAAAGCTGAAAAAGGTTTTTATATTGAATTATCCTAGCCAATATATGAATTACTATGCAATAATATACGTTTACTTAATAGGAGTTATTGTAATAATAGGGGTGCAATTTGTTAACATAATATCCCTATTTCTAAATATTCCTTCATGGTCTTTGATAGTGCTGTCTGCAACTCAACAAGACATATCAACAGTTTTCTCAAGTCTAAACTTTCTCTCCTTATTTTTTCTCTTCATAATAACTCCTCTCGTAATAGGCGCACTATCTTATGTAATATCGAGGATATTTATTTCTTAATATGAAGACCCTTATTCTTAAAAACAAAAAAGAAGTAGCCGAAAAAGTCTCAGAAATGATAGCAAGAGAAATAAGAAATAATCCAAAAATCAACCTTGGCTTGCCGACAGGAGAAACAATAATTCCGATATACCAATGTCTATCATTTTTAATTAATAAAACCAAAATAGATGCATCTAAAATAAAGACATTTAACCTTGACGAATATATCTCAATGCCTCCTTCAGATAAAAATTCATATCACCACTTCATGCACGAACATCTCTTCTCAAAAATAAATATAAAAAAAGAAAACACTAATTTTCCCGAAGATAAAAAGCCCTCTTTTTATGACAAATTAATAAAAAAATCTGGGGGGCTAGATTTAACCATTCTAGGAATTGGGGTTAATGGCCACATTGCATTTAATGAACCAGGCTCGTCAATAAAGAGCAAAACAAGAATTGTAAAATTAACTCAATCCACAATAAATTCAAATTCAAGATTTTTCAAAGATGATAAAGTCCCAAAAAAAGCAATCACCATTGGAATCTTCGCCATTTTAAGCTCAAAAAAAATAATTCTAGTTGCAACAGGAAAAAATAAAGCGGAAATAATAGCCAAAACATTAAAATCAAAACCCTCACCAAAAATTCCTGCCAGTTTTCTAAAGAGGCATAAAAAAACTCTTGTAATCCTAGATGAGAATGCTGCATATCTCTTAAACAACAAACTTTAAATAGAAAAATTATCAATTCAAAACATGAAAGAAAAAAAAGAGGCTTTATGCATTGTTGCTCATCCCGACGATGAAACAATTTGGATGGGAGGAACAATCATGAAAAATAAAGATTTCAACTGGACAATAATATCTTTATGCAGAAAAAATGATTCCGATAGAGCTCCAAAATTCAAGAAAGTATGCAAATTTTATAAGGGTAAACCTATAATTTCCGACCTTGAAGATGAAAAAATCGAACCTCTTTCCATCTCGAAAGTTATAAAGAAAATAAAATCCCTTCTGCCAAAATATAGCTACGATTTTATTTTCACCCACGGAAAAAATGGAGAATACGGGCATTTAAGGCATAAAGAAATTCATAAAGCAGTCAAAAAAATGATTAGAAATAAAACTCTAAAATCTTCAAACGTTTATTACTTCTCTTACGAATTAAAAGAGTCCAAAATTCCATATCCAAAAATCCCTTCAGATTTAGTTTCCAATTTGAATGAAAAAGAATATAAAGACAAAATAAATTTAATAACTAGGGTTTACAGTTTTCCAAAAGACAGTTTTGAAGTTGAAAGCTGTAATAAAATTGAAGCATTCACAAAATCATGAACAACAAATTAAAAATCTTGGTTTTATATCCGCACCCTCCTGAACCTGACGGAGTAAGCATGCAAGGACACTATCTCATAAAAGGGTTGAGAGAAAACGGAGCAGAAGTCATGCCCTGCGACAGAGAAAATAACATAGAAAAAGAATGGACTCTTCATTCATTTAAGCCAGACGTTTCTATAGGTATAGGCTTCTGGGGAGACACTCCTGGCTTGATTTATTATCCTCAAGAGCACGGCGTTCTCCCAGTTCCCTGGTTTAATGCAGACGGTTGGGTCGCAAATTATCACGAAACCCTAAACAAATTGCCTCTGGTTGTCGCGACAAGCAACTGGGTAAAAGAAACTTACAAAAGAGATGGTGTTGCAGGCGACAATGTTCAAGTTTGTCACATTGGCTTTGATCCAGATACATTCCACCCCATTTCAAGAGAAGATCCACGAATAAAAAAATTACGTGAAATGCTAAACATAAAAGAAGATGAAAAAATGATTCTCACAGTTGGAGGAGACGTCACAAGCAAAGGAGCACAAGAAATGTTCAAAGCACTAAAAATAATCAATGAAAAATTCAAAAAATGGAAATACGTCTTAAAAGTTTGGGACAGCTTTTCCGCTGATGATCATGAAAACGAAGAACTATCACTAATCAAAGAACTAGGTTTAAATCATGATAGAATTACTTATTTAAGAGGCAAACTCTCTCCAGAATTTATGAGTATTTTAATAAATGCCTGCGACATTTACGCGGCCCCTTCAAGACTAGAAGGCTTTGGCATGATTCAACTGGAAGCGCAAGCATGCAGCAAGCCCATAATATCTATAAATGTTGGCGGTCCAAAAGATACAATTATTCATGGAAAAACAGGCTTTCTTGTTGATGTAGACCAAGAAATAAAACTAGACAGAGAATGGGTTTATCCAGGCATGGGTTTTGAAACTCAACATCAAATACTTTTCCCGGAACCAAAAGTTTTTGCATACCGAGGAAACATCAACCAACTCGCAGATTACACATTAAAACTTCTTACCGATGATAAATTAAGAGAAACTATGGGAAAAGCAGGAGCAGAACATACATTAAAGAATTTCCATTACAAAGTCACAGCCAAACGAATGATAGACTTGATTGAAAAATTTGTTTTGAAGAAATAAGTTTAAAACTCTTTGGTCAACAGCCACTTCCAAATAGGAATTACTTGTATCGTCTTCCCCTCTACGCTTAACTCTTCATCCTGGTCAAAAGTTATAATTTTTCCTTCTTTTAATTTAAACTTGTTCATTGCTTGAAGAAGGCCGATAACTTCTCCTTCTTTATCCTTTTTATTTAAATTGTAACAAACTTGAATTACCTGAGTAATTCTGGTCCCGTCTTTTATTATAAAATCACACTCATTTTTTTCAGAAAAATAATAAAGATAAAAATAGCACTAACAATGCTAAAATAAATACCCTGCTCCTCTTTCCCATTCTTTTCCTTATCATTTTAACTTTTTAAACTTACCCGGCAAAATTTTATCAACCCCTCAATATAAAATCCCAATAAGTTTATGCTCTATCTCATTAAATCTTACTTTTCCGTCCACAAAATCAACATTATCTCCTTTTGTAATAAAATAAACTCCCCCAGCATCACTTCCTTTTTCAATAACCCTGTGCACAATCAATTTATCTCCTCTCTTAAAAGTTATAATGTCTCCAACTTTAACATCTTCTTCACTTCCCGGTTTTACTACGATTCCATTAGCTCCCTTTCCAATCATTGGTTCCATGCTATTTGAAGAATCGTAATTGCTTATCTGAGCATTTTCAATTTTCAAGATAATTTTATTTTTATAAACTAAAATATCATTGTCATTTAAAAAATTAGAAGGGTAACTACTATTTCCAGAATCAACGACTCTTCCCAAAATATTATAAGTAAATAGCCCGTTAAAACCATTTCCATATAAATTAAAAACTCTAGCAATAAAAATTCCTAAGACAAACACAAAAATTAAAACCACAATTTTTAAGATAAATCTGCTTTTTTTCATAATCTCCTATAATTTCATTATTTAAAAATATTAGGATACTACATGTCCAAAAGCCACTTCCAAACAGGAATAATATTTATTTTTTTATTTTCTAACTTCATCTCGTCTTCCTGATCATAAGTCAATATTAAACCTTCTTTTAACTTAAATTTACGCAAAGCTTCTAAAAGTCCATTAATCTCTCTTTCTCTATTTTCTTCATTAAAATCATAGCAAACCTGAATAGCCTCAACAATCTTTATTCCTTCTCTAATCACAAAATCACATTCATTCTTTTCTTGAAAATAGAAAATCTCTTTTCTTCTTCTTTTTAGCTCTATAAATACCATGTTTTCTAAAAGCCTGCCTAAATCTTCAGAAATTCTAAATCCCAAATTAATTGCAAGAGCATTATCAATTAAATACATTTTTTTATTTGCGTAAATTTGTTTCTTTAATGAATAATCAAATTTAGGAATTATGAAAGCCAGAAAACTGTTCTCTAAATAATCAAAATAATCTTTAACAGTAGTTGAACTCCCAAGATTTAACAATTTTTTAATTGAATTAAAACTAATTTCTTTTGCAACATTACTAGATATAAAGTAAACCAATCCTTTCAAAGCAGATTCATTAGATAGATTATATCTAGTTATAATATCCCTGTATAATATGTTATCATATAACATCTTTAAATATTCCTTATTTTCAGTCTTAAGATATTCAGCAAACCCTCCCTTTATAAAATAATCTTCAAACAACCTTTTTATATTTGATTTTTTCTCAATCAAATAAATTGAATCTTTTTCTATGTCAAGAACCCTCTGAATAAATTCCGGGGCGTGCTCGGGTTCTTGAGCACCATCAAGATTTGATTTGCTTACCTTCGAACTAAAGCGGGGGGATTGCGCAAATGCAAATCTTGAGGTTTCAAGCCCCTTTAATTCCAAGAACTCATTAAAAGAAAATGGAAAGAGAGTTATATCTAAATGCCTGCCAGTTAGGTGCGTTCCAAGTTCTCTGCTTAGCATCGAAGCATTTGAACCAGTCACAAAAACCTTTTTCTTTTCATCATGCAGCCTTCTTACAAATCTCTCCCATCCCTTAATATTCTGTATTTCGTCAAAGTAAAAAAAGTCTTTCTTCCCATATAACTCAATAAATATCTCATACATTGCCTGAAAATCTTCTAAAGTAAATTTGACAAATCTCTCATCATCAAAATTCAGATAATAACCATCATATTTTTCTCTAATCTGGCTTAAAAGAGTTGACTTGCCACTCCTCCTTATTCCATTAATTATTATTATAAATGACGTTTTAACATAATCTTCCACCTTATCAAAAACATCTCTTCTAATAAGGTTTTCACTAGTTTTTGTTTTATTCTGCTCTAAAATTATTTCCTTTAATTCCATTCTATTCATGAACCATCGTATATAATAGGCTTTATAAAGGTTTCCATTGTCAATGGAAATATAAGGCATAAAGTTTCCATTATGAATGGAAATGTAAAAATAAACAAACACTTGAAATGTTCAAATTAACGGGTCTACTAAACTATATTTTACACAACACATTTTCGCGTGTAATCGTCTAAAAATTTACGAATAATCACGCAGTCAAAATTTGCCCGCCACCAGCACTTTTCTGATTTTTTCCTCCACCGCCTCCCTCTGTTCTGCAAGTAGAACTGCAGCCGTCCCCGCTTCTTAGATTTCCATCATCGCAAGTTTCTCCTTTATCTCTATTAATCACTCCATTCCCGCATAAAGAACATTTAGCCGTATCAAATTTGCATGAGTTTAATCTTCCAGGAGGCACACAACCCAATGTCCCACTAATAAAGCCCAAACTTTGGCATGATGTTTCACGAGGGATAGAACCATCGCATTGCTCTGTTCCTTCTTTTATTCCATTTCCGCAAACTTGAGCAGAAGAAGCTACACCTAAAGCATATATTTTTGCATAAACTTGATTATCTGGATAACTTATTGTTGCCTTTGTATGTCCAGGAGTACTACTATCTGTAGTAATAATAGAACCCCACAAATCTGCCTCTTTTGTTATAAAACTATTTCCAGGCATACTTATCTTATCATTGACTGCATCATTACCCCATGTTCTAATAACATCACTTACATCAAGTCCATTTGTGGAAGATGAGCCACCATCTAAAGTAACTATCATGGCCTGATAATCATTGTTGCCGCCTTTTCCTTCAAAGATTATTAAAGCAGGATCATAAATCAAACCATTTGAATCTGGAGCTATTAATGTAATCGCAAAATTATTAAAGTCCGTTTTAATTACATACTTAATTTTTCCAACATCAACATAATTATCTCCCGCAATTAAATTTGAAACATTAATACTAGTATATCCATTTCCATTAGGGAACTTTATTGTTGATAAAACATTTCCTCTACCATCCCAATTATATAAACTCGTAGGTGGTGTTCTTTTATATAAAGAGACTTTCGCTCCCTTAGAAGTCTTTAACGTAGGATAAACAATCATAGCATTGTTTCCGGCACTATCAGGATAATTAAGTCTTACCCAATTACTATCAGAAGAACCAACTCCACCATAATAAACAACATATGATTTTCCACCAATTATCACATTAGTTGTACCTTCTTGGCTTGGAGAAGCAGCAGTTATAGTTTCACCTGAAAAAACATCTGTAAACACTATGTTATCTGATGAATTATCTGATGAAGATGTACTAGAATCGTTACTTATTGTACTTACTTTAACTAGTCTTCCACTTTCTCCATTTCCTATCATAATAAATCCATTCCTATAAGTCTTCTCCATTTCAATAGTACTAATACTCGTGTTAATACTACTGCCTATACTATTAGCAAAAATAAATGTCCTTTGCCCACTTACATAATGGGGGCTAAAAGTAGCTGTAATTTGATTATCTCCTAAGGGTTCTATTTTTATATCCTCTCTATCTATAACACCATTTTCACCACTATTCAAACTTCTAAAGTCTATCTTAAACGTACCAAAAACAGGGTCCACAAATTTCTGACCTTCTTTTATTGCGTCGTGGTCAGAATCAGGAGCAAAGACTCTTATAATAATTGCGCTTACCGAAGAAGAGCGGTTAGTTGGTCCTCTTAAATCATAAAATTCAACAGAAGTTCCATTAATCACCATTTCATTTTCTCCTTTCTTTACAGCTCCCCCGCCAATAACGGAAAAATTCAATTTGACAGTAGCAATAATAAGCGAAGCGGTATAACTTAAATTATTTGAATCAGCATTTGTAACTGCTACATACAAATCTAAAATCTTCCTTGAACTAAATTCACTAACAGATTTTGTATCTCTATTGCCCATCTCGTCCATTACCCTAATAGTTGCATCCGTAGTACTTGCAGAAACTAAACTTACAGTATACGTTTTTACCGGAGAAGCCTTAGTTGTTATCTGAAACGGAAGAGCATTACTCGTTAAGATAGTATTTACAGAATCTTCAAGCAAAACTAAATGAGTATTATCTGTGCTATAATCTACAGTGTAATCCTTTCCAAACAATTTTATTGTTTTTCCCTTAGATAAAACAAAATTAACAGGATTTTCGAAATGGACATATTCGTTATATAAATCATAAGCAGTTCGCATCTGAACATTAATATTAGGATTATCGCTATAAGTCGGAGCTTTTGAATAAACAAGAGGATTGTTCATTATATTTGCAAGATTAGACGCGGGAGGTCTATACTCCAAAAAAATACTTTGCCAATATTTCGTTCCGTTAAACACTCCAGAAGCCAAAGTAACAGGTAATTGAATGTTTGTCAATCCCTTTATATCCGTATTTTTACCAATACTATCATTCAAATAAATCTGCGTTCCTGAGTCAGTACCAAACAAAGGATATTCTTCTTGAAATATAGAAGTTTGACTACATTGTCCCAACCCATTAACAATTTGGCATGTTGTTCCAGCAGGACAATCGGCTTGTGTGCTTACTGAACCATTGTTAATACTACAAGATTGTTCTTCAATTCGCGTTGAGTTATAACACTTGTCGAGATACTGAAAGCCATTCTTAACTACTATTCCTCCAACATAAAAATTAGTACCTCCGTCGCTATCTGTACAGGAATTTTGTTGGGCAACACAAGCCCCATCGCTGCAAACCTGTCCTGGAGAGCAATCATGTGCTGCCACAGCCAAATTTATTGCATTAGGAGTATAACAATAATACTCTCCAAGTTGTGTACCACTATTACAAAAATCAGTACCACTAATATTATTTTGTACAAAAACAGTTCCTTTAACAGCATAATTAAGTCCTCCATCAGTATCCGTACAACCAGCAGGACTATAACTAACTCCCCCATTAGCTCCAAAAACAAGCGCAAAATAAGTTATCGCAGCAACAACGACCAAAGCAATAACAACAAATAACATAACTCGATTAAAAGTCATAAGCAAATCACTGCTTCTCCTTGAATTATGTCTAGGTCTTCTAACCCTCTTTTTGACCATTCACAGTTTATGACTCAATACTTTAAAAACCTATC
>Ga0209514_10002647_pt1 | contig 27300 bp, 43 predicted proteins | sample Subgrocontami58m_FD_187452 | JGI IMG/M metagenome (GOLD analysis project Ga0209514, IMG submission 187452) | Subsurface groundwater microbial communities from S. Glens Falls, New York, USA - GMW37 contaminated, 5.8 m (SPAdes) (version 3) | ecosystem: Environmental > Aquatic > Deep subsurface >...
GGCATAGAAATTTAACTGCAACCTCTGCATTAATTTTTCATTCTGCAATATCGGCAAAGTTTCAATCAAGACAAAGGGCGCATAGGGAAAAGTTGATAAAAACAATATCAGGCAACGTCGGCATCGGGACGACGGTTCCAGGTACTAAACTAACTGTCGTCGGAGATGCTAATATCTCTGGCTCTTTGAATGTAAGCAGCGGGTTAAACGTAATAAACGGCAACGTCGGCATCGGGACGACGGTTCCAGGTACTAAACTAACAGTGGCTGGAGATGCGAATATCTCTGGCTCTTTAAATGTAAGCAGCGGTTTAAACGTCATATCAGGCAACGTCGGCATCGGGACTACGGCTCCAGGTACTAAACTAACAGTGGCTGGAGATGCGAATATCTCTGGCTCTTTGAATGTAAGCAGCGGTTTAAACGTAATAAGCGGCAACGTCGGCATCGGGACGACGGGGCCTGGGAATTTGTTGCATGTAGCTGGTACTTCTACGGGGACAGTTGAGGTGTTACGGCTAGAAAATCTCAATACTGTGAGTAGCACAGCCAAAGCAGTTGCCCTTAATTTCAATATTTATGACACTGTTACTACCTCAAAAACAGTGGCACAGATTATGGCACAACCAGACACAAATGTAAATGCAAATGACGGCATCCTAGCTTTTTATACTCGTACAGGAAATGTGGCACCTGTGGAAAGAGTAAGAATAAATAATCTCGGCAACGTCGGCATCGGGACTACGGCTCCAGGTACTAAACTAACAGTGGCTGGAGATGCGAATATCTCTGGCTCTTTGAATGTAAGCAGCGGTTTAAACGTAATAAGCGGCAACGTCGGCATCGGGACGACGGGGCCCGCATCCACCCTAACCGTTGTAGGCAACTTCTCAGCCACAGGCACCAAATCAGCAGTAGTAAACACCTCATACGGAATAAGAAAACTGTATGCAATGGAATCCCCTGACATCCGCTTTTATGACCAGGGAAGATCATCTTTAACCAATGGAATAGCAAACATCAGCTTGGATCCAATCTTCATCGAAACAGTTGAGCCTGACTTTGAAATTTACCTGACTCCAAAAGCCAAAACACAGGGAATCTATGTTGATGAGCAGGCAAAAGAATACTTCATAGTAAAATCATTTAACCCATCAAGCAACATCCAGTTCTCCTGGCTCATAAGCGCATTAAGAAAAGGGTATGGCGCTACAAGATTAGACTCAGAAAGAAAAGAAGGCGCTGAAATCATTGCAGTTATTGATGAAGAAAATAAAGTTACCGACGTCAATATTATTAATAATTTAAATAATATTCAAAACGTTAATGCGTCAGGTGAGAACGTAAAAGAATCAACTAATTTAATTACCGGAAAAGCAACAGATGAAATAACCAAATCAAATAATGAAAAATCAGCGATTGAAAACAAGTTTGCAGTAGCTTCAAATAAAGAAGATGAAATAATAAATAAAATAAGTGAAAAAACCAATTTAGATAAAGAAGCAGTAAAGAAAGCAATAACTTTCAAAAGAAAATCTCCTGAAAAGCAAGTTGGAACAGAAAGCATTGAAGAACCAGAACAAGCTCAGCCTCAGTCAATGCGCGGCTACAGCAATGTAAATGGCAGCGTTATTATCAAATTAGGCTGAGTTGTATACTTCCATCAGGAACACCCACCTCCCCAAAACCCACAAACCCCCCCTCCATAACCCATAACCCCACCCCCCCTCCATACCCACCCCACTTAAACCGCCAAATTCCCCCCTTTCCGCCAAACCAAGCCCAAATCCACCTCCCCCAAAAAAATCTTTAGTAAAGCTGTGTTGCTGAATTACTAGTAATATTGTGTTGCTTTATTAGTAAAATCATGTTGCTAAACCATAAGCCTTAAATAAAACAAAGCCAGCCTCAGTTCATGCAGCCGGAAATCAAAGAAATAGCCTGCCCAAACTGCTCCTCAAGCCAAATAAAAAAGCACGGCACAAAAAAGAAAAAGCTCTAGACATTGCAAAGATATTTCTGCAATAATTGCAGGAAAACTTTCACCCTGCAGCAATCAAATAAAACTTACCCTGTCAGCCTTATCCTAACTGCAATATCTTACTACAATCTCGGCTATTCCCAAACAGAATTGCTTAGCATATTGTCAAAGAGATTCAAGGCAAAACCCTCCCAAAAAACCATAAGCAACTGGCTGAGTGAATTCAAAGGCATCTGCACCTTCTCCAAACTCAGAAATAAATCCATAAAACTCCATAAGCCATCTGAAATAGTATACACGCAAGCCCTAAACCACATCCAGCCATACACATTCAAATACCACAAGGCAAAGCTGTATTTATTATTTCATGATATAAAATACAACAATGAATACCACAACATCAGCCATTTCTACGAGCCTTTAAAAGCGTATCTGGAAAAAATATCAACAAAAAATTTTCCGCATCATATATTCACTTATAATGAAGATGAATCAACAAATTCAAATAATAATTCACGAAAAAGAGCATCGCAAATAAAATTCAATCATTTGAAAATAAATAAATTTCAAAAAAACAACTTTGCATGCAAGCTGGCAAAGCTCGCATTAAATCTTGCAGCTACCAATAAAGACGGGCATCAGGTTATCCAAAACTTTTTCTTAATAAACGACAGCACAACGATAGCAGTTGAAGTTCCTGTTTACTTCACAAACTGGGATGCCGGCTATTACAGAAACCAAAATAGGTTTATTTTCCCGTTAGGCAATTACAAAACCCCAATTACAGGGCACATTGACATCCTGCAGATAAGAAATGGATTAATTTACATATTGGACTACAAACCGGATGCAAAAAGCATAAATCCAACAGAGCAATTAACACTTTACGCTTTAACATTAAGCAGAAAATTAAATCTTCCGATGTATTACTTTAAATGCGCATGGTTTGATGAAAACAATTATTATGAGTTTTTTCCATTGCATGCTGTATATAAATCCAAAAGAGATGAAAGAAGGCAGGAAATGGTGATGGTGAAGTGAGCAGTACATATAAATAAAAAGCAAATTATAAATAGTTGAAGGTAATTTTGGACGAAGGTGATGGGAGAATGGAAATTGTAACATTGGAAACGATACATAAGGATTTGGAGTATGTCAAAAAGGAAATTGGTGAGATTAAAGGGCATTTAGTAGATGTGGATAAGGTTTTAACTGATGAAGATACAGAATCTCTAATAGAAGCGGAGAAAGACCTTAAAGAAGGAAAAACAAAGAGACTTGCTTAAAATGTATTCTGTTGAGCTGTCTCAAAAGTCCCAAAAATTCTTGGACAAGTTAGACGCACACATTAAAGACAGAATTGAGGAAAGGCTCAAGAATCTGGCTGAAAATCCAATTCCTTCTGATGCAAAGTTTATATGTAGAGACAATAATGACAAAGTGTTCAGGTATAGGGTAGGAGACTACCGCGCTTTGTATAAAGTAAAGGAGCAAGATAAAGTAGTTCTGATTACAAAGGTAGACAAAAGGCCAAGGGTGTATTAAGCCTACAATATCGGAAGCAGTATCACCAAGAATAAAGGCTCAATCGGTTCAAGTCAATAAAAAATCGGCAACTATGGCAATCAGTGGAAAAGGGCTTAAAATCCCTTTACTTAAAGAAATTTGAGGAGATCAAAAAGATTCACAACCTTGTGATACTGGCAAAAGATTTGAAATTACCAAAAAAATTGATTGATAAATGCGACGAACTAAATCCAATTTATATTGAAGCAAGGTATCCTGACGCCAGCGGCGATTTGCCTCACAAAAAATATACGCAGGATAAATCCCAAGAAGACATAAAGGCAGCGGAGGGCATTTTAAAATGGCTAAGAAAAAAGATTTAAAAAGGGAATTGAAAAATTTTAAGCTTAAATTATCAAAAAGAATTCCAATAGACAGGATGATATTTTTTGGCAGCTATGCAAAAGGCAAATCACATAAATACAGCGATATTGACCTGATAATTGTTTCATCAAAGTTTAGCGGAATAGACTTTAGGTATAGGCCAATTGGTTTTTACAAGTATTGGAATTTGGATATACCTTTTGATTTCTTGTGCTATACGCCAGATGAATTCAACAAGTTAAAAAACCAGATAACCGTTGTTAGAGAGGCAATTAAAGAAGGAATAGAAGTATAATCCCGGCAATTACTTTTTGCTGCAATATCGGCAACGTTATCGTCGGTAAAAAGGTGCAAATTGGTGCGAGGTAATAACATTAAAGACGGCAACGTCGGCATCGGCACAACAACCCCTGCATCAACATTAACCATAACAGGCAACTTCTCCGCCACAGGCACCAAGTCAGCAGTTGTAAACACTTCTTACGGAATAAGAAAGCTATACGCAATGGAAAGCCCTGATGTAAGATTTTATGACGAAGGAAGAGCAAAACTAAATAACGGAATTGCAAACATTTCCTTAGACCCAATCTTCATTGAAACTGTTGAGCCTGATTACCAGGTTTACTTAACAGCAGAGGCAAAGACGCAGGGGATTTATGTTGACGAAAAAGCAAGAGAATACTTCATAGTAAAAGGCTACAACCCAACCAGCAACATTCCGTTCTCCTGGCTCATCAGCGCAGTAAGAAAAGGATACAGCGCAACCAGAATGGAACTGGAAAATAAAGGGGATGAATCCAAATTCATTGCAACAATAGACGAAGCCAGCAAAATAACAGATATTGAGGTTAAGGGAAATAACGAAATAGCTAAATCAATTTTAAAAAACAGTGATAAAAATAATAAAATTGAAAATACAAATTTAGAAAACAAATTCCAGGTAGCGGCATCAACAGAAAGTGAAATAATAAATAGTATCCAGCAAAAAACAAATTTAAATCTTGAACAGATAAAAAAATCAATAACCTTCAGGAGAAAAGCTGTTGCGCCTTCATCTGCAGAAGAAGAAAGTGCAGCACCAACCCAAAATATTAACTACATGAGCAAGGTAAACGGCTCGATTATACTGAAGCTTGGGTAAGTTTTAAATACACTAAGATTTAAGGTGCAAATAAGAATTTGCTGAAAGCCTGTGACGCATTAAATCCGCACTATATTGAAACGAGATATATTATTGATGCCGAATACACAAAAAAGATGGCGCAGGATGCTTTCAAGAATTGCCAGAAGGTGCTAAAATGGGCAAAGAAAGAGTTACTAAAGAAATAATAGAAGGGATTAAGGAATTCAAGAAAAAGGCGAAAGTAGAAAAAGTAATATTATTCGGCTCTTATGCAACCGGAAAAGCAAACAGGCACAGCGATATAGACTTAATTCTTGTGAGCAAGATATTTAATGGAAGAATATTTCACTCCCGCTTCAAGGGCTTATGGCTGAAATGGAATTTGAATATGCCGGTGGATTTTATCCCTTATACACCTAAAGAATTTAACAAACTTTCTAAAGAAGCCAGCATAGTTAGAGAAGCCCTGAAAGAAGGGATTGAGATTTAAGGCAGTTTAACTTCCCATAAAATCAAGTCAAAAACAAACCTTGATATAAAAAAATCAATAACTTTCAGGAGAAAAGCTGTTGCGCCTTCATCTGCAGAAGAAGAAAGTACAGCACCAACCCAAAATATAAACTACATGAGCAAGGTAAACGGCTCGATTATACTAAAGCTTGGGTAATAGCAAAATAGTTATATATCCAAGTATATTCTAGATTAAAATGAAAAGAAGCAATAAATCCATAAAAATCATCAGTAGAAAGATTGTGCCGGTGCTTAGGAAAAATCATGTTGTAAAAGCCGGAATCTTTGGATCCTACGCAAGGGGGGAATCAAAAAGAAACAGCGATATAGACATTCTTATTCAGCCGCCGAAGGGTATGGGCCTTGGATTTATAGGCATAAAACTTGAATTGGAAAAAGAGTTGGGCAAGAAAGTTGATTTAATCACCTATAGTTCAATCCACCCGTACTTAAAAAAATATATTTTGGACGATGAGGTAAGAATAATATGACGCGCCATGAAGACCTGCCATATCTGAAGCACATGTTGGATGCAATCAGCGACATAGAATCATCAATAAGAAGCCTGTCAAAGAATGAATTCAAAAAGTCTAAAGACATCAAAGATGCAACTGCGAGAAGAATAGAGGTAATAGGAGAAGCGGCAAAAAACATTTCCAAAGAGCTCAAAGATGGCCATCCTGAAATTGAATGGCTGAGGATAGCAGGTGCCAGAGATGTGATGATACACGCATATTTTAAAGTGGATTGGGATATAGTATGGAATATTATCAAAACAGACGTACCGGATTTAAAGAAGAAAATAGAAAAAATTCTAAGGGAACTGGCTGAATAAACGGCCTTATTATCTTAAATCTAGGCTGATATTTAAGCAAAAACATAAACATTTATAAACCGATTTGAATTCCTGAAACATGTAAAAATGGCAGACCAGGTAGCAAAGCTGAAGAAAAAGCAGTGGTTCCCTATTGTAGCTCCGAAGCAGTTTGAAAACACGGTTTTAGGAGAAACACTAGTTTATGAGCCGCAGGCAATGATGGGAAAAACTTTGACTCACAGCCTGATGAATCTTACCAACGACATAAAGAGGCAGAACATAAACATTCATTTCAGGATTGTAGGAATCGATGGCGACAAGGCAATCACTTCAATTGTAGGCTACGAAATCATTCCTTATTCTGTAAAAAGATTCGTCAGAAGAAACAGCGAGAAGATGGACCTTTCCTTCACGTGCGAAACATCTGACAATGTCTTCTTAAGGGTCAAGCCATTGATTATCACGAAGGCAGATGTTAAAGGCTCAACTGCGGCAAGGATGAGAAACACAATAGTGCAGTTCCTTATCAAGGCAATAAAAAAGATGACTTATGAAGAGTTCATGAACGACCTGATTTCCCACAAGGTTCAGTCAGTCATGAGGGAAAACTTGAACAAGATTTATCCTTTGAAAGTCTGCGAGATAAGGTATGCCGGCATTGAGCAAAGGGAAAGGCAGCAGGCAGCAAGTGAAGAATCCAAAGAGCATGTTCAGGGGCAGGAAGTAGTGGAAGAATCTAAAGAACAGGAAGTAAAGGAAGAAGTTAAGGTTGAGCAGCAAGATAATTAATTTTTAACATGAGTGCCGATAATTCTCATAATTTTTCGAAATATCTATTTAAAGCAAAAACATATAAAAACAGCCGAATATCTTAATTTCTGACAGCCCCGTAGTCTAGCGGTCAAGGATTCGGCCCTCTGGCTGAAAGGATTAAATTTCCAAATTCAATAGAAAGGCTGAGACGGCAGTTCGAATCTGCCCGGGGCTATTGAATTTTTCGGGGAATTGCTAAATTCCCCCTATATTCTTTTGGTCAAGCTTTTCTTTTTTAAGAAAAGGTTGGTTCTGCATCTGCCCGGGGCTATTGATTATTTTCTGAAAAGAATTTATCAGACAAAACATTTATATACCTGTAAGACAAATCTTACCAAGTGATGTCAAATGGATATAAGCATGACAAAAATGAGCTCAAAAGGGCAGGTTGTTATACCGCTTGAGATGAGGAAAGGCATAAAAAACGGGGAAAAGCTGGTTATAATAAAAAACAAAAACCAGATTATAATGAAAAAAGCGTCAGAGATGGATAAAGCTCTTGCTGATGACCTTGAATTTGCCAGAAGAACGGAAGAGGCATACAAGAAGTATGAAAAGGGCGAATTTATTTCCATGCCTGCCGACAAGTTTCTAAAAGAGCTTAAAAAATGGTAAATGTAGGTTATCATCCTCAATTTGCCAAAATTTTTGGAAAAATAAAGGGCAATATTCTGAAAGAAAAAGTCAAAAAGCAAATTGAGAAAATAGTTGTGGATCCTGAAATCGGAAAGCCAATGATGTACAATCGCAAAGGAACAAGGGAAGTTTATGTTTCTCCGTATAGGCTCTCCTATGCTTACTCCAAAGAAGAAGGTAAAATAGTATTTTTGGATTTATACCACAAAGATGAGCAATAATCATTCCAGATAGCTGAAACATCTGCCCGGGGCTATTAATTATTTTTTCTTTTAAAATTAATTTTGCATAAAAAAGAAATTCTCCCGTTGGCTTATCGAGTTATTATAATATTAAAAATAATAATTTCCCTTACCTTTCCCAAACTTCTCTTAAATGAAGCGAGTAATCATTCAGCAATGAATGGATGGGCGGAGGCGCATCAGCGGGCGCTGAAACAACAATTGCCCCGGTGCTGATGGGAGATCCTGCAATACGCTCAATCTGAACTTCAAGCCCGATTAGAGTATTATCAACATTAGCCTGCAGAATCCTTCGAGATTCGTCTTGCCCCATTCTTAACTCAAGAGGTATTCCTCTTTCTTTTGCAAACAGCCTGAAATCTTCTATTTTAGTGCGCCACTCTCTTGTTGGGTCGCACTCCGCCAGAGTATGGCAACCGTCCTGTAGATAATCATACGCCAACTTTGTATTAATGTATGTCCTCTGCGGTTCATTCATGTTAACAGTTCCCATATTCATTAGTAATTTCATTATTTATTTCTGCAGCCTTTTGCTATTCTTAATAATATTGTATTATAAGCTGATGCGGGCTTTGCGCCAGGGCTGGCCATCACCGTGATATTCCCTCCTCCATTTTCATTTGAGCCGGAATCATTCCCGGACTTTACTATAAACCCGCCATAATGCCTGGAGACGGCGCCATGGCAAACTTCATTAAGAAATTCATGCGGTGAAGCCGGATATCTTGCAGTCTCTAATTGGACTCCGTGGCCGGCAGCGTGCTGCATAAAAAATTCTATCAGCTCCGGATTGCCAAATTGTGAAGATGCTAAAGTCAGCTCTCTGCTGCCAGTATTGTACATAACAGCCAGGCTGGCATTGTCTGCTATTGCTCCTATGTTCGGAACGCTCATGTTTCTCCACCTCCATGGTTTATTTTAGATAATGCAGTAGTTTCAATATAAATCATTGTTGCCACGTACATGACAACATTTAAAAATCATGGTAAATTTCTTAAGGCAATGCAGAGAATAGATGACATGCGGATTCTTGAGCATGTTGGATTAACGAGAAACGAGGCTTTTGTTTATGTCGAGCTTCTGAGGGCAGGGCAGTCTTTGGCAAAGGACATTGCAAAAATTACAAACATGCACAGGACTTCTGTGTATGGGTGCCTCCAGCGCCTGCATAAAAAAGGGCTGGTGGCATTAAGCGAGAGCGGGAAAAAGGCTTACTTTGAGGCAGTTGATCCCGGAAAGCTTCTTTCTCTCCTCAAAGAAAGGGAAGGGAGGCTGAACAGCATTCTTCCTGAGCTGAGAAAAATGAAATCTGCAAATTTCAGCACTCCGCATGAAGTGCAGTACTTCAAGGGAAAGCAGGGGCTCAAGTCAGTGTTCGACGACATTATCAATACAGGGACAGACTACATTGGATGGGGCCCTGAAAGAAAAATCGAGTCGCTGATGAAGCATTATTTCATCCATTACATCAATGAAAGAAAAAAAAGAAAAATCCATGCCAAGCTTATTTATTTCGAAGATTCCAGGGGGATGATTCATACAAAAAATCCCCTGATAAATGTAAGGTTCCTCACAAAGCCGTTTTACACCCCCACTGCCCACAGAATTTACGGCGACAATGTTGCAATCCTCCTTCTTGAAGATGAGCCGCTATGCATCCTTATAAGAAACAAGGCAATAGCAAACAGCTACAGGAAGCAGTTCAATCTTTTGTGGAAGATGTCAAAGCCCGAGTAAAAAGGTAATTTACCTTATCTCAAACGCCCTGCAGCTTTTCAGTATTTCCTTAGAATATTCAAGCTCGTGCCTGCTCTCAGAATAAATTGTAAATAATTTATCTCCTTTCTTAACTTTTTCCCCAGCGTGCCTGTACAGATAAATTCCCGAGCCCTTGTCATTTGGAGCGCCCGCAATCCTTGCAATCTTTGAAATGCAGATGTTATCTATCGATTTGACAGTTCCATTTTTACCTGAAACAACATCGTATGAAAAGTCTCCGAGTTTAATGTCTTCAGCGCCGGTTTCTTTCCCGCCCTGCGCCTTTATTATTTCAATCATTTTCTCGTAAGCTTTTCCGGAATCCAGAATTTCAAGCGCTTTTCTGCGTCCATTCTTGGCTCCAAGCATCTTAAAGATTGTCGCGCACATGTTGAGGCATTTCTTCTCCAAATCAATTGGCTTTCTTGGGTCTCTTTTCAGCAGCCGCAAGATGTCCCTTGCCTCAAGAGCAGGGCCTATCCCGTTTCCTATCGGCTGGCTTCCGTCCGTAATCATAATTTTTATGCGTTTCTTCAGTTTTTTTCCTATTTTTTCAAACTCTTTCTTCAGCCTCAATGCCTCATGCATGCTCTTCACTTTTGCATCCTTGCCGACCGGAATGTCAATTAGGATATGCGTGCTTGAAACCGAATATTTTTTTGCCATTATGGAGGCAAGCAATTGGCTTTCTGCATCAATGGACAGCGGCCTTTCGACAGCAATTATTTTATCGTCTGCAGGAGCAAGGTTAAGCGAGCCACCCCAGACAATGCATGCATGTGTTTTCAGGACTATTGATTTCATTTTTTTGATGGGGAGAGTTACATTGCAAAGAACCTCCATTGTGTCTGCAGTCCCGGCAGGGCTTGTTATGGATCTAGAACTTGTCTTGGGAACAAAGTATCCTGCCGCTGCGAGTATAGGGACAACAATAAGCGTAGTCCTGTTTCCCGGGATCCCGCCAATGCAGTGCTTGTCTATTACCGGATATTTTTTCAAGTCGAGCGTTTCGCCGTGCTCTACCATTGCTTTTGTAAGCCAGATAGTCTCTTCCGTAGTCATGACATTAGTGTAACAGGCTGCGACAAAGTAAGTCAGCTCCACTGCGCTTAATTTGTTATGGACAATGTCCCATACAATCTGGTAAATCTCTTCTTTTTTCAGCCTCTGCCCGTCAAGCTTTTTCTTGATGTATTCTATGGACAAAGGCTTTCGCGCTATTGTTATCTCGACTTTGTCGTTGTTTTTCAGGCCAAGGGAGCTGATGACTTCCTCAAATGCGCCAAGCTGCCCTTTTGAGACAACTTTGTTGCTTTCAGAAATATCAACAACCGCTGTTTCTATTTTATTTCCCTTTTTTATTTTTATCCTGTCCATTACATGCAGGTCCAGCAGCTTTGCATCTTCCTTGTTTATAACTGCAACAAGAGGGCCTCCGCTTGAAATGTCAATATCCTTTACTTTCAGCTTCATTTTTTATTAATCAAAAATACTTTTCAATCTCTGCCTTTTCCTCTTCGTAGATTTCAACGAATGTCATAAGCAGCGCAAGCATAACAGGCCCAAGGACGAGCCCGAAAAAGCCAAACAGGTTTAACCCCCCCAAAACGCCAACAAGCACAAGGATAGGGTGCACGTTTGCCTTATGGCTTATAAGCTTTGGCTTCAGAATGTTGTCTATTGTGCTTACTACCACTATTCCATAAATTATCAGCAGCACCCCCTTGGTTATCTGTGAGGTGTTGTCCTGCAGATAGCCCAGGAAAATCAGGTTTAATGCGGCGGGAAGCCACACAATTGCCGTGCCGAAATAAGGTATTAAGGCAAAAAACATCATCACGCATCCCCACAGTACTGCAGACTTAACTCCAAAAATAAGGAATCCTATGGCCCCTAAGGCGCCCTGGACAACCGCAACTGCAATGTTCCCGTAAAATACGGCAGTGGTTATATTATGGAATTTATTGATGACGTTCTGCTTGTGCGGGCCTTTTAGCGGCAAAATATTCCTTATTCTTTTTGCAAGTATTTCGCCATCGAGGAAAAGGTAATAAACCGCAAATATCATGACAAACAGGCTTAAAAGGATTGAAGGTATTGAGACGAGAAAATCCGAGACATTATTGAGTATAAATCCGGTTATTATCCTGATTGTGGATTTAAGGAAATAATCAAGGTCATTGTTGGGAAGCAAAGCAACAAGGGCCTTAAGCGACCTGCAGGAAAATCCGTTCTCATCCTTGCAGACAATCTTCATGAAATTCGCGCCGAGGGTGTGCTGGGAGTCCCCGCTGATTATCCCATTCCGGTAGTTCAATGCCTGGTAAACCCCTACGGCTTCCCTGGAAACAAGCGAGAGGACAACTATAAAAGGCACCGTTATCAGCAGCACTATAATTAAAGACACAATGAAAGAGGCAAGTTTCCTGCTCCTGACATAGCCGGTTGTTTTTTGGAAAAGGGGGTATGAAAGGTAAGCGATTATGGCAGCCGTGATTAATGAAGGAAGAAACGGCTTTGTAATGTAAAAAGCAAGAAAGATGATAGCAAGGAAAAGCACGGAGAAAAATATCCTTGGGTATATCCTTGACTTGATGTTCTCACCTTTTTTTTGATTATACAATAATAAATGAATTAAAATAAAATGGGCCTGACCAGATTTTCATTTTTTATTTTGAACTGGTGACCTTCACCGCTCCGCTCAGGCGATTGTCGAGGTGACGTCATAGCCACTAGACCACAGGCCCTTGGGGCAGTGGCTTTTTTGCAGCATATTTATATCTTTCTGATTAAGTGGCAGCGTTCAAAATGTCAGTTTTAGCATCTGATTTGTGAGCATCTTAACCAAAATGTATCCAGCAAAAAGGAAATTGCAATGGGAATTCAACGAAAACCATTGGTTTTCGAGGTGATCGAAAATCGCAATGCGATTTATCGACATTTGCTATTTTCATTTACTTGTGCATGCGAACTGATGCTAAAACCGAGCCCATGGCGAGATTTTGAACGCTGCCTGATTAAGTTTTACCCGAACAATGCCGCTCTCAGCGGGCTGAAGTAAAACAAAAAGAAGGCAGTTGCAAGGCCGAAAACTGCAAGTATTATTTCCTGCACTATCTGGTGGAATCTTGTGAAATCCCTTGTAGCCCCTATGACGTCAGATTCCGTTATTAACCCTATCAGCTGCCCGTTCTCCACAACCGGAAACTTCCTAATTTTGTGCTCCCTGATGTAATTTGTTATCTCGGAAAACTTGGTCATTGGATTAATAATAACAAACTGCTTGCTCATGATATCTTTAATTTTTGTTTTTCTGGACAGTGTTCCCCTGATTATGTCCGGCTCGCTTACGATTGCTATTGGCTTGTTTTTTTCAAGCACCACAAGGCTCGAGACTGATTTTGATGCCATAAGCCTCGCTGCATCTTTCAGGCTTGCAGAAGTGCCTGTGGTAACCACATCCTTGGTCATTATATTCCTGACTTTTATCATTTTAACCCCCTGATGATATGAACTGATAGATGTACCTGTACAGCACAAAGACAAAAAATTCAAACAAAACAAAAAGTATCAGCACAATGTTCTGGATGTACCTGTGAAACCTCAGGTTGTCGCTTATAGCATTGACGATGTCTTTTTTAGTTGCAAGCCCCGCAAGCTTTCCGTTTTCCACGACAGGGTATCTCCTGAATCCTTTTGTGTCTATCATCTTAAGCGCTTCATCAAGCTTCATATTGGGAGTCATTGAAACAATAGGGAAGGTCATGACATCAGCAAGGGGCTTTTTGAAATCCAGCCCTTTAGAAATAACCTTTCTTACAAAATCCAGCTCTGTTACAATACCGACTGGTAAATCGTTATCTATAATAATCACACAGCCGGTGTCATTTGCGGCCAGCAATTTAGCTGCATCTCCAATCTTCGCCTCTTTTTTTAATGTCGGCACATTAATTAGCATTATCTTACTAACCTTTGCCATTAGAAGATTTATTATTGAAGGTGTTTAAAAAGTTTTCGAATTGAGAAAAGTATTTAAATTCCAAAAATAATGATTGCCAAATGAAAAGATTATTTTTAGTATTATGCATTGCTTTAATCCTAATCGTTTCTGTGGGCTGCGCGCAGCCACAGCAGCAATCTCAAAATGCTCCAAAAGCACCCCCTCCTGTAATTAATTCAAATCAGCCTGCGCAAACTCAGGCAAATTCACAGCAAACCCGGCAGGAAAGCGCATCCAAGGGAATTTCTGGCGAAGTTGCGGGTTTATTGAACAGGAAAAAAGTAAGCAGCGTATATTACAAATACAAAGGCCCGCAGACAGCCGATGACTTTTATGAATTCTATGTTAAGGGCAGCAAGATAAGATATAAAGCAGTGCCGCAGACAAAAGTTCTTGACAGGCCTGACTCTTATGAATCAATTTTCATAGACACAGCGTCAAAAACTGCCCAATCATATTGTGCAGACAGGGTCTGCGTTTACAAAGGGAAAAAACAGGACCTGAATTATGATGACGCCTATATTTCAACTGCATTTGACTGGATTAACATAAAAGACGGAGTTAAAGTGGGGGAAGAAGTCATTGATGACAAATCTGTATGGAAGATCCAGGCTGACAAGGGAATAATCTGGGTAGACACTTATTACGGCCTGCCTCTGAAAGTCGAGTCAAGCGGAAAATCATACAGGTTTGTGCAGTACGCCGTCAACAGCGTTGAAGATGCTGATGTTAATCCTTGAGTTCTTGGAAAAAAGATAAAGCCTTTTTCGGGGATTATACCCACAATTCTTAAATTTCTAGTCTTTTTTCCACAATAAAGAGGGTGATGGAGAACAAAATGTTTAATGTACACAGCGACAGCCATTGCATACCTTTTGGCTATGTGATTGAAGCAATAGAATTTATGGCGTATGGCTCCGGCCTGAGAGTTATGTTTATCATGCTCTTCTTGACCGGCTGCCGGATTTCAGAGCTCGATAACATGAAAATATCCAAGATTTACGGAAATTTTATTTATTGGAAATTGGGAAAGAATCAAAAAAGGCACAGGAAAGAGCCTTTGCCGGAAAAGTACCTGGCAGAATTGAAGTTTTACAGGGAAAATAATAGAGTTTACCAGGACAGGCTTTTTGCTATGAATCACGGCACTTTTCGGCGTGAGTTCAATAAAAAAATACGTCCAAAGTTAAGCAAGTCCTGGCAGCAGAAAAGGCTTATTGACATTCAGGGCCACTTGCAGGAAGAATATTTTTTGCAGCTTAAGGGATTGAGAAAGAATTATCAAACGCTGGATTTTGCCAAGCAATTAAAGAAATGGAAGAGTGCAGATGTGGCTTTGGAGTTCACAAGCAAGAGAATGAGGCACAGCAGCAAGAGAATAACAGCTTACCATTATCTTGAGAACTTTGAAGACCTGGATATTTTGAAGTATCAGGAATTAACGCCGGCAGAGATTTTCAAGCAGGCGCAGCAAACACGCTTATTTGATTTTGAACCTTAACAGCCTTTCGTTTAGGATTGATGTAACCTCTGTGTTCTTGTCTATGCTCTCCTGCAGGCGTTTTATGATATATTGCCTGTCATAGATTAGATAAATAATAAAAATTCCAGCCATTCCATAGTTTAGCAAGCTTGCGCTGAGGTCGGGCGTCATTGTTTATTTTTCATCTGGTTGAAGAGCATAAATGCTGCCCCTGCAACAATTACTAGTAGGATTATATTTTCTATTTTATCAAATACGCCGCCACCACTTCCACCACCACCACCCGGTGGGGGTATTGGTATTGGATTTTCTCCAATTCCCTGTAATAATTCAGATGTTTTATTATATATATCTGCTATTAAAACAGATTTTTCTTCTGGTGTTAAATTTGGATTGTTTTGTATCTCTGGTATTAGATCCATTAAATCCCCAATGGCTTCTTTTTGTGTTTTCATACCATTTTCTATTGTTTCATTAGTTAAAAGACTTTCAACTACATAATGTATTGCAAAAAAAGCACCACCAACAACTGCAAGTGCCGCCCATGCTGGAAGTCCTAATATAGAAGCTACTACTATTGCCAAAATTCCCAATATAGCACCTACCAGTTTTAAAATATTCCAGCTTCCTTCTTTTATTACTTCTATTCTGATTTCATTTGTATATAAACTATAAACATTTACAAGTTTATATCCTGTCATTTGTGTTAAATTATTTATTCTGTCGTTAAAATCTCTATTTTTTACAAGTGCGTGAACTAAACTGGTATCTTCTATATTTAATCTTATTAGATGTGTTGCATTTAAAGGAATTATTGGCTCAAATATGGGTATATCTTCTATTGTTTCTATACTACATTGAATATTCCAGCCAGAATAAGTTCTCTCCCTCATAGCACGATACCTATTCAGTTCGTCCATATTTTCATAAGTACCGCCATAATTTTCTTTTTGTCCGTAACCGCCTGTTGCGGTACATGATAAGCTGTATTTAGTCATTTTATTGTAGTCCGAGCTTTTCAGCAATTTTATTTATTTTTTCTTTATCTGTTAAGTTTAAAAAATCAGTTTTTGATTGTAATTTTGCTGTAAATTGTTCCTGCTCTTTTGTCTTACAAACTTGAATGTAAGTATTTTCATCTATGTTATTCATTTCTATTTTTTCTTTTCCAACAAAAAAAGTGTGTAGTCCCATTTTTTATGATTTTATTTTATAAACTTTCCAACGCCAATACATAGTTCCTGCTGTGCTTGGATTTCCTCTCAATGAAATTGTGAATGTTGATGAGCTTAACCAGTTCGCTATCATTGTTGCACCTAATCTATAAAATCCTGTTGTTGCTGTAAAATTGTCTATGGCGTTATAAGCTAATTGTGTAGTTGCATTATTTCCCTGACAAATTCTACAATAAGCAAACGTGGGAAAAGTATTTGGTTGTGTTGTGAATACTGTTGCTGTAAATGTATTCGTGCCATCAAATACTCTTAATTTAGCCAATCCGTCAAAAGCACCGCCAGTTATTTCCACTTCAACAATAACTGTATCTGTAATTGCGAAATCGTTAGCGGCAAATGTTTTAGTGCTTAATTCTTGTTCAGTAGTATTTGTTGTGCTTCCTTCTGCCGAATGCATTTTAACGACATCCCCAGCTGCAGTAGGTGTGGCGAAAGTTGCATCTCCCCTTAAAAAAGTAGTTGTGTTATTTGGTACTTTAGGAACGTAACCATGTGCAGTTGTTGAAACATTATTTGTTGTGTTATCAGCTAAAACCTGCATGGCTTCCGTAACTTTTGAAGCGCCGATAGCAGTTACTCCGGCATTTGAAATTGTTACATCACCAGTAACTGCCGTAACAGTTGCAACGTTTCCAGCACTTCCAATTAAAATATTTGCAGAAGTTAAAGCCGCCAATTTTGAATAAGCTATTGCCGCCGCTGTATTGACATCTGCATTTACTATTTTGTCAGCTTCTATTGCTGTAACTCCTGTATTGTTTATTGAAATATCTCCAGTTATTGCAGTAACAACGGCTACATTAGAGGAATTTCCAACTAATAAGTTTGCAGAAGTTAAGGCCGCCAATTTGGAATAAGCAATTGCGGCAGTAGAAGCTACTTTTACATTAGTTACAGCACCGTCTAATATTTGTGTTGTGCTTATATATCCAGCACCAAAAGTTGGCATTTTAAACGCCTCTTATTCCTTTGGTATAAACTGATAATATTTCTAGTGTAACTCCACCACCAGTATCAGAAATTGCTCTCCATGCGCCTATCATACCATCACCATCATTAACTCTAGTAAATCCAATTGAAGCACCAGCACTTAGAGAAAAATCATAGTTTGTGCTAGAAACTTCCGTTAAGGTTTGCTGTTTATTTCTTAAATAGATAGTTCCAGTAGTGCCACCATTTTTGAAACTTAAACTGCTCAAATTTTCACCACCAAAGAAAACATCTGCGGCAGTTGTAGTAACCGAAACTATCGGCATTTTAATCAACTCCTCAGATTAATTCTAACTCAATAGAAATTTCTGGGCTTCCTGAGTCAGTTCCATAATAAGCACCTTGTAGTGTTAAATTAGAACCACCAGTCAATCTTATATTAACTGGAATAGTAACAGGAACTACTATTTTATTTTGAGTGTATGTTAATGTACCAGCACCATCGTCTAGGTGCATTGATCCTAAAACTAGGTCTTGCTGTCCATCTGGCAGAGCACCAGTTCCAGTTAATCTTAAAACAAAGATATTTCCTGTATTGGTTACCATAGCAGCATTAACAGCAAAAGAAGCTGTAATACTTTTTATCATTGTAACTTCACGAGGAACTGAAATTGCACCTGCAGTAGAACCATCTGCACCAGTTTCAATAGCATTGAATGTAGTCGTTGCCTGCGTCATGCTATCGTTTCTTACAAAGTAGTAGGCCATTTTAATCAAACCCCAAAGTAACCGCAATGAATGGAGAGCCTGGGTCGGTTCCACTATAAGCGGCGGCTAGAGTTATAACATCACCAGCTTTTACTCTTATATTTACATCCCTATAATGAGCAGTAGCAAAAGTCAAGTCTCCTGTAACAGAAGTTCCTGTTTCTTGATTGCACAAAGCACCAGCATTTAATTCCTGTATGCCATCAACCATTCCTGCACCTGAAAATTGAAGTGTGAAATTGTTTCCTGTATCTATGACAGAAATTACGTCAGGAGAAAGAACACAAGCAATAGTACTTATTCTCGACATTCCCATAGGAACTTTTACGTTTTGAATTGTAGAACCATCTGGTGAAGTTTGTAGTGCCGCAAAAGCTGTAGTAGCCTGTGTTACACTATCCGCTAGAGTTACATAGTATTTTGACATTTAGGCAGCACCCGTTACTTTGTTAAAATAAGGCACTACGTATTTTTGTGCAAGAACAATTCCGCCGGCAACTATAAGCCCTTTTGGAACTGCTGAGAGTAAGCCGACATTTTTTCCTTTAAGGAAATGCGCAATAACTACGCCTGCAAGAATCATTCCCAAGCCGACATAAAGCGGATTTCCGAGTTTAGTAAAATAAGAAATTCCTGCTGCCACCGCAGCCACCGCAGCTACAGCGAGCCATGTTGCGATTGATTTAAGTTCCATGCCAGGAAGACTGATGATTGAAGTATAAGAATTAGCAATGTCAGAATGATATCACTTTGATATCGGTTTTCTTTTTTTTACGTATTGAATTACCGCTATCCTTATGACTGCTGCGACGGAAGATTGGTCGGTTCTTGCTAATTTTTCCAATACTTTAATCGTGTCCTTTTCAAATCTTGCAGGGAAGTTTAACATTTTAGATTGGTTCGTGGATTATTGTGCTGTCTCCATTGTAATAAAGAAAATGGTAAGGCTTTAGGTTTGGGGCCTGCTCTGCAATTTCTCCGATAAATTCTTTTAAATATTTGACGTCTTGGGGGAGAATTGTTTTAAATGCCATAACGTGGTCGCTTTGTGAAATCGGCAGGCTGTCAAGCCTTGCTAATCTCCTAGTTAGAAAAACTCCGCCGATAAGATTAGTTCTTCCCAAGTCAATTAAGGCTGATGCGTTTCGTGTTATTGCCCTTGATGGCATAACCCTGTCGGCTTCATCGACAAACAGCATGATATTTCCAATGTTATAAATCAGCCTGCAAAGCGCATCATATTCAGCAATGCTTATCTGAATGGGCTTGTAAATAATTCTCTTTGAGCCTTTTCTTAAAGCATTGAGGGCGTCATTAAAATTTTTTGTTGTGTATGCGTTAGAAATTGAAATTTGGTGCAGGGCGTCATAAACAAAAAAAGAATCTGCGGATTTAATTATTTGATTCATCAAATAGGTTTTTCCCGAACCTCTTTTTCCGCAAATCGTGACAATGTCATTCTGTTTAATGGATATCATTTGTGTTCTCTAGCTGGATATCCGGGTTCTCGATTCCAATATTATTTTTTTCAAGCCAATAATGAAATCTTTTAAGGAAAATTTCATATTCCTCTCTTCCGCCCTTGATTGAAGCAATTATCAAGCTGTGGCCGGCCCTTAGCTTGATTTTTGACATTCTGGGGATTAAGGAATCTGGAAGTTGGCAGCCAAACTCGATAAACGTTTCTGCCAATTCCTTACAGGATTCATCGGATAACATTTTAAATGTCGTCCTCGTCTTCTTCCGGCTCTTCTTCCTTTTGCTGTTTCAATTCAGCAAGCTCTTTCTTTATCTCTTCATTCTGCTTATGCAGCTTGTCAAATTCCGCCTTTATTTCGTCTTTCATGTTTTCACCTCTGCTGGTTTTGATTGTGGTTTATCCTGCAGGACTAGGGCAATCTTTCCCATTACAATTATTCCAATGCAAATAGCAGCGCCGGCTTCTTCCGGATATTTGTCAAACCACTTACTCATCCATTTGTCACCAACTTTCTTGATTAATGGGTTTTCCATTATGGACTTTTTTTCCTGTTCTGTCAGCCTCAAATAATCTTTTTTGGTGATGCTGGCTGCAAGATTGAACGGAAAAGAAACCACATCTGCGTAAGTTTGGCTTGGAATGTCCGCTATTGTTGGTGCTGCGCTTGAAGTATCTGCGCCTGTTGGGAGTTCCGGCATAATGCCTGGCACTTTCTCAACCCTTATTCCGCCTAAGCCTTTTGCTTGGGCTATTCCTTTCGGCTTTCCTATGAATTTCTTGCATTTGGGGCATTTATCTGAGGTTGAAACGCCTAACCATTTATGCCGGCATTTCGGACAAGTTCGCCAAAGCCTTTCATCAGGCTTGATTTCCGCCGGCTTGGGCTGTGAAATATCGGAATTAGCTGTGTTTTGGGCCTGATTTCCGCTTGGTTCTGTTGCTGAAGTTCTTTCTGTCGTTTCTGGTTCCATTGTTTTCAACTCCGTTTTTATAATGAATTGTACTAATGATTGTAAAGCCAATAGATTCATGCTTGGATTTCAGAAGTTCCCATGCCATCTGAAAATAAAGCTTTGTCAATCTTCCAATCATTTTTATTTTGTGCATTCTTTTCAACTCTGTTTCTGCATAATCAGGGGGGTACGCAAGATTGTATTACAAAATCGCAATTTTGCGTATTACAATTTTACCGGCCTTTCCGGTCATTCTTCCAGTTTTGAGCGTTCATTTTTAAACAACCACTTCAAAAACTTAGGCCCAAAAGTGCCATGTAATACATTACGGCCAACTAATGCAGCCATTTTCAGGGCCTTGCTGTCTTGCTTGATGTTCAGCAATTCCTTTAATTCTTCAATCAAAGCCCTTTCTTCTGCATTGAGCCTAACTGCTATCACATCTTCCCTTTCTTCTTCCAGGCGTGTTGGCGTGAATGGTTTTTGAGTTATTGGCATTTTTATTCAAAATCTCCGATTATTGTTTGGCAAGTGCGGGCGTGAAGTCCGCAAACATTGCAGCGTGGCCTGGCTTGCGCTAATAATTCGGCTTTGAGCCTTTCTTTTTCTGGTCTTGATGGATTATAAGGATATTTAGACATGCCACACGTTCCTCATTTTGTTAAGCATAAAATTAAAGTCCTCTTGGGGAAAGCCTAGATTTTTGACGTTAAGCTGGCTTGCCGGCTTTATTGTGGGGGTGTCCTTGGAGGATTTTTTAGAAATGCCGGCAGCCATGAGCTTGATGTTTTGATTAATTTTTTGAAGCTCTGAAAGAATAGGGGGGGTTACGTCTTCCAAACTTCTAGCTTTTAGAAATGTGCTTGTGAAAGCTGCATCGGAATGCTCGATATTTTTTTCGTTGTATAATTTTTTAACGACTTCATTCCTGAATTTCATCTTTAAGGGAATTTTATCAATAAAATCTTCATTCATTACTTTAATTTCTTCATGCCAGTTCAAGACTTTAAAGTTAGATTTTCCGCCTGATTCTGCAATAAAATTTTTAAGAACATCAATGCACTCCTTTTCTTTTTTTGCGATAACTTCTGCAACTTGGCATTCAATAAACTCAAAGTTAGTTATGTCAATGGCGTACCATTTTTTGTGTTCAATAAGATTTAGAATTTCAATCTGATTTTTCTTAATTTTAATATTGCAGCCCTGAAAATCTTTGAAAAAAAGTTCTTTTGAATTGATGATTTTGCCAACCAGCCTAACCCACGTGGGTTTTTGGGGCATTTCAAAGTCAAAATACCGTCGGTAATTGTGCGGTTGGATGTAACAGGTTTTTTTGCCAAAACCAACCCATAGTGGGTTTTTGACCTGTTCCTGTGGAAAACTCTCTAAAATTTGCTGTTTTACTCGACGTGAGACACTACTTCTTTTTTCGTTTTGATTTTCCATGTGCAAGAAAGGGGGGAGGGGGTTTGTCATAAAATCTCAGGGCGGATACCAAATGATTTATCTGTGGGAGGAAGCCCGTCCTCCTTCTTGTTTAACTGCGAGAGGAAACATTTGAAAATATGTAACCCTAATTCTGGAGCTACACAATTTCTCAATATCTGCCTTTTGTTTGGAAGTTTATATTTGCTTAAATCAAATCCGTGTAATTTCTCAACATCTGAAATTTTGTTTTTGGCTCTAAGATTTTCAGCTTCCATTCTGATATGAGGTATCGGTAGATTTGACCAAAATAAATGTCTTTGAATTAACTTACCGACAATAAACGGCTCATAATAAGGCTTGACATTTTCCACCACCCACTTACATTCTGCATGATGTTTTAAAAATATGATTTCCTGCCATAAAGACATATCTGGATATTTAGGTTCTGTTCCCCTAAACTTTACACAAATGTTATGTCTAAAACTGCTATGAGATTGACAAGGTGGAGAACTCCATATAAAATCAAATTCTTTGTAATGCTCCAAAAGATATTTGTGTGCATCTTCAACTATGACCTTATCTTGCGGAAATAAATCTTTGTAAATTGCTGCAATTTCTGGATTGTTTTCAACAGCAACCACTTCAATCTCTCCCCCCCAAAGTTTTCTATTACCTCCAATCCCTGCATAAAGGTTTAGAATTTTCAAGAGAAATCACCTATCTTCAATTGTCCTTTTTTGTTTGTTTTGTTCATAGTTTGAAACCCCCAGCTTTAGCTGGATTTATTTTGGGAGTGTGTCATTTTTTACAAACAGGACATTTTTTTAAGTTGGATAATTGTTGAGCTTGTGCTTGACAATTGCTTTAGTTGCTCTTTGAGAGACAACTGCCCTGATTGTTTTTTGGTAGCTCCGAGGCTTATCCGTTTAAGGACTATGAGGTATTGGAACGCTGTATTTTTTGCAGCAATCCAAAAATTTCTGCTCGATATTCTCATGCGAAAGGAATTTTGCCTTTTCTAATCTGTCAAGCTCTGATTTATCTAAGAAATCGTAAAAGAGAGCCTTGACTTTGTCTTTAAGCTCTGTGCCAATGCCTAGAGCGTCGTATCGTTGCTTGTCGGCTTCGTTAAACCAAACTGCTATGCTTCCATTAACCATAAAATCACCAATCTTTTTAAGTATTTCTATAATTTTATATAAGCTTATATATAAATGTTTCTATTTTGTTGATTTTAACAACCGAAAAGTATATAAATATCTATAATTTTATATACAGCACAGGTGATTTTATGGCAAAACAAAGAGCATTATGGTTTGACAAAGCAGAGCATAACTTATTGGCTAGAGTAAAGCAGAAACACGCTGCATACGCAGATTTAGAAATATCTGATATAGCCCATTTGGAATTGAAAACACGGCTTCTTGAAGTATTAAAAAGCCTCTGATGGGAATTGCACCCACGACCTTTGCCTTTTAGGCTAACATAGTACCAAGGCTTCGCGGACCAAAAGCAGATTTACTTTCAGAATCTAACGCAATAGCTACTATGCTACAGAGGCATTGATTTTGCTTAGATGCCTGTTATTAGAAAAACCTATCTGTTTTAAAAACATTTCTAATTGTTTATGGCCGTATATTTCTATATAATTACGATAACCATCCCTATTGCCCTTGTTTACGTAAAGAGTAAAATATCTGGATAGGTAATTCTCCAGCTGATAAACTAAATTTATACTGGATACCTGCAAAGTAATTCTGGGATATGGCTTGTTATATGGCTTCCTCTTATCAAAGAATACACAGCCATCAGTGTCAAATATGCCCCTGATTGTCTTTTTCAAGAATTCTTCATTTTCAAGAATTCTGTTAGGTATGGTGACAATATTGGACTTTTTGCCGTTATTAAAACCGATTTCGATAAGCATACCGTGCAACATTTTTGAATATACCTTCACTACGAGAGTATTTTCATCAGTTCTATAATACAATTTTGGGTTTGTGAAAGGGAAATTTCTTTTTATTAATGGCTTCAAGTAATTTTTAAGGTAATCTTCATCAAGTTTCTTATCTCCGGATATTCCAATTACATAAATGTTTTTCTTTTTTCCATAAACTCCAAGGTGCCCATCTCCTATAAAAGCCCCTATTAACTCGCAAATCTCTCCATTAAGTTCCATAGTTTTAAGCTCGTTATTTAGCATTTAAAATCACTGATTTGTTAACTTGAGGGGTAATCTTGAGGTTTATATATTTCACAGCGAAATGTCCAGTGTCCAGTGCTACTGCAGCATATAGTTTAAAGTGAAGAAATCAAATTTCTAAGATAATTTTAGAAATAATTTCAAGATTGATTAATCTCGATTGGCAACGCTTTAGCTACTAAGCCACAAGGGCATTAGCTCCCGAAATAGAAGTTTATATTTAAAAGTTATGAATAAAATAGAATTCTTATAAAAAATAAAGTGCGGGGGAAGGGATTTGAACCCTCGGATCCACTAAGGAACAGGATATCCAATTTACAGATTGGTGCTCCATCTTAAGTCCTGCGCGTTTGGCCAGGCTTCGCTCTAAGGATTCCAAAACTTCTGCTTCGGAATAACCCCCGCATCGCCTGACATTCTCCTGAATTCAAGAATTATATTTAAAGGTTATCATTGGGGAGCGTTATTGAAAAGTTGAAGGTTGCCATCAATTTGTGAGCATCTTAAAGTTGACTATCAAGTGAAAAGGAAATTGCAATGGGAATTTTCACAATAAACTTACACTTTTACATGTGAACGATGGCAACCCGAGCCAGCAGGCGAGAACTTTTCAATAACGCCCATTGGGATTAGAATTTGCATTTGATGAATTATTAAATAAATAGGCGAGGGCTGAGCGCCGGGCTGAGCGAACGAAGTGAGCTCACGAGTCATTGACAGACAGCGAAGCCCGAGCACTAGATATCGTGAGCGCAGCGAACGGATTAAAATTTTAAAATATGGGCCATATTAAATTATTGTCGCCAAGCACTTGATTTATTTGGTTCTTGTTGCGCTTTTACAATGGGCGCAATTTCAATAACGAAAAATCTCAATAATATAATAAAAAAATAAAATAATCAAAAATAAATAATAAAAATCCAATATAAATAAAAGAGAATTTAGAATTTAAAACTGTTCACCCATACTTGTACTTCTGCAGCTCAAAGAAAGACCTAATCCTCTTGTGCAAATCCTTTCCGTCTGCGTTGACAACGCCGTCATACTTGTCCGACCAGAAGTTCCATATGTATTTGTCAACTAATGCCCTGATAAAATAATAAATGGGCTTGACCTGCCAGAAGCTGCCGTGGATGTGGGATTCTATAAATCCGTCAATGTGCGCCAAAACATCCCCATTATGAACTCTGAATTTTTTGCCGTCTTTCTTTACAACAGCTTCTTTCACATTGTCCATCAAAACCCTAAGGATGACAATTTCATGGTGCAGCCCGTCAAGATGCCCGTGTATTTCCAGATGCCATTCTATCTTCTTGCCGTTTTTTGTCACATGCTCCATTTTTTTCTTCGGCTCTTTTTCAAATCCCTTTTCCTGCATCCATTTGCCAACCTCTGCGTAGAAATCCTCCACCAGGAAAGGGCCATTGTACGAAACCCTCATGTCGTAAAGCACCTGTTTTTTTTCTGACATTTTAGTGCGCCGGATGCGAGATTACGGAATAGCTCCTGTAAAGGTTTAAAAACTTTTCAATTGCATCCTGTAAATGATTAATATCATGAGTCAGCATGTGCTCAAACCTTTCAGTGTATGACTTAAAAACGAAATAGTCATAAATCGTCCTTAGGAAAAAAAGAAATGGCCTGCTGTCCCAGTAGCTGTCATAGTCATAGAGAAGATAGGCGTCAGTCACAATTATCAGCCTTCCGGTGTCAACTTTTTTTCTTTTCCCGTTGTCTGATGCGTCTGTCTTGACAATGTCATATCCGAGAATCCTTATCTTAATGTGATAGCTTGCATAATCCGATATTTTTTTCCATGGAAAGTACTGCCATTCTATGAATTTTCCGTTATGTGTGTTTATCTCAAAGTCCTTGTTGATTTGCTTGTCATAGCCCTTCTCCCACAAAAAGTTTTCAATAACCCTCAAAAGGTCGTGCACGTCAACAGGCCCGCTGTAGTCAATTTTCTGGTGGTCAACGACCATTTTTAAGTGTCCCATTTTAATGAACCCTCGAATGATGCCTCGTCTCATTGACTTCTGAGGTCATCTTCAGCCTTTCCTGTATTAATGCGTGCAGCCTTAGAATAATGTTGTAATAAAACTCATCCCACCAGACACCTTCATATCTTTTTCTTGCAACATATTTCAGGTAAAAGCTCCTTAGGTGCGCCATGAAAGCGCTCCCTTCCCATGCTTGCTCATAATCCGTCTGAACATGGCCAAGAATCTGAATCCAAATCCTTCCTTTTGACATTTTTTTTTTCTTTCCGTCCTTAGTAACAACTTCAACATCATGCATGTCGAAAGTCTCCATCTGTATTTTAACTATCCATTCATAGAAATCCTCAACTTTTCTTGTCGCCTCAAATTGGTAATACACTTCAGCTCCGAATGGGCCTGGCCTTCTGTGCCTCTGCTGCTTTTCATAAAGCTTGAACTTTTTCTGCTTGAAGAAATCCGCAATTGACTCATACAGGTCCTGCATGTCAAACACGCCCTTGTATTGGACGTAAACGGGGTGCGCCGGTGTTATCGGTGTATGCACAAAATCATTGGGCTTCATTAGCAAATCCTCGGGATAATCATATATAAAACTTTCTATGGAACTGGAGTTGTGCAGAATCTAAACTCTCGCCTTTGCCAACATCCTAAACTTATCCCATCTTATTTCAGGATGAATTTTTATTTCTTGATAAATTTTTTCATACATATCTACTTTATTTTCCTCGCACATTTCTTCAATCGTCTTTATTGTTCTCATAGAGATGCTCTGCAATACAAGCAAAGAGTAGGTAAGCATTACCAGGAAAAGGTATTTTTCAATCCCTAGGCATTTTCTTAGAAAATACCCTTCAAGTCCTGTATTTTGCTTTGCTTCCCCATGAAAACTCTCAATACCCACCCTCGCTAAATAATTTCTTATAGCTAATCTCTTAAATAATGGAACATATTGGGCATAGCTTTAGTGTTGTCAAATGTTTTCCGCAAATAATATTTTGCTGAATTCAGTGATGGAAGTACCCTATTTGCCAATGCATTTCTTCCAGG
>Ga0209514_10002648_pt1 | contig 27265 bp, 24 predicted proteins | sample Subgrocontami58m_FD_187452 | JGI IMG/M metagenome (GOLD analysis project Ga0209514, IMG submission 187452) | Subsurface groundwater microbial communities from S. Glens Falls, New York, USA - GMW37 contaminated, 5.8 m (SPAdes) (version 3) | ecosystem: Environmental > Aquatic > Deep subsurface >...
GGCTTCTGTCAATACCACAATATCAGTATGGGGCACTACAGTGGCGACCCCAAGCTGGGAGACTCCTTTTTCCGGCCCTCACTGAAGCTGGACTGCCTCTTCCCCTGTCCCGAGGTTGGTAAACTTGGGCTAAGGTCCTTCAGGCTCCTGATACTGGAATCTCCCAGAGTCAAGAATCCAGAGACCGTGCCACCGGTCAGATGATACAGCATGCGCAGTTTCTGAGGACCCCAGGACCGGTCCGCATAGTCTCCAAGGCCTTCACGCGCCAGGTACCCAGCACCGCCCTGCATACTAGCCTGTATGGCACCAGTCCGAGCCATGGTCAGCTTACCCAGGTCGTTGCCTACCGGGACAAGCCTGACCGTCACACCGAACTTCTCCTTGATGGATTCGGCGGCAAAACCGACAGAAACATATGCGACCGAGCCAACATCAAGAGTACCCCAGGTAAGAAGCTTGGGCGTCGCTGGCTTTGCAGTGGCGGGCGTCGTATTGGGCGCCGGCGCCGAAGTCTGGGTTGTGGTAGAAGGCGCCAAAGAGGTGGAGATGACACTCCCCGTAGTCGTTTGAGCAGGAGATTTGGCACAGGCTGCCAGCAATCCCAACGAAACTAACAGACACAGGGCCATCAGGAAGTACTTTGATCTCATACAGTCTCCTTTTCGAGGCAAAGCTAAACACCACGTATTTTGTTTGTCTCATAATTCTACGTCATATTCGGCCGGGTGTCGATTCTGTTTTCGGCAGGCGCCTGCGGCATCCGCGACGCTTTGCGTCACAATGATTTCTGGTTACGGCACTGGGGCAACCGATGTTAGCCGTCTCATGGAGTGTTATAATAGGACACTTCGACCAATTACCAGGAGGATGTAGAACGATGTCCCGAGTAACCCTGGAGGTCCACGATCCCGGCGGAAGAGTAGAGTCCACCCACCACGGGGCGCCCCGCCTAGCAGACTTGAACGACAAGAAGATAGGAATCGTGACCAGCAGCCTGTGGGAAGCCGACAGGGTTCTTGGCTTGCTCAAGGAGTTGCTGATTGAGCAATCTCCTACTGCAACATTTGTTCATTGGGATGACCTTCCCTCTGTCGAGGAATTGGACAAACGCCTTGTCAGTATCGATGTCCTCAGGGAGAAGGGATGCCAGGCTATTATCGTTGGCAACGGGGGCTGAGGGGGATGCTCTGCAGCGTGCGGCCGGGTTGCCGCCGAAATCGAGAAGACTGGAACACCGGCCGTCGTCATTAGCCGGCAGGGGTTTGAAGAAACCATCAATGTTGCTTTTCGCAGTTGCGGACACGACACAGGAGTGTCCCAGGTGGTCTTTCCCGTGTCCCTCTTCCTGCCCGAGAGCGATCTGAGACCCGTGAGAGAAGGCGCGCACAAGATTATCGGGGGGCTCACAAAGGCGCAGTCTGCCAAAGAGACTGTGGCAACAAGAGAGACGATAGGCATCGATGGAACTGACTATGAGGATGCCTTCGCCGCGGCCAACCTGCTTTTTCAATGCAAGATGTGGTCGGACGGCTTGCCCATAGTTCCCCCAACCAGAAAACGTGTCAACTGGGTCCTCGGAGGCACCAGCCGAAAGCGTGAAGACCTGATCGGCAAGATGTTGCCCAGAGGCGGCGCCGCCACCATAGAAACACTAGCCGTCAACCTTGCTATGGCTGGAGGACGCCCTGAATACCTGCCAGTGCTGATTGCGGCGGTCGAGGCCATTCTCCAGGAGAAGAGCCGGCACAAGTCGTGGAATTCCACAACGTGCGGCACCTACCCGGCGGTAGTCGTGAGCGGGCCGGTCGCCGGCCAGATTAGACTCAACTCCGGGTACGGCTGTCTCGGCCCACATCCTCTCAAACCCGCCGGCGCCTGCATCGGGCGCGCCATCAGATTGCTCCAGCAAAACGTTGGCGGGGCTGTCCCAGAGGCCGGTACCATGTCCATCTACGGTGGACCGGCCCGGTACGCAAATGTCGTCTTTGCCGAGGATCAGGACGGCCTTCCCCCTGGATGGAAGGCGCTGAGCGAAGAGCGAGGCTATGCTGCCGGAAGCAACACAGTGACGGTACTCCCGGTTTCGAGCGCGAGCAACCTTGTTGGAACGGAAACGGGCACTGAGGAACAGGCGCGCGCAGCACTTGATCGGTACGCCGGGTTCATGGGCGCACCCAACGGCAACTACTATTCCCTCGGGGCTTACAATGGCTCTCCAGGGATTCTCCTGATGGCTCGCGGCACCGCAGAAGGGCTGGCCAGGTTCGGCTGGTCGAAGGAAAAGATCAGACGATATCTGTGGGAGACCTCAAAGATCGCGAGCTACAAGCTCGTGGGCCTTGATTGGCTGAGGCCTGACCTATCTCAGCATAAACTAAGCAAGGCAGACCTGGACCAGGACCCGATGCCAGTAACAAGGTATCCTGAGAACATAATTATTGTGGTTGCAGGCGGGGCACAGTCAGGACACGGCTATTGGATGCAAGTTGGCTGCTGCACCGAAGGCCCTACGAGCAGCCAGATCAGGTTGCCTGACAATTGGCGAAGCCTGATGGCAGAAGCCGAAAAAGACCTGGGCCCCTGCATCCCTGATTCCAGGATGATTCGCGCATAACGTACCAGGTTGCCGGCTCCGCCATGGTTGTCAATCAGGAGTGTTCTTTGATGGCGAGCGAAACGCAAACAGATTCACCAGGCAATACCGTGAGGACTCAGATTGCAGGTAAGGAACACGAAGTCCGCAAGGCAAAGGTGTGTTCGGGCATCGAGGTGAAGCCAGTATACCGGCCTGAAGATATTGCCGGGTTGGACTACGAGAAGGACCTTGGTGAACCTGGACAGTTCCCCTTCACCAGAGGCATCTATCCCACGATGTACCGCAAACAACTCTGGACATTCAGACAGTACTCCGGTTTTGGCATAGCCGAGGATACCAACGCTCGCTTCAAATTTCTGATTCAGAACGGCCAGACCGGCCTGAGCATCGCATTGGACCTTCCCACTCAGATGGGATTCGACTCTGATGACCCAAGAGCAATAGGCGAAACCGGGCGGGTAGGTGTCGCCATCGACACACTCGATGACATGGAGCGTATCCTCGACGGAATCGACCTCGGAGGCATCAGCACTTCAATAACCATGAATTCTCTGGCCGGTGTGATGCTGGCAATGTATATTGCCGTTGGAGAGAAACAAGGTATCCCGCTGGCAAGCTTGCGCGGCACCATGCAGAACGACATACTAAAAGAGTATGCAGCCCGTGGGACGTTTGTATTTCCGGTGGCCCCTGCTATAAAGATGACCGGAGATATCATAGAGTACTGCTCCCGCAACATGCCGAAGTACAACGCAATCAGTGTAACTAGCAGCCACACGAGAGCAGCCGGGCTGGATTGCGGAATGTCCACTGCTTTCCAATTCAAAAATGCGGACGTCTATGTCCGGGAATCCATGGCACGGGGTCTCAGTTTCGATGATTTCGCTTCCAACTTCAGCTTCCTTTTTGGCGGAGACATGGAGTTCTTTGAGAGCATCTGCAAAATGAGGGCCGCCCGCAGACTCTGGGCAAGAATTGCCCGCGATGAATACGGAGCCAGAAAGCCCTCCTCCATGATGCTCCGGTGCGCTGGAGGCGGAGCCATGAGTCAGGATCTAACGAGAGCCATGCCGGTTACCAACATCGCCCGCCTCACCCTTTCCGCGCTGTCGCAAGTCCTGGGCGGGTCACAATCTATTACCATCCCTTCCTACGACGATGCTTTCGCCACCCCTACCGAAGAATCGGCCAAGACCAGCCTCATGGTCGAGGCGATAATCGCCTATGAATCCGGGGTGCCCGATGTAGTTGACCCATTGGCCGGTTCCTACTTTGTGGAGTGGTTGACCAACCAAATGGAGAGGCGAATCAGGGAAGGCATGGACCGCATCGACTCCTGGGGAGGTCCCGTGAAAGCCATCGAGAGCGGGAGGCTGCAATCAGAAATTGCCCTCCAGGCATACGAGCATGAAAAAGGTATCCAATCGGGGGCAATCCGGCGGGTCGGTGTCAACGTGTTCGCTGAGTATGCGAGCGAAGAACAGAAGCTGGAGGTCTTCGAGATCGACCCGAAGACTCAGCAACGTCAACTAAAAAGACTGGAGCGGGTAAAAGCGCGTCGAGATAAGGCCGCTGTCGAAAGAACGCTCTCTAACCTGCGAAAAGCCGCAGAGGGAAACACGGAGAACCTGGTCCCCTATTTCATTGACGCGGTGAAGAGCTATGCCACCGTTGGTGAAATCACTTCGACGCTGAAGAGTGTGTACGGAGAATTCGTGGAGCCCTCGCTGTGAGCAAGGGGCAGGACAATCGTAGCTGAAGAAGACCAGAGTACTTATCGCAAAGCTGGGGCTTGATGGACACGACCGCGGGGCTAAGACAATCGTCTATGCCCTTCGAGACGCTGGCTTCGAAGTGATATATACCGGACGCCACCGGACCCCGGAGCAGGTCACCAACACGGCCTTGCAGGAAGACGTCGACGTCGTTGGAGTCAGCATCCTCTCAGGGGCACACCTGCCGCTCATGCGACGGCTCGTATCGCTTCTCCAGGAAAAAAGCATGGGGGACAAGCTTCTCATAGTCGGCGGCATGATACCGGACAAGGATATTCTGCCACTCAAGGACATCGGCGTGAAGGCGGTATTCACCGCAAATAGCCGATTTGAGAACATCATCGCTTTCATCAAAGACAATTCTTAAAGAGCGGTCAGGGCGACTCTTGCACAAACGTGAGGAGTATCGAAATTGAAAAGGAAGAACGGGCTTTCTCTGGTGATCGTTGGAGACATATGCGTCAACAGGGAAGACCCGCCATCCATGTTTGCCTCGGTCAGAAGGATACTTCGCAATGCCTCCATTACCTTCGGCAACCAGGAGGTCCCTCTGACTGCAAAAGGGACACCGATACCGGGCAAGACATGCCTGAGAGCGGCACCCAAGAATATCGAAGCGCTGACATCCTCGGGGTTTGCTGCAGTCGGCCTGGCTAACAACCACATGATGGACTTCGGTCCTGTTGGCCTGACGGAGACTTTGAAGGCCCTGGACAAAGCGGGCATTGAACATGCTGGAGGAGGCTCGAACATAGAAGACGCGCATCGCCCAGCCATAGTTGAGCGAGACGGAACGAAGGTCGCATTCTTGTCTTTTTCGTCTGTCTTTCTGCCTGATTCCTTCCCTGCAAGACGCGACCGGCCTGGCATCGCCTCCGTAAGACAACATACTTCTTATCAACCTCCGGCAAGAGTATTCGAGTCCCCAGGAATGCCTGCAATTGTTCTCACCACGCCCGACAAAGAAGATTTCCGCAGGATGCAGGAAGACGTTCAGAAGGCTAGGACGTTGGCTGACATCGTTGTTGTTTCCTGGCATTGGGGAGTCTCCGGCGGGTATGGCAAAAGGGTCAACTACCAGCAGGAAATGGGAAGGGCAGCGATTGATGCAGGCGCTGACATTGTAGTGGGCCATCACCCGCATTCACTCCAGGGTGTCGAGGTCTACAAAGGCAAACCGATCTTCTACAGCCTCGGCAACTTCGGCATGGAACTGGAGCCAGGCATAATAGGACCTGGAATATTCGGCTCGGAAAGCATGATCGTTCGCTGCGGTATTACTGATAACAAGGTTGCGGATGTTTCCTTCCTGACGGTGACGCTCAATGAGACGTCCGAACCACTGCTGGTTGGCACGGAAGACTCCTTGAGAATTCTCGATATTGTGCAGAAGCACTCAGCGGAATTCGGCACGAAATTCAAGATGTCCGGCAAGTGGGTTGAAGTTGCCACTTAGATACCTCTCTGGCTGCCACGAGTCGTGAATTTCCTTCTTGCCGCCCGGCTCCAGGCTGGCGGGCTAATCAACAACCATCGGAACACTCCTTGACTCTATGGGAGCACTTGGCTCACCAAATATGCGAGGGAGGCTGGCGTGGAATGTCTGACATGATGGGACTGACAGGGAAGGTCGCTGTTGTGACCGGCTCATCGAAGGGCTGGGGGAGAGCTAGCGCCAGGCTGTTGGCGGAAAAAGGCGCCCTGGTGGTTGTCAATGGCACCATCGAACAGGATGTCCATGCCGTGGCAGAGGAGATTTGTAGCAGTGGCGGGCAAGCAGTACCGATTGTTGAAGACGTATCAACAATGAAGGGCGCAGAGCGGATAGTGAGTAAGGCAGTGGACACCTATGGCAAACTCGACATCATGGTGAACAATGCCGGGGGAAGGTTCTTGGGACATCGGGAAGCAGTGAGGGTCACCGCAACGCTCCCGGAGATGACGGAGAAGCAGTGGGACAGAGTCTTGGCTGTTCAACTCAAAGGTGTTTTCAACTGCGCCAAGTTTGCCGCCATCCAGATGATAAGACAGGGACATGGTGGAAGGATCATCAACACTGCCGGTGGAACCGCCGTGCGGGGTATGTATGGGAATGCCGAACACGCTGCGAGCAAGGCAGGTGTGTTTGCTGCTACTTTGAGTTGGGCGCTCGAACTCGAGCCTCATGGTATCACCGTGAATGCGGTACGAGCAGCCGTCCACAGCAAAGGCACGATCCCAATGATTGAGAAAATAAAACAAACGAAAAGAGAAATGGGTCTCCCTGTGCCCTCGACGGCAAGGGAAGCGGGGTTCTTCGAACCTGAAGAAGCTGCCCCTCTAACTGTGTGGTTGGCATCTGAGATGGCCAGGGACGTCACAGGCCAGTTCTTCGCTATTGACGGCCCGAAGGTCACCCTTTGGTCTTACGCCCAGCCGAAAAGAATTGCCTTCATGTTCCCGCAATGGACTCCTGAGCTACTGGGTGAGGTCTTCCAGCCGGCCGTGCAGGCCGATTTCGAGAAGGATTATGGCAAAACGTCTCGACCTCTTCATCTGATGCCGTATTTCGAGAAGTGATCGGCCATGGCTTGCGGCGTTTCTGCTGCCAGCTAGGAGAATAATTGGACGATAATCGCGGTAAGGCATATGTCCCCGTGACAAAGCCAATCCCCACCTATCTACCCTGGGCAATGGCCTCGGTTGGCGCCCTGCTTTTTATGGTTAACGCCGTCAACTCCAGTTCGTTCGGAGTGTTGTTCAAACCCATTGCCCAGGACTTCGGATGGAGCCGGGGCAACATATCTCTTGCGTTCGGTATTCGCCTAGTTGTGGCCGCTATCTTCTCCGCCCCTATGGGGTATTGGATCGATCGCTATGGGGCGCGTTGGATTGCGATACCATGTTTCCTGTTCCTGTCCGGCGGCATCGCCATGCTTTCGATAGTGAGAGATTTCTGGCAATTCATGTTAGTGCAGGGTGTATTGATGGGGATTGGCATCGCAGGGCCGTATATGTGTCTCGTGTCAATCGTATCCAAATGGCACAACAAGCGCCGGGGAATGGCACTCGGGATAGTTTCCGCAGGCGGAGGGATTGGAGCGTCAGTTATTCCTCCTCTGACTGCAAAGCTCCTCGAATCTTTCGATTGGAGGGAAACCACGCTGGTCTTGGGGCTCTCATGCATAGTCATAACCATCCCTGCAATCATCTTTATGCGGAATCCTCCCGGCGGTCTGACCCGTGACATAGGCAATGCCGAGGGCGGCCAGGTCCGTTCAGGGGGCACTTTGGAGGTGTGGCGAACGCTACCACGCCTGTTCAAGACACCAAGTTTCCTGAAGGTCATGATGAGCTTCTTCTTGTTCTTCATGGTTATCGGCATTATGGCAAACCATTTCGTGAACTATGCTACCGACTCCGGTCTAAGCGTGGTTGTTGCAGCCAGTATGATGAGTGTAGCCGGCATTTGCAGCACTTTTGGCCGGCTCGCATTGGGAACCGTATCAGACCGTCTGGGTGCAAAGGGAGACATGGTCCTTTGTTTCAGTATTGGCGCTGTCTCCATCGTTTTGATTACTCTGAATATTTATGCTTTGACATGGATCGCGATGGCCCTGTTCGGATTAGCATGGGGCGGGGTAGGTCCAATTGTGGCCACAGCCACAGGTGAATACTTCTCTTTCAAGAATCTGGCAACGACCATGGGGGTGATGATGATTGGAATAAACATCGGAGCTGGTCTTGGTCCGTGGCTTGGAGGCGTCATGTTCGATGCCTTTGGCAGTTACTTCTTCGCGCTGTTGCTGGCCGCCGTTGCCAGCGCATTGGGTGCCTTGATCGTGTTGCGCACCAAAACTCCCGGCCATGTCCACGAAACCGCTTCAAAGGTCCCGACCATAATCGAATAGCAATGCTCTCGCGATTCAGGCCTTCGAGAGAGCAAGAGCTATCCCTCCTGCAGGGGGCTATGAACCAGAAAGTGCTGCGCCGCCCTGACAAATGGCGGCGCAGCACAGTGTTTGTTGCGGAAAAGAGAGGTTGCCCTTCCCTATACCGTTATTGGATACCGAACACCTTCAGCGCGTTGTCCCTGAGTATCTTCTTCTTCGCCTCATCGGTTATCGGCAGGTCCAGGAACTCCTTCTTCCAGCGCGCAATCCCGTAGGCATGAGAACCGGAGACCACCTTGTCCCGACCCCTCGCGCTGTTGATGAACTTCAAGGTAGCCGGCTCATAGGCTGACGGGAAATAGGCATTAAGCATCCCAAAGACATTGGGATGCCTCCATATCATGGAACACCATTCGTCTATCCAGGGATATCCGGTATGCGTGAGGACTATCTTCAACTCGGGGAACTCGATGGCCACGTTGTCCACAGTCATGGGATGGCCGGGCTCGCTGGTCAGCGTCTCCGCCGAATGTCCCACCTGCATGCCCACCGGTATTCCCAGTTCAAGACATTTGGCATACAGCGGGTAGCACCGCCTGTCATCAGGACGCATCCCAAAGCTGATGGGATGGAACCAGACGTACTTGAAGCCGTGCTCCTTCACCGCCGCCGTTATCTCTTCCAGGCTTTCCTGTATCCGGAAGGGGTTGTAGCTGGCCGCTCCGACCACTTTACCCCTGGCCTTCTTCACTATGTCGGCCACCACTTCTATCTTGTAGTCCACCATCAGCGCATGATCCCGCTGGGACCAGATCTTCTGGGCGCACATCACCACCTTTTCCACCGCCACCTGGTCCATCTCGGCAAGCACTTCCTCCAGCGAAGACTTGCACATCCCTCCGGCCACCTTCCATTCCTCTCCCGGCTTCAGTTGCATCCTCTTCATTACACCGGCGAAGGTGGTCTTGGACATGGTCTGGAACTCGGTAAACTTGAAATGGTGCTTCATCATCTCACCATTCGTATAGTGCGGCTGCAGGCTACAGTCAATAGCCTGGACCTCGTTCATTTCCATTTCTTTACTCCCAATTATTTCGGTGCACCACAGTAACCTGCTCCAGGTCAGACCATGTTCAGCCCACCGCTCACGCTGAGCACCTGCCCCGTTATGTACCCCGCCTCATCCGAAGCGAAGAAAAGCACTGCGGCGGCTATGTCCTCAGGGCTTCCCAACCTCCCCAGCGGTATGGACTTCTTCAAGGCATCCACCAGCCTCTCCATACCTACCGAGCGCTCTTTCATCCCCTCGCTCTCGGTAGGGCCGGGGGATACCGCATTGACCGTTATATTGTTGCGCGCCAGCTCCCTGGCCAGCGTCTTGCCGAAGGCTATGACTCCTGCCTTGGCTCCGGAATACACCGCCTCACCCTTAGAGCCCACCCGGCCTGCATCCGAGGAGATGTTCACGATCCTTCCGTAGTTACGGGCTATCATGCCATCGAGCACCGCCCTGGTAGTGTAAATAACACTCTTGTAATTAAGCGCGATAAGGAACTCCCATGTGTCCTCTGTCGACTTGATGAAAGGCTCCACCTTGTCCCCACCGGCCACGTTCACCAGTATGTCCACCCTGCCAAACTGCTGTTCCACCGCCTTAACCGCACTGTCGATCTCTGATTTCCGGGTCACATCCACCTTGAAGAACACCACCTGGGTCCCCTTGCTCCTGAGCTCCTCGGCAAACTTCTTCCCCTTCTCCTCCTGGATGTCAAACAACGCCAGCTTTCCACCTTCCCGTGCCAGACCCCGTGCTACAGCCTCCCCCATCCCCTGCGCACCACCGGTCACGATGGCTACCTTGTTCTGGAATTTCAATTCTTTCCTCCTTGCTCCGACGGCCGTCAAAACCAGCCGCGCAGCTTGTTATTTCTGCTTCTTAACCGATTCGAAATCAGGCGCCCTCTTCTCGGCGAATGCCGCCAGCCCTTCCTTGGTCTCCTGAGAGGAATCCACCACAAATCCCATGTAATGCTCAAGCTCCAGCGAGGTGTACAGGTCGGTCTGGGCACCATGATTTATCATGGCCTTCGACACCTTCAGCGCCCTGGGGTTCTTGGTCAAGAGCTTGGCCACCATCTCATTCACCGCCTCCTCCAGCCTGTCATCCGGCACCACCTTGTTGACCAGCCCCAGCACCTGCGCCTCATGTATCGGTATGCGGTCTCCCGTAAGGACATACTCTTTGGCTTTCCTCAAGCCAAGCTGCCGCAGCAACCGCTGCGCTCCTCCCCAGCCACCCGGCGTCATACCCCAGTTGGCATGCTGATCTCCTATCTGGGCACTCTCCGTGGCAATGACAATGTCGCAGCACATGGCAATCTCCAGCCCCCCTGCCAGGGCGAACCCGTGCACGGCAGCGATCACCGGCTGCGGCAAATTCTCGATCCGGTTAAGCGTCCTCGGACCAATCCATTTCTGCCAGTCCGTCCGCTTCTCGATAGGTGTCGTCCTCGACTCCTTGAGATCACGACCGGCACAGAAAGCCCTCCCCTTTCCGGCAAGCACCACAAGCTGGACCACCGGCTCCTCTTTCTCTATCCTGTCCAACGCCAGGTTCAGCTCGGTCAGCACTTCCTCATTAATCGCATTCAGCGCACCAGGCCGGTTGAAGGTTATCCGGGCCACTCTGTCATCCCTCTCAAAGATAATAGTGTTGAACATAGAACTCCTTTCTGTTGGGAACGTTCAGCGCTTCTTATTTGCCAGGCAGACCTCGATGAAATCCGTGAGTTTAGATTGCAGTTCGGACCATGAGAGCCTTTCCGCGTCAAGTGCCGCACCCTGGATGAGTATGCTGGGCAATCCGAGTTCGCTCCTGGCCCGGTCGGCCACCATCTGCGAGCTTGAGATAAGGTTAGGACAGCCCCACAACTGATAGTGGACAATCCCGTCAATCTTCAAGTCCCTGCAGGCCTGCAGCAAGTCGCGTACTCGTCTCTCGGCCGGGCCGCTCCAGGAGTTGATGAGAGCCGCTCGCGCTTCCTCTTCCAATGGCGAAAGCTCGCCTCTCTCGGAAGCACCTGTCCAGGGGTCAGACTGACTGAAGCCAAATGCGTAGGCCGCCAGCCCGAACTCGAAGAATGGGACTGAAACGCCCTTCCCCGCAAGGAACGTCCAGGGATCGACATAGACCGGGGCGCTCACCAGCCAGGCAAGCCGGAGCCTCTCGCCATCCACTGCGCCAAATCCTCTGCTTACCCGTTCAGCGAGTTCATCCCTGTACATTTCAGCGTACTGGGCCACCCTTGGATCGTCGGCTATTGCGAAGGGAGGCAGACGGAAACTGTCGGACCCCGCGATGGGACAGGGCACAGCAGCTTTGAGCCGGTAGATGTCTTTCAGCGCCTTGTGCTGGCGGTGCCACAAGCCCTGATATTCGATGAGTCTTGGCTCACTGTAGCGGATGCCCGGAATGTACTGTTCAATCTGACGAATCATGTCCTCTAGCTGGCTGACCACGTATTTCAGGGCCTTGTCGTCAGTCGTCGCCGGTATGTCTACCCCGATTGACGGGCAGCCAAAGGCCCGGCTTGATATGAGGCTGGCCTGGTTTTCCGGGTCGCATGGGTAGTTGGATGTGATGGTCAATGCCGGTTTCGGTAAATCTCCGCTGAACACCATTCCCAGGCCAGCCATAATTCGGTCGCAGCCATGGTCAGGATAGCCGAGGTTCCTCGCCGCACCAAGGTAGTGGTTGGCTTTCTTGCCGGCTCTGTCACCTTCAAAGCCAACCGAGACCTCGTGTAGTTTCATAGCCTTCAGTATCCTGAAAGCCACTCCCCTTCCATACACGAATGGTTCGCCGGCATCCCATGCAGCCAGTGAGTGGCGACGGTAGTCACGCCAAATCTCGTAGAGCAGTCTGTTCGAACCCAGCTTCGTTGGATGGGGGCTGTGCTCTATTTTCTCTATTCTTCCCTCGTATTTCTTTATCTCGTCTTCCCAGAACCTCACGCTCGCCCTCCAAAGCTTTTATTGTCTCCTGCTTCAATCATCTCTATGAATGCACCCACGCGTGTGCGGAGAGGGCCGATGTGCGCGGGAATGTGGTCGCGGGAAACCATGAAGACCGGTATCCCTTCTTGTTGAAGTCTCTGCCTGAAATATGGACTGGCAAAATGCCTTGGATAATCGAACTCCTGGGGAAGGTTAATGATCCCGTCAATCCGGTATTCTCGCGCCAGCGCGATCATGCGATCTATCTGCCTGTCCCAATCTTCCATACGGGGCGTGCCCGGGCGGCCCATGTACCTCCTGGCAAGGCTTTCTATGGGATCGCTATCCGTGTCACCGAGTTGCTCGAAGTACCGGCTGCCTGTATCAAGATCATCCATGGCCACGAGCGCACCCTGGGATTCGATGGCTTCCAGATATCCGGGGTGGAACAGCCGGTCGCTTGAGACCATCAGCCGTGGTGTGACCACGGGGAGCGAAGTCTTGCGCTGCGCCAGATAACGAAACACCTCCGCCAGTTCTTTCAGGAATGTCTCTTTCGGCATGACAAGCGCAGCAGTGGTGAGGCCAAGAAACTCTGCCCCCGAAAGTGGAGGCGTTTCAAGCTTTCGCACGTCATACACCTTCGCCATTTCGGCGCGCATTCTGTTGTGAAGGCGGATAGAAGCAAGAAGGGCATCGTCCGCTATCCGTGCCGAAAAATGGGACTGCAGGGAATCCCTGAAACTGGCTACTTCCCCGGCGAATTCCTGGTTTACTACTTCAGCCCGGCGGTAGGGTACATGAAGCATGTAGCAATAAGGGGTTTTCCCGATATGCCTCCATACGTCCAGGCAGCGACGCGACGCATCCGTGCTATCCGTGCACACCACGCCATCGAGGAAGTCAAGCCCCCCTGTGAGCAGTGATTCAAGGGCGTGCGCATAGTACTGTTCCACATTCGAGGGCCAATAAAGTAAGGACTCCTTCGGCTGACCGTGCAGCGTTCCGGTAATGTGGTAGGGCAACATGCCCGCGGCGTGGATAACCTCCTCCGGCACATAGGAGCAAAGTAGACCTATCACCTTGCCGCCGCGTTTCTTCCATTCCCTTGCCCACTTCGTATTGTTGGGTTCAGCTCCAGCCTGCAATAGGCTTGCGAGTTGCTGTTCCGTATCCACCATCGTCATGTCAATCTACTCCAGACTGCCGACCTCTCAGGCGATTACACCTTTGCTCTTGAATCTTTCAATGTCTGCCCAGTCATAGCCGATCTTGAGCAGCACTTCCTCGGTGTGCTGACCATATTCAGGCGCACCGCCCTTTGTGGCCGCCGGCGTCTCGCTGAAGTAGATACAACATCCAGGCTGCTTCAGTTTGCCCAACGTTGGGTGCTCGACTTCGATGATGTAATCGTTGGCCAGCACCTGCGGGTCGACCGCCATCTCCGCGAAAGTCCGCAGAGCGCCTGCCACGAGATCATACTGTGGAAATATCTTCATCCACTCGTCTACCGTCCGGCGTGCAATAGCCTCGTCCATGAGCGGGACCAGTTGCGCGGTGTTCTTGCTCCTGGCCTCGTTAGAGTTGAATCTCTCATCATCGATCAGGTGCGTGATTTCGAGGGCCTTGCACAGTCCAGGCCAGAAGCGGTCGCCTACCGTCATGTTCAGGTACAGCCATTTGTTGTCCCTGGTCTTGTACGCGTTCCGCAACGGATTGTAGGCTTTCTTTCTGCTTTGCCTGCGGGGCTCTATTCCAGAAGCAAGGTAAGCTACGCTCTGAGGGGCGCCGAGGAATATCTGGGCGCCGAGGAGGGAAGTGCTTACCTTCTGTCCTATGCCGGTCCTTTGTCGAACAAACAGCGCAGTTATAATCGAAGTTGCAAGCATCATGGCCCCAGCCGCATCCGCCAGCCAGGGAACACCCCAGGGCGGTGGCGGGGCGTCCGCGTCACCGACAAGGCTCAGCATGCCACTCCTGGCCTGTGCTGCGGTGTCAAAAGCACGCGCGTCTTTATCAGGTCCACGGAGCCCGTATCCTGACCCAAGGGCATATACGATCTTAGGATTGACCTTCTTCAGGGATTCATAATCGAGCCCCCAGCGCTTCAAGGCCTGCTCCCTGAAAGACCCGACAAAGACATCGGCATCGCGGGCCAACCTGTAAATGATTTCCCTTGAATCCGGTTTCCTCAGGTCCAGGGCCACGGATCTCTTTCCTCTGTTGCACAACTCGAAGTGGTAATTGAAGGAACAAGGAGGCAGGATGCCCTCCGTCTTGCCCATGACCACTCCGCGCATCATGTCGCCGCCAGGCACGTCTTCTATCTTTATGACGTCTGCCCCCAGGTCGGCCAGCAGGGTCGTCGCGTAGGGGCCCTGAAGGGCGCTGGTGACATCTACTATTTTGATTCCTTCCAAGGGTGTAGTCATGTTTGAGCCTTGTCCAATCTCAGTTTAGTTATCTGCGGACGCGAAAACCGTGAGTCGTCTACGAAAGCTTGACCTCGGAGCCTTTGACGGTGAACTTGGTGTCAAACCCGACTTGCCCAGAGATGTCCTCCACGTAGCTCTTGACCTTTTCAAAAAGCTTGTTGGACGGCTTCAGCGGCTCTGGCTGCCCCTTCGAGTTGATGTAGCAGGGGATAAACGAGTGCTCAACCTTCCCGCCTGAGATGGTGCACTTGGCGATCATGGTATTCCTGGACTGCTCGTGGAAGGGGTAGGTGGGAGTCTCTTCCCTCGGGCCGACTCCAAACTCACCGTACCTGCTTACCATCTTATTTATCCCCGGTTTCTTCATGTGGTCCTTGGACAGGTGCACGTCCATGACGAAATTGCCCAGACTATGGAAAATAGGCTTGCCGCAGTACATCTCGATGCCCTTCAGAATGTGAGGGTGGTGCCCTATGACAGCTTCAGCTCCTGCATCGATCGCGGCGCGGCCGACCACGCCCTGGTATTCCGCAATAATGACTGGTGTGAAATGCAGCCCCCAGTGAACGCTCATAAACACCGCGTCAGCCTGCTGGCGTGCCTTGCGGATATCCTCCTGCATCGCTGCAAGGTCCTTGTAATCGGGGAAGGTATGGATGTCGGGTATGGACCCTGGCATCTCGTGTTCGACCATGTCGTACACCGTGTATATCTTGATCGGGGCAGCGCCGGGTTTGTTGAAGCCAGCTTCGTAGCCTATGGGGTAGCCGCAGCAGTATTGCAGGAAGGCCAACTTTACGCCCTTGCGCTCCAGGATTGCCGGCTTTCTGGCTTCGTCTATGTCTTTTCCGGCTCCGGCCGTCTGAATACCGTTCTTGCGTAACAGGTCTATCGTGTCCAGAAAAGCAGGATACCCGAAACCAAGGTGGTGGTTTTGGGCGAACCCCATGGCAGCGAAGCCGGCGTAGGTGAGCCCGGCAATATTCTTGGGATGACTTATGACGCCACCCCTTTCGACGGGGTTAATCACGCCCTTTTCGGAGTAGTTGGTCTCACAGTTTCCGAAGGCGACATCGGCCGCACGGAGTACCGGAGCGGCCAGTGCCCATGAGAACGTAGGGTCCTCCGGACGATTGACTATGACATCTCCAACGCTGCACACTGTAACTGCCTGTTGCTTGGCCATGTGATTCCCTCCTCAGTTTTCTTTCAGTCTCTTCTATCCATACTACGACATCTAAAGGCCGGGGAACAGTTTCCTCATTTCTCCCAGAGTCAATATCTTTCCGCTGATCGCTCCCGGAGCCAGGGCGGCCAACTGAACCGCGTACTTGCCCCACTCGGACGGGTCATCCCACTTATGGCCGCTGAGGTCCCGGACCTTGATCCTCACTCCTTCGGTAAGGGTATAACCGGGAACAAGTGAGTTCACAGCTATGTTGGAATCCTTCAGTTCCCAGGCGAGCCCGGTTGTGAACCGGTCGACTCCTGCCTTGCTCACCGAATAGCAGACGCTGTTGTTCTCCACGCTCACATAGGTGCTACCCGATTCGGCGGAAGTGTTCATTATGTGGCCCCCACCCTGCTTGATCATCTGTGGCAGAAGGGCCCTGGTGCACAAGAATGGTGCACGCAAGTTGACAGACATCACCAGGTCCCATCGCTTGACGGACGTTTCGAGCAAGGAGCTTACCTGGTTGATTCCCGCATTGTTGACCAGAATGTCCACCCTGCCGAACTCGCTGAGTACCCTGGCAGCCATCTCGTCGATGTCCGACTGTTGTGTCAGGTCCGTCTTCACCGGGAGGCACCTGCGTCCCATGGCCCTGATCTGTTCAGCAGTCTCGTTTATGGTCCCAGGGATACGGCTGTCAGGCTCGTCAGTCCTGGCCACTACCGCCACATCGGCTCCAGCCCCGGCAAAGGCCAGGGCAATAGCCTTGCCAATGCCTCTGCTGCTGCCGGTTACCACCGCTACCCTTCCGGTTAACTTCATCTTCTAAATATCCTTTCCTGTGCGGAACCCGTCAGCAATCGCTTGCGCAATGCGTTCTGCCTCGGTCATTCCGCGGCAATCGCCGATAGAAACAGCGGTTTGAATTGTCCCTTGCAGGCGCTGGCCCAGTTCGGCGTCGCACTTTGTCCCTGCTGCCAGCACCACCGTGTCCGCCTCAATGGACCAGGTTACTTCCCCCCGGCTAACTCTCACCCCAGCATCTGTGATTTCATTTACGGTGATCCCGGTTTCCATTGTGATTCCAGACTTCTTCAGCCTCTGCATTACCACCCATCTGTTCACGGGCCCGATGCGGTCGCCTATCCGGCCGAGCATCTCGACAATGGTCACCCGCTTGCCCTTCTGGGCCAGGAACTCGGCCGTCTCACACCCGATCGGACCGCCACCGATTACGACCACTCGCCCCCCGACAGCTTTCCTTTCCATGAGCACATCTTCGTAAGTTACGACGTTTGGACTGCAGACCCCGGGGATGGGAGGGACGGAAGGTTTCGCCCCCGTGGCCAGAACGACCACATCCGGCTGGTCGGCCCGCAAGGAATCAGAAGTGGCTTCCTCGTTCAGCTTGACCTGAGCGCCACTCTTCTCGACTTGCTGAGAAAGATGGGAAACAAGGTGTCTGATTTCATCCTTAAAGGGCGGCATGGCAGCGACCAGAAGCTGTCCCCCCAGTTTGTTATCTTTTTCGTATAAGATAACTTTGTGGCCGCGCTGAGCGGCAACAATTGCCGCCTCCATACCCGCAGGCCCACCTCCAACCACTACTACCTTCTTCGGGGTCACTGCCTTTTCGACGGTGTACTGGGCCTCTTTTCCTGCCCTGGGGTTCACCGTGCACACCACAGGCTTTCCGGCCATAGCCGTCTCCACGCATCTGGCGCAAGCGATGCAGGACATGATTTCGCCAGACCGCCCTTCTTCGGCCTTGTTCACGAAGTCCGGGTCCGCGATGAACTGACGTCCCATGCCAACCATGTCGGCCTTGCCGGCGCGAAGGATTTCTTCGCAGACGAAGGGATCATTCAATCTGTATGCGGCGATCACAGGTATGCTGACTGTATTTTTGGCCCGCTCTGCCAGGTAAACATATGCCCCCCGCGGGACGGACATCTGTATCAGAGGCCGCGTGCTCTCGTGCCATCCGGCCTGCACATTCAGGCAATCAACGCCGGCTGCTTCCAGAGCTTTGCACACCCTCATCTGTTCTTCGATTGTGTTCCCGCCGGGCATGAATTCATCAGCCGAAATCCGGCATATGACCGTGAGTTCCCTGCCTGCTTTCCTCCGCACAGCCTCGACAACCTCCAGAAGGAAACGCATCCTGTTCTCCAGGGCGCCGCCATAGCTATCTGTCCTCTTGTTGCTGTAGGTCGAAAGAAACCGTGCCAGGAGATAGCCCATGCCACCGTGTATTTCTACCGCGTCAAATCCCGCTTCCTTTGCCCTCAGCGCCGCATCACCCATTTGCCCGACGATATGCCTGATCTCATCCGGTGACAACGCCCGTGACAATGGGTGTCCCGGTACGGCTTTCATCTCCTCGGCGGAGGGCCCAATGAATTCGGGCTTTGAATCCGGGTCCCTGGCCCACGACTGCCTCACCGCCAATTGAGCGCACACTCCGGTCCCATGGGCGTGAAGAGCCTGTACCAGTTTGCGGGCTCCAGGGACATAGGTGTCTGCGTATATTGCGGGGCTGTGAAGGTGGCCGTCGAAGCAGGGTTCCATCTGCACGATTATCAGCCCGCACCCACCCTTGGCCCGCTCGGCGTAGAAGTCGATCAGGCGCTGCCCCACGGACTGGTCTGGAGGGACATAGTTCAAGCCCATGGCAAGCATTACCGTCCTGTTACGCAGAACGGTTTTGCCCACCCTTATGGGCTCAAATAGCTTCTGGAGGTCAACCATATGCCGTGCACCCCTCTACCGCTGGCGCACTAGCGCGCGTAGTCGCCAAGGAACTATACATCGCCACGGGCAGGCACGCAACATGCCAATGGAACTGTCGAGCACACCAGTGGCCGCCAACGGTTTAGGTTAACTATCCACGGGAGTCTTTATTTATCAGGTCCAGCAAGGTATAGTTCGATAGACTGGAGTGGACACCCCAAGGAGCAACAAATGCTTTTCAACGATATCAAGTGGGATGCATCTGCTGACGTGGTTGTCGTCGGATACGGAGCTGCCGGAGCAGTCGCTGCGATGACCGCACATGATGCCGGCGCTGAGGCGCTACTGTTGGAGAAACAACCCGAGGACCGACGTTACACCAACAGCAACATCTCCGGGGGGGTGTTCGTAAATCCCACCAGCGTGCCCGATGCCATACGGTTGGGGGAGAGATTCTGGAAGGCGGAAGGGGGCGCGCGCTGGACTGACCCTGAAATCATCAGAGTGTGGGCTGAATATGCCAATCAGAACAAGGCGTGGCTGGAGTCCATGGGGGGAGGAATAAAGTACCTCGGCATACCATCAAGCCTCCACCTGGCCGGCATCGAGTGCTTCGAACAGTATATCGTTCGCGGCTATGGAGTCGGCTTAGACCGGGTACTGTCCGATGGTATCAACACACGGCGCATACCGGTGATGTACCGTGCCAGGTGTCAGAAGCTTCTCACCAATGCCCCAGGACGGGTGACCGGCGTGCGGGCCGAGATAGTTTCAGCCGATGGACAAAAGAGGTTGACGAACGTCAGAGCGGGCCGCGCGGTCATAATGACCTGCGGCGGTTTCGAGTTCAACGAAGAGATGAAGCTCAATTACCTCAAATTGTATCCCACCTACTTTTACGGGACGACGGCTAACACCGGCGATGGCTTCAGGATGGTTTCGGAACTGGGTGCTTCCCTTTGGCACATGAATTGCTGTTCTGCCAGGTTGACTGCTAAGTTCCCTGAACTTCCGTTTTCCTTCAGTATGGACCTTGGCGGGAAGGACTGGATGGTGCGGCTGGCCGGGGACAAACAGCAGTCCGAGCAAGGCGGATGTGGCTATCTCGTGGTGGACCGAAATGCCAATCGTTTCACCAGCGAGAACTTCGTCCCTCACCTGGCATACTACGAACTTACCCTGTTCGATAGCCAGCGCCTGGTCTATCCGAGGGTCCCTTCTTACTGGATATTTGACCATAAGAGGATGGAATCCGGCCCTCTGCCGGTGCGCATGGCCGGTCCGGCCGGGCCAATCGGCCTGTACAACTGGAGCCGGGACAACAGGGAAGAGTTGGAACGGGGATGGATAGTCCAGGCCGACACTGTCAGGGAACTGGCTCGAAAACTTGGGTTGGACCCGGACAGGTTGCAGCGGACTGTTCAACGCTACAACAGCTATTGCGACCAGGGGGAAGACCTGGAATTCCAGCGTTCAGCCTCGTATCTTGTTAGCTTGAGGACGCCCCCTTACTACGCCATCGAACTCTGGCCAGGCGGCCCGAACACCCAGGGAGGGCCGAAACGCAACCACAGGGCGCAGATACTGAACGTTGACGGGGCGCCCATTCCCGGGCTGTACGCAGCAGGCGAATTCGGCTCGATATACGGCATGTACTACGTGGGGGGGCTCAACATCGCGGAGTGCATTGCGTTCGGCAGGATCGCCGGGGAGAATGCCGCGGCCGCTAAGGCATAGAGAGCGCTGCGATGCCGGAGGAGAGCAAGGCTGGGGCAGCAGGTGTTGGCGAAATGGCGCCGTTCTTGAACGGGAGGCGTGAAACAATTATTATGTTCATTGAAAACTTGAGCGATCGCGCGCTCAACCCCACGGTGCCATTGACCCGGGAAAGGCAGAAAAGGTGCGGAAGACTAGAATCGTCATTGTAGATGACCATCCCCTGTTGCGCGATGCACTTCAACGGCTTTTGGGGGAGGTCCCGGACATGGAAGTGGTAGGTGAAGCCGCAGATGGCGAGATGGCGGTCAAAGTCGTGACCGAGCTCAAGCCTGATATCGTCATCATGGATGTTGGCCTGCCCAAGCTTTCTGGTGTCGAAGCAACCAGGCGGATCAAGGCTGTGTGCCCGAAAGTGGCCGTCCTGGTGCTGACGGTGCACGACGATGAAGAGTACGTCCTGAGCGTCCTCGAGGCCGGAGCTGCGGGCTATTTGTTGAAGACCTCTGCGCTGGACGACATCGTTCGCTCCGTCGGAGCGCTTGTTTCCGGAGAGATGGTGCTCAATCCTGAGATCGGCCGGAAACTGCTGCGTATTTGCGCCACCCGGTCGGCAAAACCGCCGACGATAGTACTGGACGAGGCACTGACAAGACGCGAAATCGAGGTACTCAAGCTCGTGGCGAGGGGACTGCCGAACAAGGCTATCGCACGGGAATTGAAAGTGACGTTGCATACGGTGAAGGGATACCTCGCGGAGATATTCTCAAAAATGATGGTACATTCCAGGGTAGAGGCCGCACTGCTCGCAGTGAAGGCTGGTCTTCTGTCTCCGGAAGAACTGGCACGGTCAGAAGATGGCGTTGAGGGAGATGACGACTAAGACCGGGACGGGTGGGTCCCGCCATGTCGGGATCGAAGCGACGGACGGGGAATCCTCTGGCGAAGACATATTCTGGTCAAGCCAGCAAATACGTGCTCTCAACGAGATTGCCCAGGTGGCAAATCGCTCGTTCAAAGTTAACGAGCTGCTCAACTTTGCTGCGGATAAACTCGCAGAAATACTGCCTGCCGACAAGATAATCATCCGTCTGCTGGAGGATGACGGGCAGACATTGAGGCTAGTGGTCCTCAGAGGGATGCCCCCTGGATATGAGATGGCCCAACCGACACGCCGTATCGGAATGGGCATGGTAGGAATGGTTGCCCTGACATCCAGGCCGGCAATGATTCGAGACGTTCGCAAGCGGCACAAGCTCACTTACAATATCAAGTTTGACACCAGGAGCCTGATGGCTGTCCCGCTCATGTCTGAGGGGCGGGTAGTCGGCGTGATGGTCACGGCAAGCAAGATGCCCAACGTCTTCTCGTCCGGCGATCTCCTGCTATTGAGCAGCGTCGGCCATCACCTTGGCACTGCCATTGACAAATGCAGCCGCAGCGGGCGCCTTCAGTCCTCCGAAGAAAGGTACCGCTATCTATTTGAGAATGCAGCGGAGCCGATCTTCGTAACCGACGCCCGCGGCCACATATCCGAAGCGAACCTCGCCGCCTGTTCTTTCAGTGGTTACTCCAAGGATGAGTTGTCGGCAAAAAGACTCGATGACCTGCTTTCGGTGCCCAGCAAGACATCGGGAGACCCCACCAGCCTGTCCGATGACACCAGGAATCTGTCCTTCTGCACTAAAGACGGGCACGAGGCCATCGTGCGATGTCTGAACAGGCCGGTCTTTCGCGACTCACAACTGGTAGGAGCCCAAACGATTATCCGCGGCCTGACTAATCAACGATGGACCCAGCAGACCTTTGGAGACTATCTCAGACAGGTTACCCTAGCACAGGAGAATGAACGGAAACGCATCGCTCGAGACCTCCACGACGATACCATCCAGTCCATGGTGATCGTTTCCCATCGTCTGCGCCGTTTTTCCTCCCGCTACGAAGGACACCTGGAAAAGGAGGCGATCGGGGATCTGCAGGAAACGATCAACTTACTTGTTCAATCTGTCGAGAACCTGAGGGAACTCACGATCAGCCTGAGGCCGAGCATACTCGATGACGTCGGGTTGGTGCCATCGCTTAGATGGCTGGCGCAAGGACTGAGACAGGCGGCCAGCATAGACTGTGATGTAGAGATCACCGGCAACCAGCGACCACTCAGTCCTGAAACTGAGTTGGCCCTCTTCCGCATCGTTCAAGAAGCACTCAACAACGTGAGACGTCATTCCGGGGCAACGCACGCCCGCATCAGACTGGCTTTCAGCCAGGGGCATGGCCGGTTGACGATACAAGACAATGGCCACGGCTTTGAAGCGCCCCGGTCTCTAGCCAGTTTGGGTGCTTTGGGAAAGCTGGGCCTGGCAGGTATGAAGCAGAGAGCTGCACAAATAGGTGCAGCCTTCAGCATCGAGTCGAAACGTGGGGAAGGCACCACTATCTCGGTTAACTTCTAGCCCTGAAGCGGCGATCCATCGGGGACGGAGTCCTCTAGGCCATTATGCCGCCGTCTACGACCATGACGTGACCGGTAACATATGATGCCGCGTCCGAGCACAGCCACAGTACTGCTCCCGCCACCTCCTCCGGCCTTGCAGGCCGCCCCATCGGTATCGACGACGATATTTTTGCCTTGACAGCCGGGTTGCGGGACAATATCCCATCAGAAAGGCGCGTATCGACGAACCCCGGGCAAACTGCGTTGACCCGGATTCCCCTGGAAGCGTTTTCCGCCGCGGCAGTCTTTGTGAGCCCGATGATACCGTGTTTGCTGGCGCCGTAGGCGGTGCCCATCGCGGACGCGTTCCTCAAACCAGCGGTGGAGGACGTGTTCACAATGGCCCCGCCTCCTCTCTTCAGTAACTGCGGGATCTCATATTTCAAGCACAGAAACGTCCCCTTCAGGTTGATGTTGATGACCTGGTCCCACTCAGCTTCGTCGTATTCGTGAGTTGGCACGAACGGTGTCCCTGCCACTCCTGCGTTATTGAACGCACAGTCCAGCCCACCATAGGTTTCGACACATCTGGCAACCATGGCTTGCACATCCGAAGCGCGCGACACGTCTCCCTTCACGAAACACGCTTCTCCCCCAAGTGCCTTGATCATTGAGACAGTCTCCTCGCAGTTAGCGGCATTGCGCGCGGCCACGACAACTCTCGCCCCCTCTCTTGCGAATGCGAGTGCGGTGGCCCTTCCAATGCCCGTGCTGCCTCCAGTGACCAGGACTGCTTTCCCCTCGAATTGACGTGCCATGACCAGTTCCCTCCTTGTCAAACCTTATCGACTACCATCTCGCGGTCTACCTGCAAGCAACGATACCGCTGGCACCCAGTCTACACAGCACGCCGTTGGTTCGCAACCATCTTGAAGCGGGCTGGCGATGCGTTTCCCGTCCCCATCATACACGTAGGTGGCGGTGCCGGAGTAGCCTCCCCCCCGTCCCACCCACCTGGGAGAGGCGGTTTTCCACGTCGAAGGTCAATGTCTGTGTACCGGTGGCGTTGGCCCGTGAGACCATATTGCCATTGGCATCGTAGTCCTGAGTGTATGCGCCGACACCTGTAGAGGCGTGTGGCTGGATGCCACCGCCAAAGATGCAGATGGAGTCACACGAACTGGCTTGTCGACGGGAAAAGAAGACCTCAAACTTCTTCATCGTTCTCAGGATAAACGTAAAGTCGATATCCAGGCTCGATCCCAGTTCGCATAAGGCCGCGACCGTTGGTCTTTCGAAATGGAGCGGCGGTCTCCCGTCCGAATACATGAGACAGCCAAGTTACACATTTGTACCGGGTTGGCCCGCCAGATGCCTGATCTTAGGCGACGCAGGTCGTACCCGCTGCAATAACTGGGTGACATGACTAGGCAACGGGGAGGAATGGGGTTCTGGGAGTGGGTTGTCCAAGCGTCTTGCCCTTCTCGCCCATCGCCTCGGGCGCGGAAGCTTTCATCGCGGCAAACATCACAATCCAGGCCCAACTTTGAACGGATCATTGCAGTCGCGTCCCCGGAAGGGGGCTCTGGCCCCTGGTACTTGTTACTTACGGGTGGGGTGAGGGGTGGGGAGGTCGCCTCGGTTTCTTCCGCTCTTCGCTGTCCAGGATGATCGTCACCGGCCCATCGTTGTGGATATCAACCAGCATGTGCTCCCGGAAACGGCCTGTCTCTACCTTCAGCCCTGTGGCGCGCGCCTGCGCAACGAAGCAGTTGAAAAGTGCCTCAGCATCCTCCGGGGCAGCGGCATCGACAAAACTCGGACGCCGCCCCTTGCGCGTATTTGCCAGGAGGGTGAACTGGCTGACCAGGAGCAGAGACGCCTTCACGTCCAGAGCCGATAGATTGAACAGGCCTTGCGGATCGTCGAAGATACGGAGATTGACTGTTTTCTCGACAAGGTATTGGGCATCCTCTCGCAGGTCCCCCTGCGCCACCCCTAGCAGCAGCACCAGGCCGGGACCGATCTCGCCGACCACCTGTCCCCCGACACTGACCCTGGCCTCAATAACGCGTTGCAGCAGGACTTTCATGGAGGTAGGCCGTTTCTCTTGAGTTCAGCCACCGACATGTACTCGCAGTTGCCTGGCCAGGAGCGCGCGGGAAGAGATTCCTCGCAAAGTTTACCCTGAGCGGAGACGAAGGACTCTATGACAAGCTGCCTGGGTGCCCACATGGTGCTATCCCTGCGCCGTTATCTACCCTCTCAAACCGTAAGGGGGACAAAGGTCAAGTGCGAAGAATCATTGTACTTCCCAAGGCTCTGAACCGTATCCCTTACCCTAGTCCGACTCTGACTTCGACGAGGCGCCGGATGCAGGCTTAGCAACCGGTTTGGGCTCAGACTTAGCTGCCGGTTTGGCATCGCCTTTGGTTTCGCTCTTGCTGTCGCCCTTGCTATCGCTCTTGCTGTCGCCCTTGGTTTCGCCCTTACCATCGGCCTTGGACTCAGCCTTGTCGCCACCTTCCTTCTTTGCCCGCGCGGGTTTGTCGTCGGCCGGGTCTTTGCGATGGTCGGTGATGTAGAAACCACTGCCCTTGAAGATTATCGGCGGGCAATGCAGTTGGCGGTGCGCCATCTTCCCGCACTCCGAGCATTTTGCAAATGGCTCAGACTCGAAGGTCTGCCTGCACTCAAAGGTGTATCCGCAAGTACATTTGTAGTCATAGACGGGCATATTCCGGGTACCTCAATGATTGTATTTGTGGAATCATTGTAATAAAAGCCGTGCGCTTAAAGCAACATCATCTTATTGCAAATGCTTCCCATTATTGATATAATGGCCGCGGGTTTGAAGATAACGAGGTGTGCAGGTATGGTCAGGGTGCATGATATAGCAGGCGAAGGCCGGAGACAGACCAGCCAGCGCGCATTGATATATGACCTCATCAGCAAGGCAAACGGGCACATCGATGCCGATGAACTGTATCGGAAAGCGCGCAAGAAGCAACCCCGCATCAGCCTTTCGACGGTCTATCGCAATCTCCAACTGTTCAAGGAGATGAGGCTGGTGGAGGAGCACGGATTCTCCGAAGCGCACCGGCATTACGAGGTCAAGCCCAGGGCAGAGCATCAACACCTGCTGTGTCAGCGCTGCGGCAAGGTTCTGGAATTCAAGAACCCGCTCATCGATCAAATGAAGAAACAGGTCGAGGAACAACACTCCTTCAAAGTGTCCAGCGCCGATGTTAATCTCATCGGGATATGTTCTTTATGTCAGAAAGATGAGGAAGCACGACCAGAATGAGCTCTTGTCACGAGTCGATCAAGGAAAAGGGTTCCCCTGGAGATAGACGCATTCTGCTTATGGGCAACCCAAATGTCGGCAAGAGCGTTATCTTCCATCACCTCACCGGCAAATATGCCACCGTCTCCAACTACCCCGGCACGACGGTGGACATCACTTCTGCCAGGGCGAACTTCGATGGCACTGCGCTTGTAGTGGATTCGCCGGGGGTGAACAGCCTGATTCCGCGCTCAGAGGATGAGAGGGTGGCAAGGGACCTCCTGCTTGAATCTTCGCCAACGACAGTGCTCCAGGTGGCCGATGCCAAGAACCTTCAGCGCGGGCTTCTCATAACAAGCCAGCTTGCCGAGGCAGGAGTGCCTCTGGCTTTGGCGCTGAATATGACCGATGAGGCAAATCAGAAAGGGATATGCATAGACATCGGACGCCTCTCCCGCAGGATCGGCGTCCCCGTAGTGTCTACGGTGGCCGTGAAAGGTCTCGGGATTGAGGAACTGAAGGGAACTCTTGCCGGCGCCGCACCATCAACCATACGCATCAAGTACGATCCCCGCATGGAGACGGCGATCGCCAGAGTTGAACAATCGCTGCCCGAACTTCCAGTGGCCAAAAGGTCCGTCGCGGTAATGCTATTATGCGGAGACGAAGACTTGAAGAAGTCCCTCTCGGGACGTATCACGACCGAGTCCCTCGAAAGCATAACCAGCGTTGCGTCCGAACTGCAAGGGCATTATGCCAGGCCTGTGGCCTACGTAGTCAATCAGAGCCGCATGCGGGCAATCAGTGGCATAGTGGCAGATGCCACATCGACCGATTCAGGCAGGGGGCGGTCACTTGCCGAAGCAATCGGAAAATGGAGTGTGCACCCTGTCGCAGGCATTCCGATACTGTTGCTCGTGCTGACTGTGCTTTACCTGGTGGTCGGAGTTGTGGGTGCCGGCACAGTAGTGGGCTTTGTCGAAGAAGTGGTCTTCGGCCAGTACATAAACCCTGCCGCCACGCGCCTTTTTTCTCTGATCAATGTGCCTTTCATCCAGGAACTGTTCGTAGGTAAATACGGGCTCGTCACGGTGGCACTAACATATTCGATCGCTATTATTCTCCCCGTAGTCGGTTTCTTCTTCATCTGCTTCAGCCTGCTGGAAGACGTAGGATACCTCCCGCGCCTGGCAGTGATGGCGGATTCGATAATGAAACGGATAGGCCTGAGCGGTAAGGCGGTGC
>Ga0209514_10002653_pt1 | contig 27211 bp, 23 predicted proteins | sample Subgrocontami58m_FD_187452 | JGI IMG/M metagenome (GOLD analysis project Ga0209514, IMG submission 187452) | Subsurface groundwater microbial communities from S. Glens Falls, New York, USA - GMW37 contaminated, 5.8 m (SPAdes) (version 3) | ecosystem: Environmental > Aquatic > Deep subsurface >...
TTTCCTTGGTCCACATAAGGCACCTCTTGCGACGGTGCCGCTTATAGAGTCACAGCCAATTCGAGCTGCGCAAGCCCCTGACGTAACCGATTCTAATGACTCAATTTGTTCGCGGACAGACACTTAGAGCAGTTTCCGATCTGGTTGACTCGCTACCTCCGGCGGGGTTTTGGGGAACCGGTGGTGCCCGAACTATCTCTCGCACCAAGCCCATGGTTCAACCTGATCGGAAAGCGCTCTAACGCACCGCCGAACGATACATTTCCTCCCGGATCGCCGGGGGCACATCGCCGACCATGCGCCGGCGCAACGGGTCCAGGTCCATCTGGAAGAAGTCGGCGCTGATGTGACCGGCGATCACGGGGATATCTCGTTTCATACATGGGACGTCTCCGGTCGGCAGACCGAAGCTGATGAAGCCGGATGGGTTCTGGACGTAGATATGCCTGAGCATTGGTTCGGCGCCGGGCGCTCGTTCCATCAGCTCGTGGCCAGGGCCCAGATAGGGATAGAGCCCGAGCATCGGGTCTTCCTCTCCTGCGGGTGGCGTGTAACGATCGCACCAGCGCATGATCTTGTCGCCGAATTCCCGCAATTCCGGTCGAGCGGGGAGATCGCCGGTATAACCCGTGCCCGCTATGACATAATCCATGCGGAACGTCGTCCCGTTGATCGTGGTTTCCACCGCGCCGTCGCGCTCCGCGACGTTGGTCCAGGGCGCGCCGAGATGGATGTGGAAGTTCGGGAATTTGACCGTCCGTGCGATCGCGTCGTTCGTCGTCATCGATCCGGCGCGGAAATAGCGGATCGCGTGCATCCAACGATCGGCGTCTGGCAGTTGGTAGTAGTGGTCGATGGCCCCGGGGAAGAAGCGGGCGCCGATGACCGGAATTGCGGGCAGCGACGGCCGGCGGCAGAACAGATGTACATCGGCCGCGCCATGTTCCAACGCCACGCCGGCGGCATCGAAGGCCGAGGCACCGGCGCCGATGACACCCACGGTACGTCCGCGTAGCGCAGCGAAGTCGATCCGATCCTCGGTATGCGCGTAACGGCTGGATTTCAGGTTGGTGGTCAGCAGCTCGGGGATGTACTTGTCGCCGCTGCCCACGAAGCCGGTTGCGATGATGATTTTGCGCGCGGTTTCCACCCGAGCGCCATCAGCGGTTTCCAGGTGCAGACGGAAATGATCACCTGCCGGTTCGATGCGATCGACGCGGATGCCGTAGCGCGGGCTGATGCCCAGGATCGCGCGATACCAGCTGAGATATGCGGCCCAATCGGTTCGGGGGATACGCTCCATGGCAGTCCAGGCTGCCTCACCATGTCGCGCCTCGTACCAGGACTGGAAACCCAACGCGGTGATGCCTTGTTCCGGCCCCGGCAGGGTCTTCACCGTGCGTAGCATCGCCATCCGGGCGGCGTTCAACCAGACGCCGGCCCGATCCTCATTCGGCGCGGCATCCAGGATGGTCACCTTGCCGATCCCCGCCCGACGCAGCGCGAATGACAACGCGCTGCCGGTCTGACCGCCGCCGATGATGGCGACGTTGTGATCGATGCCGGGACGGTCCGGGATCCAATTGGCGGGATCTGGACCGATCAGGCGCAGGGCCTTCCGAGCCTCGGTATCCGGGTCCTGGGTCTGGTTCATGACTGTGTTTTCCCCTTGCGGGCCGATGCGGGCGAGATTTTGGCAATCTGTAGCACAAGTGCGGCGTCGGGTCCTTACCCCCAGCGCGGCTGTTCGTCGGCACCGATGCCAAGGGCGGCTTTCGCCACCACCTCATGCGTGACGAAACTGTTGGCTGGGTGGAACCGTCCGCACCGGGCGTCGCGGAACAGGCGTTCCAGTTCGTTGCCCCGGAACATGCCGGACCCGCCCGAGAGTTCCATCGCCAGGTCGGCGATCTTCCAGCATGCCTCGACCGAATGATACTTTGCCGACAGGATCTTCGCGGCCCATGCCGGACCATGCGCGACGCCGTCGGTCCAGTCCTGGGCCACACGCTCGATATGCGGGCCGATCGGATCGAAGGTCAGCATCATGTCGGCGATCGTGTGCTGGAATTCCGGATGATACGCCATCGACCGCGTCATCGACAGCGAGGTCTTCTTCTTGACCGACGGCAGGGTGAGGTCGATCGCGCGCTGCGCCATGCCGTGATAGATGAACGCGAAACCCAGCAAGCCCCAGGCATAGACATTCAGCAGGAACGCATCCGCGCCGCCAACCGGCAGGATGCGGCCGACGTAATGATCGGGCACGAAAGCGTCCTCCAGCACCAGGTCGTCGCTCGCGGTGGCGCGCATGCCCAGCGTGTCCCAAGTCTTGACGATCCGGCGTCCCTCGGTCTCCCGCGGCATGAAGAAATGCACGATCTTCGGACCACCCTCGGCTTCAGCCCAGGTCGCATGGCCGCCGAAGCGGGTAGTCACCGGCGACAGGCTGTTGAACATCTTGTGCCCGCTGATCCGAAACCCACCCTCGACCCGCACCGCTCGGCTGGTAGAGGTCCGCGCGCCCTCGCTGCCGCGTTCAGAGTGCGACCCGTTGAACACCTCCCCCGCCATCGCCTCGCGCAGCAGCCATTCCAGCGATTTGTCGCCCTGGTGCCACAGGCTGGCGGCGCAGCCGATCCAATACAGGTGCATGTTGACCGCCAGCGCGGTGGCGGGCGCGTGATAGGCCAGTCGGCGTTGTTCGTTGAGCACCTGGGACAGCGTCATGCCGCGTCCTCCCAGTTCCCTGGGTACCGCCAAGGTCAGGTAGCCGGCGGCGCGCAGTTCCTCGAAGTCCTCGGCGAAGAACCGGTTGTCGCGATCATAACCGGCGCAGCGTTCGGCACAGCGGCGCAGCAGGTCGGCGGACAGGATCGGATCGTGATTGTGCATCATCGGTCTCCTGGTTCGGGGTGCTTCCCCGGTGCGAGACCGAACCTGTGGTTTCGGTGCGTTTCGATAAATCGTCAGGATGGATGAGGCCGTGACCCCGGGTGAATGATCGGGGGTGGGGACCGGTCATCATCATTGCCATCGTCCCGACCGGCGAGGAGTGTCACCCATGGGTTTCCATATCGTGACCAGCAAAGACAGAGATGTCAGCCTTCGCCGGTATGACGGGATGAAACAGCCGCGCGATCCGTTCCCGAGCCGCGTCATCCATCTGGATGATCACGGCAACCCAGCCATCAACCCATGCCGTGCAGCATAGGCGCTGGCCTCGGTGCGGTTGGCGCAGCCGGTTTTGGCCAGGATGTTGCGGACATGCGTCGCCACGGTGGCGCGGCTGATTTCCAGCACCAGGGCGATGTCGGGGTTGGCGCGCCCGATCGCCATCAGCTTCAGCACTTCCAGTTCCCGTTCCGTCAGGTTGTCCAGGGTGACGGCTGCCGCTGCAGCGGCGGGCGCAGCGTCCCGTTCGCGGAGGGCTGCAACCCGCTGCGCGACGGCGGCAAGTCCCAGGCGTTCGGCCGCCTCGGCCGCGGCATCGATGTGGGGCGTGGCCGCGTCCGAATCGCCGTCGTCCAGAAGGAACGCCGCGTAATCGCAGTGTGTATGCGCGATGGACAGCCAGGCCTCGATCCGCTCGCCCATCGTCAGCGCGCGGTCGAAATGGTCCCGAGCCTTCGCCCGATCCCCCATCGTGGCGGCCAGAAGCCCCAGGAACCGGTCCGCCGCGCCCCAGCAGGCGGCGCCGGTGCGCAGCACGGCGATGTGACCGGACCACGGCAGTAACAAGCTGTACAGCGGTTCGGCCCGCGCACGGTCGCCAAGTGCCGCACAAACCTCGGCCAGGAACACCAGGTTCGCGATCAGGCGACCGTCCCGCGGCAGGGTGACGAAATCATCCGCCGCCAAGCGCTCGAACACCTCATGCGCGGCTTTCTTTTCATCCAGCGCCAGCCACATCAGCGCCAGTCCCGGCCCCCAGGTCGAGGTCGCGTCCTGGTCCCTGGCGAATGCAGCGACCAACGGGGCCAGTTCCCGCAGCCGGCCCTGTTCCCGCCGTAACCCGAAGATCAGCAGCGCCATCGGGGATTCCTCGCGGCTGTCCGGATGCACCATGCCCAGTACCCGCCCGATGATCCGTTCCGCTTCGACCAGTTGACCGTGCAGCAGTGTGAGGCCGGCGGTCAGGGCCAGTCGGCCCGCCTGGTAAACACCGCGCGCCTGGATGCGTTCCACGGCCGCGACGGCCAGCGTGAGCCGCCCTTGTTCCAGATGCAGCTCGGCCATACGAATATATCCGAACGATGCGTATTCTGGTTCGCTTGCCCGCGTCGCTGCCTCAGTCAGGTCCGTGAGCAGTGACAGTTGCCGCGCAGCGTCTCCCAGGTCGTGGCCCGATGCCAGGATCAGCGCGTAGAGGCTGGCGCTCAGCGCGCGCGGGTCGCCCAGCGTCCGCGCCATCGCGACGGCCCGGCTGGCCAGATCCACCGACTCGGTGAGAATACCCGCGAGCGTCCGTATCCTAGCCTTGTGCCCAAGAATACGGATACGCTGTGCGGTTGCCGTATCCGGCAGGCGTTCCAGCGCCTCATCGAGTAGCGGATCGACCGCGTTCAGCACATCGTGCGGGTCGGAGGAGCTCAGGGAGTAAGCGTACCGGATCCTGCTCATGGCGTAGGCGAGGGCGAGATCGGCGAACTCGGTCCCCAGGCCGTTGGCGCGGGCGATGGACAATCCGGCATTCAGGATGTCCATCGCGCCCGTCAGGTCGTCGGCCTTGCGTCGAGCGTCGCCCAGGACCAGAAGCAGGGCGCAGCGCCGCCTGGGATCGTCGAGCCCGCTTCGGTCCATAAGATCCAGGGCATCCTGGCAAAACGCGAATGCGTCCTCAAACGCCAGCACCCGCTCCGCGCGCCGAGCGGCAACCAGGGCATGATCGACGGCACGCGGCACGTCGCTTTCCCGGCCCGAGGCTCGAAAATGCCGGGCAAGATCGGCGGCGACGGCGTCGGGGTCGCGGCGGTGCGCCGCCTCGATCGCCTCGGCCACCGTGTGGTGCAGCCGGCGCCGTTCGGTGACGCGCAGTTCGTCGTACAGCGTCATGCGCACCAGGGCGTGGGTGAACTGCCAGGTTTCCTCGCCGGTTTCCTCGATGATCCGGGACTCCAGCGCCTCATCCAGCGCGCCCAACACGTCATCCTCCGGCGCCGGCAGGCTTGCTCGGCGCAGCACCGCAAGGCTGAAGCCGCGGCCGATCACCGACGCGGTGGCCAGCACAGCGTTGCAACCGGGCGACAGCAGATTGAGCCGTCGGCCAATCACCTCCCGCACGCCTTCTGGTAGCCGGGCCGGGATGGTGGCGGCGGCGCTGGTCAGGTCACCGGTGCGCGCCAGCAGGCGCACCATCTCACGCACGAACAGCGGGTTGCCTTGGGTCTGGCCGTGGATGACGCCGGTCACCGACGCGGGTGGCACGATGCCGGCGGTGGCGGCGACGAAGCGTCGCACATCGTCCTCGGCCAGACCCGCGAGGGTCAGGCGCTCGACATGGGGCACCCGGCTGAGCGCCGCCAGCGTGTCGGACAGGCGATGGCGGCGGTTCAGGTCGGTCTCCCGGAACGTGCCCAGGATCAGCAGCCGTCCATCCGCAAGTTCGGGCGCGAGAAACTCCAGCAGCCGCAGCGACGGCGCATCGGCCCAGTGCAGGTCATCCAGGATCAGTAGCAGCGAGCGTGGTTCGGCGGCTTCGGTCAGGAAACGGGTGATGGCGCTGAACAGACGGAACCGGCTCTCGGACGGGTCCATCTCACCCGATAAGGGTGTCAGATCCGGCAGCCGAGCGGCGATGTTGGGCACGATGCCGGCGATTTCCGGGCCACTCGCGCCCAGGCCGTGGCGCAACTGATCATCCGTCAGGGGTTCGGCGAGCGCACGCAGGATCTGCGCCCAGGGCCAGTAGGGCGGAGCGGCGGTGTCCTCGGGGCAGCGGCCCCAGATGGATCGAATGCCCTGGCCGGCGGCCTGCTGGGCGAGTTCAAGGGCGAGGCGGGTCTTGCCGATGCCGGGCTCGCCCTCAATCAGGACCAGCCGGCCATGGCCGGCGCGGGCGTCGTCCAGCGCCGACCGCAACAGGTCGGTTTCCGCGCGCCGTCCAACGAACACCTCGGCCGCCTGGGCCATGCCCGCGAGTCCTTGTCGTGATCGCGGTTGGCAAGGTGGCCGGTTTGTGTGGAGTGCCGCAAGGGCCGCCGAACCGGTTGACAAGGAAGGTGGGAAATCCTCGGATGACCGGGCATCCAATGCGAGGGGGAGGACGCCATGGCGCTGTTTCTGGTCGAGCGGAATTTTGCCCGGGAATTGTCTCCGGATGCCGAACGAACTGCCAGGGTCGCCCGAATCAATGATGAGATCGGCATTCGATGGCTGTATTCGTTTCTCAGTGCCGACAAGCGCAAGACCTATTGCCTCTATGAGGCTCCGAACGCCGAGGCGATCCGCGTGGCTGCTGGACGCGCAAATGTTCCCGCGGACGTCATTGTCGAGGTCAGCGAGGTGCGGCCGGATCTGTTCGCGCAACGGTGAACCCGGACGGTTGTGTCCCGCCGCGTGGTGCAGGAGCTGGGAACCGACGCAGATTCAACGATCTTGATGAACCGATTTGCTCCCAGCCCGTCTCGCCCTTCCACCGAGGGATGCGAACCGCGGGAAACCGACGGTCGATTTTCTCCCCAGATTACAAAGGCTTCTTACCTCCGTACCAAATCCGCGTAGTCAGGAGGTTTGGAGACTTTGGGTCGGGGAGAGACCAAAACGGCCCGATCCGGCCAGACGCCGGTCATGAGGTCGAACGGAGAATCCCCAAATATCATAGCGTTTTGCGCCGTCCACACTGGCCGGAGAGACATTCCAAACAGGAAGGTTGGCGGAGAGGGAGTCCGCCATTCAATTGTCCACACCAATCTACCAGGGTGCTCAGACAGGCAGGAAACCAACAGTTAATACCTGCCATAAATCCACCCGCGTCTATCCGAACCCAGTTGCATCCAGCACCCTGTTGGGGGTAGATTTGGGGGTAGAGGGGTTGGGGGTAGGACATATGGGCAAGCTCTCCGCTGTGATGGTCAAGTCGCTCCGGTTCCCCGGTGACAAGGCTCGGCCCGTCCGCTTCGGCGATGGTGACGGCCTGTATCTTCAGATCGCACCCGGGGACACGAAGTCCTGGCTGTTCCGCTACACCCTGAACGGCAAGGCGCGGGAAATGGGCCTGGGCGCCGTCGGCGACCCGCCTGACGGCGTGCCGCTCGCCAAGGCCCGCATTCTGGCATCCGAGGCCCGCGCCAAGCTCCGCAACGGCACCGATCCCATCGGCAACCGACAAGCCGAACGGGAGGCCAAGGCGAAAGCGGAGGCCGAGGCGACCCAACGCACCTTCAGGTCCGCAGCCGCCGAACTGCTGGAAAGCAAGCGTGCAGGGTGGCGCAACGCCAAGCACGGCGCCCAATGGCTTGCGACCCTGGAAGCCCACGTCTTCCCCGCCATCGGGGACATGCCGATTGCGGCGATCGGCACCGCCGAGGTGTTGCGCGTGCTGCGCCCGATTTGGGAACGGGTGCCGGAAACCGCCTCCCGCGTGCGCCAGCGGATCGAGGCTGTGCTGGATGCGGCCCGCGTGAAAGGCTGGCGCGAAGGAGAGAACCCGGCCCGCTGGAAAGGCCACCTGGCCGGCGAATTGCCGTCCCCCCGCAAGGTCAAGCGGGTGCAACACCGCCCCGCGCTGCCCTGGGAACAGATGGGCGCCTTCATGGCCGCGCTGTCGGAGCGTGACGGCATCGCCCCCCTGGCACTGCGGTTCGTGATCTTGACCGCCGCCCGCACCGGGGAAGTGCGGGGCATGCGCTGGCGGGAGGTAGACCTGGAAGGCAAGGTCTGGGTCGTCCCCGGGGATCGCATGAAGGCCGCGAGAACCCACCGCGTGCCGCTGTCCCCCGCCGCATTGTCCCTCCTGGCCGAGGTGCGTCCATTGATGACCAAGGCCGACGATCTGGTGTTCCCCAGCGTCCGCAAGAATGTCCCACTGTCCGACATGGCCCTGTCGGAAGTGGTGCGCCGCATGAACGAAGGAGGCGAGGCAGGCACTCCGCCGCCTTGGCGAGATGCCGAAGGGCGGGCGATCGTGCCGCATGGCTTCCGTAGCACGTTCCGAGACTGGGCCGGGGAGACCCGTCCGGAAGGCCGGGAAGTGGTGGAGCGCGCGCTTGCGCATACCATCAAGGACAAGGCCGAAGCCGCGTATGCCCGCTCCGATCTGTTGGAGAAGCGGCGACCACTGATGGACGCGTGGGCGGAGCAATGCCACCGCCTGCCCGCCCAAGTCGTGGCCCTGGCACCACGACGGGCGCAACAGGTCGGATAGGTCACCCCGTTTCGGCTCTCTCGACCCGCTTTGCCCCCGATATCAGGCGTCAGGTCTGGAAGGTATGGCCGTGCCGTAGCGGCTCAGAACAAACTGCCAAGTCGTGTCGACCTTCTCCCGCCAGATGTCCTCCGGGTATGGTTCTTCCGGCAGCGTGTTCAGGACAACCTCGATGGACGACCGAACGACAGCGCGGGACTGCTGACGCTGACGCCATTGGAATACCGAGGTGGCGTCTTGCAGCTTCTTCAGCAGGTCCCGTGCGACCTTCTTGACCTGCACCTCCTGTGCCTTGGTCAGCTTCGGCTCGGGCTTTGTCAGCAGATCGAAGATCGCCAACTCGTCTCCTGTCAGGTCCTCCCGCGCCGCCCGGCCTTCCTCTTCGTCCAATTCGCGCAGGAACGCCTTCAACCGCTCGAAGGTCTCCTCCACGTCCGTTGTGCTCGCGTTGTAGGCGTCGATCAGCTTCTCCAGCTTCTCGATGAGGTCCACGCGCGTCGGGTTTTCGGCGGTCATTTCGGCGACCTTCGCCTCCGCCTTGCTCCGCATCTGATCCACCGTCGTCTTAGGTGCCTTCACGAAGGCCTGGGCCAGTTTCTCGAAGTCGATCGCGGACAGGTCGGCCAGGCCCGCCGTGTCGTCCCCATCCCGCACCGGCGCCGCGATCTCCACGCCCAGGATATTCGCATCCAGCATCGCCTCGATCTGAGCCGACAGCGCCGAGATATCCGGTGGCCCCAACCGGTTCCGGATCGCCTGAGCCACCACCGCCAGAGCCGCCACAGGCCGCAGGAACGGCTCCGCCCGAACATCCGGCAGCACGGCGCGATAAGCCCGCAACGCCGCGTCCGACAACCGTAGGAAAGCCCGCCGCACGTCATCGGGCGCGATCAGTGCCTCCTGCGCCTTCCCAATCCGCGCCGCGCGTTCCAGCTTGTCCGTCTCCAGGATCGCCGCCACATCGACCCCGCGCGCCGAACACCAGGTTTCCGCCTCGGCCAGCGCCTCCCGCAACGCCTCCACCAGCGCGTCCTTGTCGCGGATCGGCGCCGCGCCACCCTTGGGAGTGCCATAGATCGCCAGCGCATCTTCCAGGTTCGCGAACACCCCGACGTAATCGACAATCGTCCCCGCCTGCTTGCCCGGCGCGTTCCGGTTCGCCCGAGCGATCGTCTGCATCAGCGTGTGGTTCTTCATCGGCTTGTCGATATAGATCGTGCTGCATGTCGGCACGTCGAAGCCGGTGATCCACATGGCACAGACGAACACCAGCCGCAGCTTGTCCTTCGGGTCCTTGAACTTGGACTCCAGGTTCTCCTCCACCATCCGCTTGCGGTGCGGGGTGATGTCCAGGCCCTTGGCCTTCAACTCCTCGATTTCGCCCTGGGACTGGCTGACCACCACCGCCATGTCCGTCTCCCGCATCCAGCCGAGCGTTTCGGCCAGCACCGCGCCCGCCGCCTCATGCGCCGTCGCCAGTTGCTTCTCCTTTTCGGCGATCAGATCGAGCCACGCGGCTTGCACCTTCTGATGCATCTTCACCGCCGTGGCCTTGTCGATCGCCACGAACATCGCCTTGCCGCGATAGCCCCGGCCGGCGAAATGCCGAGCCAAGTCAGCCGCGATCTTGTCCAACCGGTCTTCCCGCGTGATCAGGTGGTATTGCCGGGCGAACTGGCGCTGGACCTGCTTTTCCTGCTCGGGGTCCAGAGCCGCGTCATCCAGCAGCGCCTGCAACTCCTCCCGCAAATCCTCCTTGGCCAGATGCAGTTCCGGCTGCCTCGGGTCGTAGAACAGCGGCACCGTCGCCCCATCCGCCACCGACTGCGCGAAGTTGTAGATCGACACGTAATCGCCGAAGACCTCCCGCGTTCGTTCCTCTCCGGCCATCAGCGGCGTGCCGGTGAAGCCGATGAACGCCGCGTTCGGCAGCGCCGCCCGCATGTTCGCGGCGAGTTGCGCGTATTGGCTGCGATGCGCCTCATCCGTGATGACGATGATGTCCGCGCGATCGGACAGCACCGGCATCGCCTCCCCCGTCTCCGTCCCGAACTTATGGATCAGCGTGAACAGATACCGTTGCTGCCCCGCCAGCTTCACCCGCAAATCCGCTCGGCTTTGCGCCTGGCAGTCCCGCGCCTTCAACGCCCCGAAGGCACCGATCGAGCCGAACGTGCCGGCGATCTGATCGTCCAGTTCCACCCGGTCCGTCACCACCACGAAGGACCAGTTGTTGCCCAGGGTGCGGAGCACCTTTTCGGCGAAGAAGGCCATTGACAGGCTCTTGCCGCTGCCTTGCGTGTGCCAGAACACGCCGAGCCGGCCCTGGTTCTGCTGGATGTGGCGGACGGCGTCGATGGCGCGGTTGACGCCCAATACCTGGTGATACTTGCCCACGACTTTCCGCAATCCGCCGGTTACATCCTGGAAGACGATGAAGTTCTCCACGATGTCCAGGAAGCGGTCCGGCGCGCAGGTGCCGCGCAGCAGGGTTTCCAGGCCGGGTTGGTCAGGTTCGTCTTCCTCCTTCACCTTTTTCCACACCGCGAATTCCTCCAACACTGCGTGGCTCGGCCCCATCACCGCTTCGTGGCCGTTGGACAGGATGACGAAAGCGTTGGCGTCGAACAGGCGTGGGATGGTGTCGCGGTAGTCTTTCAGGTTCTTGTCGTAGGCCTCCGACAGTTTCACATGTGCGGCCTTGAGTTCCATCAGCAGCAGCGGCATGCCGTTGACGTAGCCGATCAGGTCGGGGCGGCGTCCATACAGGTCGCTGTGGACCCGGACCTGGGCGGCGAGGAAGAAGTCGTTTGCCTGGGGGTTGCGCCAGTCGATCAGCCAGACTCTTTCGTCCGTGTGCGTGCCGTCCGGCTGTTTCACCTGCACCGGCACACCATCCAGTAGCAGCCAGGCCACCGCGCGGTTGGCGGCGATGGGCAGCATGACGGTCCGGTCCTGGGTCAGCAGGTCGATGGCCTGCTGGATCGCATCGTCCGGCAAGGTGGGGTTGATCTTGTGCAGAGCGGCGGACAGGCGGGCAGGCAGGAACGGGGTCTTCAGGGACAGGCGGCCGGTCGGGTTGGCGGGCCCGGGGATTTCCTGCAGCAGGTTGGCGGTGGACCAGCCGAGCGTTTCCATCAGTTCGATGGCGGGGGCTTCCACGAGGGATGCCTCGGTGGAGAGGGTGGACAGCAGCGCGGCGGCTGGGTCCTTTGGGGGCATTACGCGGCGGCGTCCAGTTCGCGCTCGGCTTCGGTGACGGAGAGTTCGCCGGAGATCAGGCGGGGGAGGAGGAGGTCGCGGGAGCGGGTGAGGCGATCAATTGCTATTGCAATACTTCTAGATTGAAGAAGGATCGGCTGCACCGCACCATCGAAGCTTGCGGCTAGGGTTTTTGGCGGTACAGCGATTTGAAGCTTTCGGAACGTGTCAACGATGATGGTGTCGAACACGGCGCCCCCGCTCATACCTTGCAAGCGTGTGACGGCTACTTGTGTGAGTCCGAAGACGAACGGTTGGCCAAAGCCTCGGCCACGGAGCGCGTAACAGGATTGGTTCATCGCCATCGGAACGCCAGCCAACGCGACTTTGCCCACGGTTCCCCGCGCCGTGATGAACACCGTCCACTCTGGGTATAGCTGTGAGTTACAACTGGCGAGGCCAGATTCGGTGATCATGCCCATCGATGTTAGCGCCCATGCCGACTTTGGGGCATCGCGCGGCGTAAAGAATGGGATCGACCCATCCCAGTAGTCAGGGCGTTCCTTTTTGGGCGTGCCACCGCTGAGAACGTCTGCGACATCCGTGAAGGGGCCGTAACCCCACCCCTCCGGAAACCGCCCATGCTCCGTCTCGACCGTCCTGTGGCCTTCGTGGCCGGGGAAGCGGAAGTGGACGAACCATTCGTCGAACAGGCGCCGAGCCATCTCCTCCAGCACCGCGATGCGCCGCCGGTTCACCTCGATCAGGTCGTCGTAGGCGCCCAGGATGGAGGCGATGCGGCGTTGGATGGGGAGGGGTGGGAGGGCAACCTCCATGGCCTTCAAGAGCACGATGATGAGTGCAGGCTGTGATGAACCAATCGTCGCTTTCTGAAGTTCCGTCTTTCCTTGAGGTGAGCCAAGCCAATAGTACAGAAATCGGCTGTCAAGCCCCCTCATATTACGAAACCATGTTATATTTCCGTCCTTGAAATAGAATCTATCGCCCGATCTCACGACGTAGGCCGATCCGAGGGTGCCGACGGACGTAAGTAGCAAATCGCCAGGCGTCGGAACTCCGAATTTGCGTTCAATTTGTCTGTATTTTTCCTCTGCGATGAACAATTCAGTCGATACGCTAATATTCCCCCTGTATCGCTCGGTAATCTCTTTGCCACGAAAAAATGGAACGCCTTGAGGGACATAATCAGCCGCGAAAATACGCTTGCTTGATGTTATCTCACACAACTCGTCCATTCGCGTTAGCGGCCAGCCTGGCATCGTACTGTCTCCAACAACCCATTCACGATGTGCGCGACCGAGGCGGATAAACGTCCGTCCCCCCACTCACGCCGCCCGCCGCCGAATCCGCCGCGCCAACTCCAGATCATGCGCCATCTGCAAGTTCAGCCAGAACTCCGCCGACGTGCCGAACCGCTCGCCGAGCATGATCGCCGTCTCGGCCGTGACGGACCGCTCACCCGCCACGATCTCGGTGATGCGGTTGGAGGGCACGCCGAGTTCGCGGGCCAGGGCGCGGCCCGACAAGCCTAGGGGGACCATGAACTCCTCCCGCAGCACGTCGCCGGGTGTAACCGGTCCGATCCGCTCGACGCCCGCGACATCCGAGAAATCCAATCCGGCGATGTCTTCCGTGCGAATGGTCATCGTCATCCCCTGTGATAGTCCACGATCTCCACATCGAAGGCGTCACCATCGCGCCAGACGAAGCAGAGCCGCCATTGGTCGTTGATCCGGATACTGTGCTGCCCATCCCGATCGCCGGACAGCGCTTCCAGATGGTTGGCCGGCGGTGAGCGCAACTCCTCCAACTGCACTGCCGAAGCCAGCATCCGCAGCTTCCGGCGCGAGACTTTCGCGATATCGCTGGGAAAGCCCTTCGGCGTCCGGTCATCCCACACCGCCGCCGTGCGCTTGTCGGCGAACGTCCTGATCATACGTGATAGCTATCGCATATCAGGACGATGTCAAGCCCGATCCCGCCGATAAGGATCGCTTTGGGGACGGTCAGGCGCGCGCAAGCTTCGAACGATAGCCCGCTCCGCCTCAGCAGTTTTCATTAGTCTCTAACAGCGTTACCTATCGGGAGCTTGGCTTTCGCCCTCGGCCCGACGGCGTTCACTGGCGGCGCTGGTCCGCCAGCCCCTTCTTCGTGCCCTTCGTGTCTTCGTGGTGGAGAGTCGCGGAGCTGCGGCTCGCGGTGGCCTTACCCAATGGGACTCTCCCGGACAGGCAAGGTGTCCTTGGTTACGCCCGCCATTTTCCACCACGAAGACACGAAGATCACGAAGAAGCGAGGTTGCGGCCATGCCACCGGTGGATTTGGTCTCCAAGCTGATGGAAACCGTCCACTCCCGACAGATAACGCGATAAGAGCCTTTCGTGGTGGCCCGCAGCCGTCTCACCCAAGCCCACCCGTCTCTGACCCGTCCGACCCGTCTCGAAAGCAGCCATCTGCCCAATCCGCATGCAATCATGAACGCCAGGATTAACGGCATGGAACCGGAACAATACCCCCCGAGTCCCGCATTGCTTCGTAACGAAATGCCCCCTTATCCGCGCCTGATCGGAACGGATTACTGAAACTCCCCAACTTAAAGTAGAATCTTAAGAGTCTCGATAAACTGCGTGATATCAGAGACTCACAACCCGATCCGCAACCTGGATGTGAGCTTCGACGAAAATCGCCAACAGCCAGTTTCGCGTTCAATTAACCATTCGGGGTTTTTGTTAACCATCGCCCAAAATCCAGGCAAAACAGCGCAAACCCCAGGGCAACCCGAGGGCTTTGACCCCAAAAACCCGCATCTTACCGCCGAAATCCACTTTTAACTTGCCACCGATACCGCGCCCGGCCTAGAACAAAAAGTAAACAATCAACCGCTTCCCTTGCCCCAGGATCCCTGCACCGTCCCAATGCCCGCCTGCTTAGACCATCAAAACCGCACACCCACAGTCGAAAACGGCGCGATGAAACCCGGGGCAAGGCCCAGCCTGACGAGGAGAATGCCTCATTCGGCCATGATGAGCATTGCTGGCTCCGCCTATGGTTCATAGACCGTAATGCGAAAATGCATTATTTTGCTGCAAGCGATAGGAGGCTCCGCGCATGACCACTTTGACCGTGACCGCACGGGGACAAGTCACGTTCCGCAAGGACGTGTTGCAGCATCTCGGCATCAAGCCGGGGGAGAAAATCGAGTTGGACAAGCTACCGGATGGCCGTGTCGCCCTGCGCGCGGCGAGGCCGCGCGGCACGATAGACGGTTTTCTCGGCCTGCTCGCGGGCAAGACGAAGAAAATTGCCACGCTCGATGAAATCAACCAGGCGGCGTCCGCCGGTTGGGCCGGGAAGGAATGAGGATCACGGTCGATACGAATATCCTGGTCCGCGCGGTGATGCGCGACGATGTGGCGCAAGCCGACGCCGCCGCAAGGCTGTTGCAGGATGCGGACACCATCGCGGTCCCCCTGCCTTGCCTGTGTGAGTTCGTTTGGGTGCTGCGGCGGGTTTACAGCATGGGTCAACAGGACATTCACGCGGCCCTGCAAGCGCTGCTGAATGCCGTAAACGTCGCCGCGAACCGCCCCGCGGTCGAGGCCGGTCTGGCCATGCTCGATGCCGGCGGGGATTTCGCGGACCGTGTCATCGCCATTGAGGGGCAATGGCTGGGTGGGGAAACCTTCGTCTCCTTCGACAGGAAGGCGGTCGCCCTGCTGGACAAGCAGGGACAGCCGGCGAGGGTTCTCGTCTGAGCGGTGGCCGTCAGGTCGCGCCTCGGCGCTTCCGCCTACGACATTCACACATTTCCGGGACGGAGAAAAGTCCTCCCCCTCCCGCAAGGGGAGGGGGAGAATTTTCTCTATGGCTGCGATGTGTGAATGCGGGAGACGCTGCCGCCTTGGGTGGTCCGAGCGATATCGGCCACGCGCTATGCCAGCAACTCGGCCACATTCTGGGCGATCCGCGCCTGCAACACGGCGGCCTCGGTGTTCAGCACTTCCAGTTCCTCCTGCAAGGCTTCCAGCTTCACGCGGAATTCCTCGTCGTCCACCACCTGTCCGGGGGCCACGCCGACATAGCGGCCGGGATTGAGGCTGTAGTCCTGCGCCCCGATCTCCGTTCGGCTGGCCACGCGGCACAGGCCCGGCACGTCGCGATAGGCGCCGTCAGGGAAGGCGTCCGTCATGCGGGGCGTGCTGCCGGCTTCGGCCTCGGTCGGTTCGCCGCGCCACAGGCGGACGATGTTGGCCAGGAACTCGATCTGGTCAGGGTCGAAGACGCGGTGCGCGCGGGTCACCTGGCGGAACAGGTGGCGGGCATCCAGGAACAGCACCTGATCGGCGCGGGGGCCGGTGGTCTTGCCTCGGTTCAGGAACCACAGGGTCACCGGCAGGGTGACGGTGTAGAACATGTTGGGGCCGACCGAGACGATGCAGTCCACGGCGCCGGTTTCCACCAGCCGGCGGCGGATTTCCCGCTCACTGCCGCCCGCGTCGCTCGCGCTGTTCGCCATGACAAACCCCGCTCGGCCGGTTACGTTCAGGGCGGCGTAGAACAGGTTGATCCACAGCGTGTTGGCGTTGTTCACCGTGGGCAGGCCGAGCGGATAGCGCGGGTCGATTTGGCCGGTGGCGGTGAGGAGGCGGGAGCGGTCGACCTCGCTTTGGTTGAACGGCGGGTTGGCCATCACGAAGTCGAAGCGGCCGAGCAGCTTGTGGGGGTCTTCGTAATAGACGTTGGCCTCCCGGATGTCGCCGGACAGGCCGTGGACGGCGAGGTTCAGGCGGCAGAGGCGCAGGGTGTCGGTCATCTTCTCGACGCCATAGACCGACAGTTCGCGGTCGGGCGCCTTGTGGTGGCGGCGGACGAACTCGGCGGAGTGGACGAACATGCCGCCCGAGCCGCAGGCGGGGTCCAGGATGGCGCCGTGGAAGGGTTCGATGATCTCGACGATCAGCTTCACGATGGAGGCGGGGGTGAAATACTCGCCACCCTTCTGCATGAAGGCGGAGGCGAACTCGCCCATGAAGTATTCGAAGATCAGGCCGTAGGCGTCGCCTTCGACGTCGAGCGGGGCGAGCAGGCGGAGCAGATCGGCGAGCACCGTGTTGGGGAGAGCGGCGTAGCCTCGGGGGAGGACGCCGGCGAGTTCGGGGTTTGCGTCGGCGAGGGCGTCCATGGCGGCGGTCAGTTCGGCGCCGAGGTTGGCGTTGCCGGGGAGGGAGAGCAGGCGGGAGAAACGGGCGATTTCGGGCACGAACATGGCGCCCTGGGCCTGGTAGTGCGCCGGGGTGGGCTTCAAGCGGCCGGTGAAGGTCGGGCGGAGGGCCTTGTCGACAGCCTCGAACTTCGCCTCCATCTGGCGGAGCGCCACGAGGGCGAGCACGGGCTGGGCGTATTGGTCGGGGCGCAGGCCGGTGTTGGTCCACATCGTCGAGGCGGCCTTGAACAGCCGGCGGGCGAGGTCTTGCAGGTCGGTGGCCATGGGGTTCCGATGCTGTGGTTGGCGGTGCGCAGGACGCTAAGGCTTGGTGGGGGTGCTGACCAGATCAATGCGGCGGATGTGGTTCTGATGGGGTTTGGCTGTTCGGGTCCGAGATTCCGTTGTGTCGTAGCCCGTTCGGTTGGGTGCCGGCGTCGACCGGAGCGGGCCTGACCACCGTTGAGGTATCCAATTCGCCTTCTGCGTGGCTGGTTGGCGGTCCAGGTGCAATGCGGGATCGTCTGGGGCTCGGTGTCTCCTGCCGCCCTGGCGTGGAGGCGAGTCCTCGCTCCAAAACGTCCCTATCGTGGTGCTTCGAGCGCCGCACGAAAGTCCAAATAGCCAATGCGACTCGGTTCAGAGCAGCCTACAATTGGAGCGCGGGGCTAGGAGTCGCGACCGAACGCCCGGACCTCCGACCGGGCCGCCCCGCCTTTCCCTGTTCGGAGGGCGTCACGGAGGGCGCATGGTCGCAACATGGCTCGGCATGCCAGCCGACCCGCCGAACAGGTCGTTGATGTCGGCATGCGAGGTGCTTACCTGGATTGCCTTTCGGCGAATCATTCCACAAGAACGCCTCCATTGCCTTTTCAAAGTATCGTATGCGCGGTGGGTGGAACTGCCGGAACACGCGATCTTGATTGCGTTGTCCGCCCGCTCCGGTGAGTTCGCGGACGGTCCGTATTGCCCAATACGTCTGCCGCCTGGACCGTGGTTTGGGTCTGATGAATTTCCTTCGCGGTTCCCACAATTCCGAAAGGAGGGGCCGGCGCTTCTCAGACGAATTCGTGCCCTGCGTCGCAAGGAGACGGGCCGATTGGTGTCATATGCCGAAGTAGCAGACATGCTCAAAGCCGAGATTGAGGACGACAAGCGTGTTTCGGCCCAAATTGAAGCGGCCAGAGTCACACTTCTGGACCGGGCGGCGGGCGGGGACCTCGTCGCGTTCGGCATCCGGGCTGGGGATGACGGCGAACCGCGCCCGGGGTCGATTCATGAGGCAATACCGGCAACCCATCTGATGCACCCGATGATTGGCATAACGGAATGGGATATGGTTCGCGTCGATACCAGCCATCCGGTCGGGAAATGGCTGAACCTGCGGATTCCAGAATACGCCAAGGTCCAATTCAAGACCGTCGAAGTCCTCGCCCTTTGGCCGGCAGCTACAGCCCGATCGGCTTCTACTGTGGAGGCACCTTCCTCAACCGACCTGCCGAAACCTTCCCACTCCGCACCAATTAAACTTGCAACCGACCACTCCGGTGCGCCGGGGCGCCCGTCGAGCAAACATCTTGTCCTAGCGGAATATCGGAGGCGCGCTGAGGCGGGGGAAGCCTGCTCCTCCATAACCGAGGAAGGCACGGCATTATCGGCATGGTTGTTGGCAACGCATAGCCACCTCGCCGCGATGATGCCCCGGAGTGTGGAGAATGCGATTCGCACTGAATTCAACCGGCAACGGGCACGCACGAAATAATAATTTCGTGCGGATTTCGTGCGTATATTTCGTGCATCCGCGATGATGGATGGTGCGGCACCCTGATAGATCGAAAGGTGTCGCTATGGATACAAAGCCTACCAACCTTCTGCCTGCTCGACCGCTTCGCGCTGGCAGGCAGAAGCCAGTCTATGTCCCCGACGACCCCCTGCTGACCGCCGCCGAAGCTGCTGCTGAACGTGGGCAGGCAATCTCGACCTTCTGGCGTGACGTCGCGGCAGGTCGTGTGCCTGCCGCCTATTATGTCTCCCCGCGTTCCCCGCGCTGGCGGCGATCCGAATTGCGGGCGGCACTGGAAGCCTGCCGATCCGACCGCAAAGGTGCCGCATGACCGCCCCCTGCCGCTGTCCTCGGCCGTGGGTGCTGCTGCTGATACTGGCGGTGGGCTTTGTCGCGGCTCTCACAACGAAGTAACCGCCGGTCCCGACTGGCGAAACCGGCGGCATGTAATCGAGTGGCTTGGCATCCACAATTTACATGCAAGCGACAGGAAAAGCCAGAACGGGCGGGCGTTGGAGCCTGCCATGGTAGACGATACAATCCAAACCACGCGCGATCTTGCCGATCGCTTTGACTTGAAGCGATCCGGTCGAAGCTGGCGCGGAAACTGTCCCGCTTGCGGATATCGGGGGACTTTCTCAGTCCGGGAAGGGCGTTCGGGCCAGCCGCTGTTATGGTGCGCCTCATGCCAGGACTACGGCGCAATCGCGCAAGCAATCGATTCCGGCACTGCCGCCAGCCTGCCGCCGGTTGACCGTGAACGCGAAGCAAACGCGAAGGCCCGCAAGCGAGACCGCGCGCTTGCCCTGTGGTCCGGGGCGAGAGCAGTCGCGGACACTCCGGCCGAGCGTTACCTGATCCGACGGGGCATCGACTTCCTGGCCGCGTCTCCCGCGCTCCGGTTCCGAGGGATCACGCCGCACCCGACCGGGGAAAGCCATAGCGCGCTGCTTGCGCTGGTGTCCGGCCCCAATGGCGAGGCGCTGGCCATCCATCGGACGTATCTGCGGGCGGATGGCACCAAGGCGACCGTAGACCCGCCCAAGGCCAGCCTCGGTCCGATCTGGGGCAGTGCCATACGATTGTCGGCACATGAGCCGCACAAACCGCTGGTGATCGGCGAAGGCATCGAAACAGCCGCATCTGCTGGGCACCTGATGGGCTTGCCGGCCTGGGCTGCCATCTCGGCCGGGAACCTGGCCAAGGGTCTTACTCTGCCGTGTGAAGTCCAGCGCGTGATCATCGCGGCGGACCCGGACCAACCCGGGCGGGATGCCGCCCGAGCTGCGTGGCTCCGGTGGACGGCCGAGGGGCGGGATGTGAAAATCGCGTTGCCGTCCGGCGACAGCGACTTCAACGACCTTCTTTGCCGGAGGGCACCCCATGTCGGATGATTCTTCGGCCGGCTTCACGGTCGACGACGCCCCGCCGGGTAATGGCGCCGATAATGACAATAAAAGGCAAGCCCAGCGGGAACTGATCATCGAAGCAGTCCAAGCCGCCGGGGTGCTGTTTTGGCATGATCCGGACGGGCACGCGTTCGCCTCGGTTCCCTTGGCTGCGGACCGTCCCGAGGGTGCAGTCATGCATCTTCGCGTTCGAGGCCGTCGGTTTGCGTTGGTCTGTCGGCGCCTCTACGGAGTGGCCAACCCCGTGCAAGGCGCACGCGGCTTTCGGCCTGGCAGTGTGTCCGATACGGCAATGAGTGAGGCGATACCGGCATTCGAGGCGATGGCACTAGACGCGCCCGAATATGAGCCAGGGGTGCGCCTAATGCTGAATGGCGATTCGGTTTGGATCGACCTGGGGGACAAGCAATTTCGGTCAATCAGGGTCACGGCAAAGGGCTGGACAGTTGAAGAGCGGACGATCGCGCATCTGGTGAGACCTGACGGAATGCGAGCGTTGCCGATACCGGTGCGCGATGGCGGCGCGCTCAAGCTGTTGCAGGGGTTGTTCAACCTGCCGGACGATGACGAAGGCCGGCACAACTTCCGCTTGATTGCGGCATGGTTGGTGGCCGCACTCTATCCGACCGGCCCTTATTCCGTATTGGCGGTCGATGGCGAACAAGGCTCTGGCAAGTCGACTGTCTGCCGGATGCTTCGACGGCTGGTTGACCCAAATGCGGCTGACCTTCGGGCAACGCCCCGCAGTGAAGACGACTTGTTGATTGCCGCCATGAACGGTCGCGTGGTCGCCTTGGATAACGTCTCCCACATTGAAGGCGACATGGCCGATGCGCTGTGCCGCCTTGCGACCGGGGCCGGGTTTGGCAAGCGCACACTCTACAGCGACCTTGGCGAAACGATTGTGGCCGTCTCCCGCCCGATCCTGCTGAACGGGATACCTTCTCTTCTGGCACGGGCGGACCTGGCCGACCGCAGCATTGCCGTGACCTTGCAGCACATCCCTGACGACAAGCGCCGCCCGGAATCTGAGGTCTGGTCAGACTTCGGGGAACGCGCGCCGGCCATCCTCGCACTTCTGCTGGACGCACTGGTGGTCGCGCTCGGGAGGTTGCCGACGCTGCAACTCGCTCGATTGCCGCGAATGGCTGACTTCGCCCGATTGGCCTGTGCTGCGGCTCCTGCTTTCGGATGGAGCCAGGACGACATGCTGGCCGCGCTGGATGCCAACCGAGAGGCGTCGGTTGAAACGATCCTGGCGGCCGACCCGATCGCCGAGGCGGTCCGGGCGATTGCCGATAAAAGCAAGCCGCAATGGGAAGGCACGGCTACCGGCCTACTTGAGGCGGTGAATGCGCTGGTGTCGTCCGAGGTGCGAAGCAAGCGCGGATGGCCCGTTGATGGCGCTCGGCTTTCGACGCGCCTGAGGCGCCTCGCACCGGCCCTGCGCCGGGGTGGGGTGGAAGTGATCCTGCCGACAAGCGGCGGGCGCGACGGTCGCAAGATCATTATCCGCCCCGTAGATATAAGAAATCAGCGTTCCCAGCGTTCCGAGCGTTCCAGTGGGGGGCAAGCCTCTGAAACAGAACATAATCCCCGGAACGCTGGCCGAACCGATGAGCGTTCCCAGAACGCGTCCAGCGTTCCGGACCGTTCCGTTAACCCCTTGAAATCCAATGCTTGGAACGGTGGGAACGCTGGGAACGCTGAATCCCGTCAACCTGAGGGCGAAGCCGACGGTGCCGATGCTGACGAGTTGGTGCTGTGACCGCCGCCGAGTTGCTGGTTGGCCTCGGTCGGTTGGGAGTGTCGATGCGAGTGGACGGGGACGCTTTGCGCCTCACACCCGCGTCCGCCATCCCGTCCCGTCTGTTGGGCGATCTGCGGGCGCACAAGGTCGCACTCATGGGGTTGCTGACCGCGTCCGCACGCGCTGGGGTGACGGCCCCGCCGATTGATCTGGGGGCCTTGCCGGCCGGTCCGTGTTCCGTTTGCGGTAATGGCCTGTGGTGGCGGTTGTCATCTCTCGAACCGAGCGGACCTGGTCCATGGCAGTGCCAGCGGTGTCATCCGCCCGACCCGACCGCTTGGCGGGACGCCTGTTGCTGTCCGGGTATACCGGCCAACGGAAAGCGAGAATTGAAAAACTGAGGTTAGCCAATTGATTTCGTAAAATCCTGAGAGGCTCACGCCGATACAACGGGGGCGGGAGGGCACTCGGACCCGCAGGATATGGTAAGGAGGGCAGGGTATGGGCGGGTACAATTCTGGGCGCCCTGGATGGCATGGGTTGGTCGAAGGTGCGTTCGTGCTCGACATCGGAATGCTTGTTAAGCGAGGCGGTATTGTCCCCGGTCGCGCGGGACGCGGAAGTGTGACGTGGACCAGGGCCGGTGAGGATGCCGCGTCCGTTGGTTTTGATTTCGACCTTACAAATCCTGACCAATCTTCGCTTCGTCTCCATTACCGCGCGACAAGGCAGGGGGTTTCCTCGACCGAAAATTACAGAGTAGGTCTTACTGCGTCCGAGCTTCACCTTGGGGGCCGGCGATGGTGGTTCATCTGTCCTGTCAGTGGACGGCGGGTCGGGAAGCTGTATCTTCCGCCCGGTGCGACCATTTTCGCCGCTCGGCAGGCGCATAGGCTTGTCTACCGCTCACAGCGGAACAACGGATTGGCTCGGTCGCATGCCCGACAACGTCGAATCTATGAACGTCTGGGGGATGAGTATGTTCAGTATGAGCAAGGCCCGCCGACGCGACCCAAATGGATGCGTCAGAAAACCTATGAACGGCTGTTGGGTCGTCTGGATGCAGCCGAACGCTCACACCAAGTCGTTTTCATCGCTGGTGCCAAACGAATCCTGGCCCGGTTTCCGGGGCGTGTCATCCGTGACGACGTTCCCTGGTAACAGGCGAGATGAAGGGGATTCCTGACCACGTCATGACAGACAATGGATTGATCCGTCGCACCCAGGCAACACGGACGGGAGCCTATCGCGATCGCCGACGCCATGGACGCGTCCTGGTCCCGGTGGAGGTTTCACCGCACCAACTCGCGGCACTTGAGCGCATGGCGCTGTTGCAGGTCGGATGCCGGGACAAGGCTGGCATAGCTTGGGCGGTTCAACGGTTCCTGGATGGTGCGACGCAGGTTGCCGCGCTGGGGGACGCCTTGTGGCCGGAGGCCGAAACCATGGACACCGAAGCGTGAACCTGGGACGGGCGTGTCCTGCCGGGTGGCTGGCTTTTCGGATGCTGCGCCAGCGTCCCGCCGACCTTCCGCGCCTTTGTCACGGCAACTATCGTCATGGCTGGTACAGCAAGGGCACCACCGCCAGCATGGTTAAGGTCCGTGCGTTGGCGCGTGTGCTGCGAAGACCGCACGGGGTGCCTGATGGGGAACGGGCCGAGGGTGGTCGATAGGTCGCGGGGGCGACAAGGCCCGCCTCGATCTGACAACTGGACCACTTGAACGAGGGGAGTTATCGGGGGCACCGGAGACGGCCATGGGGGTAGAGGTGGGGGTAGGAAATCCACGCCGCAATATTTTATCAATTAAATCAAATAATTAACGGATATAATTGGCGGAGAGGGAGGGATTCGAACCCTCGGTACCCGTAAGAGTACAACGGTTTTCGAGACCGTCCCGATCGACCGCTCTGGCACCTCTCCGCACTGGCTCAGCCAGGGGCCAAGTCAGGGTCGCGCCTTATAGGCGACCCTGCCTTGGCTCGCAACCAACGATCTTGTCGTGTGCAGGGCAGTCGGAAGTGGCAACGCCCCTCGCGTTCGGGGGCATTCCCGAATAAGTAAACAGGATTACCATCCAGATTGTAGCGGGACAACCGGAAGCGATACGGGACACCGCCACGGGAGGTAACTCCCCAGGTACATCCCTCTGGCGAGTCCAGTTACCCCGCGGTCGTGCCCGCGCCCCCATGGGTGCAAATGGCGGTTTTCCGCCGGCTTTGGCAACATCCGGGCCTATTTACATGTAAGTTCGCCACCGGCGGTCAGCCGACCCACCCTGGCTGCAACCAGCCCGGTGGGGATATCGCGTCCGAGTCGGCGGGCGAGTTCGATTCGATACCGGCTTGATCTACGTGTTCATCCCCCGCACCGCGTCCACCACCGCCCGCGTCACCTCCTTCGTCGTCGCCTGGCCCCCTAGGTCAGGCGACAGGATTCCGGCCGCACAAACCTGTTCCACCGCCCGCATCAGCAGATCGGCGGCCGGTTTCTCGCCCAGATGCTCCAGCATCATGGCGGCGGTCCAGAAACTGGCGACAGGATTGGCGATCCCCTTGCCGGCGATGTCGAAGGCCGACCCATGGATGGGCTCGAACATCGACGGCGACCGCCGCTCCGGGTCGATATTCCCTGTGGGCGCAATTCCCAGCGAACCAGCCAGCGCGGCGGCAAGATCGGAGAGGATGTCGGCGTGCAGGTTGGTGGCGACCACGGTGTCGATGGATTGAGGTTTCAGGACCATGCGCATGGTCATTGCGTCCACCAACTCCTTGTCCCAGGTCACGTCGCGATAATCATGGGATACCAGACCGGCGATCTCATCCCAGAACACCATGCCGTGGCGCTGCGCATTGGACTTGGTCACCACCGTCAGGTGCTTGCGGGGGCGAGACCGGGCGATGTCGAAGGCATAGCGCATGATCCTCTCGACGCCGCGGCGGGTGAAGATGGCGACCTCGGTGGCGACTTCCTCGGGCAGGCCGCGATGGGTGCGCCCGCCTTGACCGGCATATTCTCCCTCGCTGTTCTCCCGTACGATCACCCAGTCCAGATGGCCCGGGCCGACATTGCGCAGGGGCGACGTCACGCCGGGCAGGATGCGGGTCGGGCGGACATTGGCGAACTGGTCGAATCCCTGGCAGATGGCCAGGCGCAGGCCCCAGAGGGAGATATGGTCGGGGATATTCGGATCGCCGACCGCACCGAAATAAATCGCATCCGCGGTCCGTAGCCAGGCCAGCGCATCGGCCGGCATGAACTGTCCGTGCTTGCGATAGTAATCGGATCCCCAGTCGTAGTGATCGATCTTCAGGGTGAACCCTCCATCGCGAGAGGCGACGGCGTCCAACACCTCCAATCCGGCCCCGATCACTTCCGGTCCGATGCCGTCGGCGGGGAGGGAGGCGATGCGGTATTGACGGGTCATGGCGGCGGTTCCTTCCGGTCTGTGGCCTGCTTGGTAGCGCCTGACCGCGCCGCGACCAAGTCGTGGCATCCTGGCGGGGGCCGTGGTAGCGTTCGGCCATGGTAGCTCTGCGCAAACGACCGCCGGCGCGGATGACGGTGGACGAATTCCTGGTCTGGGACACCGCCGACCGGACCGGTCGGCGGTGGCATCTCGTCGATGGCGAGCCGCTGCTGATGGCGCCGGCGTCGGAGCGGCATGGCGCGATCCAAAGCGAGATCGCCAGGCTCCTGGGCAACCACCTGCTCGCCAGGAACAGCCCGTGCCGGGTGATCGGCGAACCTGGCATCGTCCCGAAAGTCCGTTCGTCCGAGAATTTCCGCATCCCCGACCTGGGCGTCACCTGCGCCCCGCCGTCCAACGCCATAATGACGCCCGAACCCGTGCTGTTGGTGGAAATCCTCTCCCCGGGCAATGAAGGTCGGACCCGCTCGAACATCTGGACCTACACCACCATCCCGAGCATCCAGGAAATCCTGGCGATCCGCAGCACGCGAATGGAGGTGGAACTTCTCCGCCGTGGCCCGGACGGCAACTGGCCGGACATGGCGACCATTCTCCGCCCGCCCGACATCCTGGAACTGACCAGCATCAGTTTCGCGGCCCCGGTCGCCGATCTTTACCGTACCGCCGGGCTTACCGCCTGAACACGGTTCGGCGCGGGCGCCAGTCCTTCGCTGGGTCGTCGCCGACCCCGGATCGGCACTGGCGGCGCTGAATCGTCACCAGGACGCAATCCACGTCTCGCGTCCTGGCCCAAGCTCGGATACAGTCCCGCTCCATAAGGTCGGCTCCTCGCGTGGTACGACCGAAAAGGGGAGGCTCCGATGCGGCGTGAACACGCCCGTGTGACCATTGCCGTCCAACTTGGTTCCACGGTTCGGGACCGCTGACCGCATGTACAGCTATATCTTTCGCCGCCTGGCCTTCGGTGCCCTGACCATTGTCGGGGTCTCCATCCTGGTCTTCGTGGTGCTCCGTATCCTGCCGGGCGATCCGCTGGTCGCCATCTTCGGTGCCGACGGCTACACCAAGCTGTCCGAAGCCGAACGCGCCAATTATATGGCAGCCCTCGGGTTGAGCGACCCGCTTTGGCTCCAGTACCTCAACTGGGTCAAGGACATCGCGCGCGGCGACATGGGGCGATCGTTCTTCCGCTCGGAAAGCGTGGCCGAGATGATCTTGCGCCGCGGCCCGCTGACGGCCGAGATTGCGCTCATCTCGGTGGTCCTGTCCTGGGTCGTCGGCATTCCCGTCGCCATCGTCAGCGCGCTGCGGCCGAACAGCATCGGCGACAATGTCTCCCGCTTCATCAGCATCCTGTTCCTGGCAATCCCCGGGTTCTGGCTGGGTATGCTGATCATGCTGGGGCTGTTGTTCTGGTTCGGCTATCGCGCGCCTTTGGCCGGCGTGTCGTTTTTCGCCGACCCCTGGTCGAATCTCCAGATCGTGCTCGGCCCCGGCATCGTCCTCGGCTTGGGGCAGGCGGCCTATATCGCCCGTATGGCCCGATCCAGCCTGCTGGAGGTGATCCGGGAGGACTACGTCCGCACCGCCCGCGCCAAGGGCCTCAGCGGGCGGCTCGTCATCGCGCTCCACGCTCTTCCCAATGCCCTGCTACCGGTCATCACCCTGTCCGGCATTCTGTTGGGCTTCGTCCTCGCCGGCTCCATCCCGGTGGAGCGCGCGTTCGGCACGCCGGGCCTGGGCTTCGCCATGTTTACCGCGGTGAACGAGCGCGACGTGTTCGTCATGCAGAACCTCGTGTTCCTCTACGCCTGCGTCTTTGTCCTGTTGAATATCCTGGTCGATATCATCATCGCCTGGCTCGATCCTAGGATCCGCTACCAATGAGCGTCACCTCACCCACGGTTGCCCCGGTCCGCTTCGTGCGGCCGTCCCTGTTGCGCCGGATCGCCAAGGGCGCGCGGCGCTTCGTCCGCAGTTCGCCATTGTCCGCATTCTGGGGCGTGATCGCGGCGGCCATCATCCTCATGGCGCTGCTGGCGCCA
>Ga0209514_10002662_pt1 | contig 27108 bp, 22 predicted proteins | sample Subgrocontami58m_FD_187452 | JGI IMG/M metagenome (GOLD analysis project Ga0209514, IMG submission 187452) | Subsurface groundwater microbial communities from S. Glens Falls, New York, USA - GMW37 contaminated, 5.8 m (SPAdes) (version 3) | ecosystem: Environmental > Aquatic > Deep subsurface >...
TTTGAATTGCGAATACGTGGAGTACAAGAAGTCAGAGTGATTTATACTTTTCACAAAAACACTATTGTTCTTTTATATGGTTTTGTGAAAAAAACGAACAAAATTTCAAAAAAGGATTTTGAAGTAGCTTTGAAAAATAAAAAACGTCTTGACGAAAGCATAACACATACGTTATACTCATAAAGTATGAAATCCTATAAAACCTTGAGATCGACCTTGCTCAAAGATAAAAAAATCAAAAAGGCTTATGACGAACTTGGGCCTGAATTTGCTGTAATTGAAAAATTTATAGAACAACGTCTAAAACTAGGGTTCTCGCAAAAAGATTTGGCTCAAAAAGTCGGCACAAAACAATCTGCCATCTCTCGATTCGAATCAGGCACCTATAATCCAACAATCAGTTTTCTCTACAAAGTCGCGGATGCCCTTGACGCTAAGTTAAAAGTAACTGTTTCATAAACCCATAAAAATGCCCACCGGATTAACCGGTGGGTTTTGGTTTTAAAAAGAATAAAATGTCTACCTTATGAATTTTTTAAAGAAAGTTTTGACTCAACCCTCTTGAGCATCACCGCGTTGGTCGCAACGATGATGGACGATGCTGACATAAGAAGCGCGGATATCTCTGGACGAAGGATCCAGCCAAAAGTTGTATAAAAAGCGCCTGCAGCAACGGGAATAGCAAGAATGTTATAGATCGCTGCCCAAAACAGGTTCTGCTTCATTTTAGCCACTGTCGCCTTTGAAAGCGTGATAGCAGCAAGGATGTCTGCCGGATCTGACTTCATAAGCACAATGTTCGCCGTTTCGATGGCGACATCAGTGCCTGCACCGATGGCAATGCCAATATCGGCTTGTGCTAGAGCTGGCGCATCATTGATACCATCACCAACCATGGCAACAAATTTTCCATCACTCTGAAATTTTTTAACATAACCCGCTTTCTCTTCTGGAAGGACTCGCGCAAAATACCGTTTAATACCAAGTTCATGAGCGACTGCTTTGGCAACACCTTCATGATCGCCAGTGATCATAACAACTTCGATACCGAACCGACGAAGACCATCGATAGTCTGTTTGGCAGAGGCGCGCACAACGTCGGCAACACCAATAATCGCAGCAACCTTCCCATTGATACTAAGAATGCTCATACTTTCACCACGTGCGACCATGCGTTCCATCGCTTCCGTAATAGGTTCAAGATCAATCCTATGATCTTTCATGAGTCGTTCTGTTCCAACAAGGATTGTTTTGCCATTCACGATTGCGATCACTCCAAGCCCCTTTAATGCCTCGAACTTCTCAATTTTTTGAGGAATGGTAATACCCTTGTCCTCCGCGTAACGAAGAATAGCAATCCCGACGGGATGGTTCGATCCTGCCTCTGCGGCTCCTTGCAGGCCAAGCACTTCGTCTTCTTTGAAACCATTGACCGTGACAATCTCCGTTACCTTGGGCTTGCCTTCAGTGAGTGTGCCTGTTTTATCAATCACGACCACTTGGATCTTTGAGGTCATCTCGAGTGTCGCAGCATCCTTAATCAGAATATTATGCTTCGCACCTATGCCTGTTCCAACAGCGACGGCGGTCGGCGTGGCAAGACCAAGCGCGTCTGGGCAGGCAATTACGATAGCGGAAACAGCAAAAGTAAGCGCGGTCACGAGGTCAATATCACTAAATACTGTCCAGCCAAAAAACGTGATGATACCAGAAGCAATCGCAAGTACTACCAAATACGACGCGGCCTTGTCGGCGATACGCTGTCCAGGTGCCTTTGAATTTTGTGCTGTTTCAACAAGTTTAATAATGCGAGCAAGAACTGTGTCAATGCCTATACGTTCGGCTTTAAACTTTACCATGCCGCTTTGGTTGATTGATCCGCCGACGACCTTATCTCCGACACTCTTTGTTACAGGAAGCGATTCTCCAGTAACCAATGACTCATCAATGGTGGTTTCTCCCTCAACGACCGTGCCATCCACTGGTACTTTGTCACCAGGACGAAGAACTACAATGTCACCAATAACGATCTCCGAAGTAAGGATCTCTTGCAAATTTCCATTACGAACAATAAAGGCTTTTGGTGGAACCAGGTCAAACAGTGCGCGGAGAGATTCTGATGTTCCTCGCCGTGATTTCATTTCCATCCAGTGTCCAAAGAGTACAAAGGTCACGAGAAGCGCGGCAGCCTCAAAGAATGTTTCACCTCCGACTGTTAATATGAGAAAGACGCTAAAGCCATAGGCAGCGAGCACACCAGTGGCAATTAGCACGGACATGTTGAGCTTACGTTTGCGAAGCGCGTGGTAGGTGCCCGTGATGAAGATAGATCCTGCCCAAAAAACAATCGGCGTTGTCAGTATGAACAAAAGCCAATGGGGAGGGATGGGCGACGGCAATATTCCAAACAGTGATTCGCCAACTGGCGAATAGAAAAAAATGGGTATTGATAAAACGAAAGCAACTAAAAAACGACGGCGCATATCAGTCTCCATAGCCTTGGCCATCTCCGGATTCGTCATCGCCGCATCGTGGTCAATGTGGCTCATCTTTTGCATGTCATGTCCACCATGATCATGACTGCTTATGTGTTTGTTTTGCATAGGTCAGATGTTTATAAAACTTGTCAGATTCAACCATGGTCTTGGCCAGAATTTATAATTGCTCAAACGGAAAAATACTTGACTTTCAAGACAACGATGGCTCACTTAAAATTATATCACGTAGCGAATGACTTTTTGTGACTCTTGCATATTGTGAGTGTGTGGACATAGATGATTTTCGCCAGCACACCTTCGTGCACTTGGCTCGAAATACGCCTGATGATTTCGTCGACAAGGAGCAGCTCGACTCCAGACAAAAAAATAAGCACTGAAGCTTTTCCTGTAAGAAGATGTAAAATTCGCCCGAGGCTTTTTTCACCATGAGATTGCTTTTTATAGAATTCAATGAATAAAACTGTTTTTTGATCATGGGTTGATGTCTGTTTATGCTAGTTGTATCATACCCCCATAGGGTATAAGATTCTATCAAAATATATGCGTCAACAAAATGACAAAAATCTTGACCGCCGCCTAAGCATCATCGAGGGTCAAATCCGCGGCCTACGCGACCTTATCGCAAAGGGAGCCTATTGCATTGACGTGATTACGCAAACGTCCGCCGTAAAGCAGGCTCTTTCAGGGGTGGAAGACATTCTACTTGAAAACCATTTGAACACCTGTGTTGTTAATCAGATCAAGAAAGGTCGCGAAAAAAAAGCAGCAGAAGAAATCATCAAGGTCTATAAGTTGAAAAGACGATAACTATGGAGTCAAAATTTATATCTTCTATCGGACGTTTACTCGTCATCCCTGTCACGCTCAACAGTGTTTGTTTAGGTATGCTTTTTGGCGTTCCTATGGTTGACGCCATGGAACCAGCCGAGCAAATAATGAACATCGCGGTTACAGGTAACCACACGATGATGATTGTCGAAATCCAGGATCACGAAGAACAACCAAAGGATGTTACTGTACAAATGGAACACGGCACTGAAGCAACGACACCTGAGTATGGAAAGACATCCGTCGGTTTCATGATAACAGATTTTCCGCACAAGATATTTCCATGGCAAATGACTCACTTAGAAACAACAGGAACTCCGTCGACCTACCAGCTTCCTCACCAACAATTTTCCTTGACCGGGACCACTATCAAGCGCGAATAGCAAGCGACAAGGATTAAAAACTTGTCTGTCTTAATATTGTTGTTTGTTTTTATGCATCAAAAAATCATTCCTATTCGCGGCATACACTGCCGCTCGTGCGAGTTGCTCCTGGAAAACGCCATCGGTAGCATTCAGGGTGTGTCAAAAGTAAAAGTCGATTTTCGCAAAGGCTGCGCAACTATCGAATATAGTGCAGACATTCCGAGCCAGAACGAAATCGTAAACATAGTGAAACAAGCAGGATACGAAGTCGGCGAGCCGGGAAAGCTTCCTTGGATCACCAAGAATAATACGGACTGGCGATACATCATCTTCGGGATCGGTTTGCTCACTGTCCTTTACTATGCTCTGCGCGGCACTGGCCTCCTAGATTTCGCGCTCGACGAGAAGGAAGTTACTACAACCTTCGCATTGCTCCTCGGCCTTATCGCTGGAGTCTCTACTTGCATGGCGCTCGTTGGTGGACTCGTTCTCGGTGTCGCCGCTAGGCACGCAGAACTTCACCCAGAAGCCACGGCTTTGGAAAAGTTCCGCCCACACATTTTCTTCAACGGCGGACGTGTGCTCGGTTACGCACTCCTCGGCGGCTTGCTTGGACTCTTCGGTGGGTTCCTGCAAATCTCGGGCGATATCCTTGCTTTCCTCACACTCGTGGTTGGCACGGTGATGATCATACTTGGTATCAAGCTTACCAACCTTTCGCCGCGCATTTCTGCAATCTCACTTACACTCCCATCTTCTGTCGTTCGTTTCCTTGGTCTCTCTGAACACCAAAAAGAATACAGTCACAAGACTTCAATGTTGACCGGAATACTGACGTTCTTTCTCCCTTGCGGTTTCACCCAGGCAATGCAACTTTATGCAATTAGCACCGGCGATTTCAAAAGTGGTGCGCTCATCATGGGTGCATTCGCGCTTGGCACGGTCCCAGCGCTTCTTGGTATAGGCGGACTGTCTTCGATTATGAAAGGGACGATGGCGCGTATCTTCTACGCAGTAGTCGGCATCCTTGTCATAACTTTCGGCGTCTACAATATCCAAAGTGCCATAGCTGTCCTGCCAACGGCTATCTCTTTTGGTAGCCAAGAAATCAATTACACACCATTCGAAGGTGATGTGGAACAACAAGACACTCAAATTATAAAAATGACGCAGTCAGCCTCTGGTTATTCCCCGAGCACCTTGCGCGTCAAGGAAGATATTCCTGTACGGTGGGTCATTACCTCTGAATCGTCTTTCACCTGCGCTTCAAGCATCGTCGTCCCCTCGCTTGGCATTCGTACTAATTTGAAAAAGGGTGAAAATATCATCGAGTTCACCCCGACCAAGAAAGGATCTATTCCCTACTCCTGCTCAATGGGAATGTACCGCGGAATAATTATTGTCGAATAACTCTATGTCTAAACTTCTATTCACCATTACCAACCTGACCTGCGACGCCTGTGTCAAACTGTCGACTGTGGTGCTTCGCAAGTTGCCGAAGGTCACGGATGTGTCTATTGACCTCTCAACCAAAATAGCTCGCATACTATCGGAGGAACCCATAAATCCCAGCGACGTGACCGAAGCGCTGAAAGCCAAAGGCTACGACATCGCGTTCTCATCCTCCATCTATGAATAAAACATTCCGCGTCTTTGGGATGCATTGTGCATCTTGCGAAACGCTTATCAATGAAGAAGTCAAAAGACTCTTAGGTGTCATGAACGTCGCGACAAGTGCAGGTGAAGGTATTTGCCGTGTGTCTACGAACGTGGACGTTCCCGACGACGTCATCATAGCCGCAATCAAAGTAGCAGGGTATGACGCCGTACTGGAAACGACACCATCAGAGGCAAATTCAATCGTGCCATCCGAAAGTCCCATCACCATCGTCGAACACGAAGGTGATCGTGTGAGTTTTCGTTATCTCACTGAAACGCGTGGCGAAGGAACAATAGATATACAGGACGACGGCCGTCCAAAGTTTCATGGAGCGGTTGTCAGGCAAAAAAGCGGTACCTTGGAATTTCCCGCTGGTCTCAAACAAAACGCCCAAGAGATGGTAGGATTCTTCGAGTCACTTATTCACGAGAAGGTGGTTGTACAAAATTCATCCACGACTCGTGAAGAAATCCTTGCGACTACATGTATTACTGAACCAGAAAACGAAAAAAAAATAACGCTCCGTCTTTCTGGTATGCACTGTACATCTTGCGCGGGCATTATCACGAAAAGCATCAAAAAGTTACCAGGTGTTGTGGATGCGCAAGTGAGCTTCGCCTCTGAAAAAGCTCGTGTTACTTTCAATCCACGCCAAACGAGTGAAATGGCAATTATCGCACAGGTAAAAAAGGCAGGTTATCATACAGAGGTTGCTGGCAGCGCGAACCCAGATGAGGATCGCGCTAGACAGCATCAAGAAATCTGTTCCTATTGGCACAAATTCATCATTGGCGCCGTCTTATCCTTGCCGATGCTTTATTTCATGTTCCTCGACTTTTTCTCATTCCTTCCTGGCCAAGCATTCCTGCTCCCTCTGGTCGGAATCACCTCCTTTGTGCTCACGACCCCAGTGCAAATCTTCCTCGGCGCCAGGTTCTACAAAGGTCTGTGGTCAAGCCTGCGCATGAGGACGTTCAATATGGATAGCCTTATCGCGATCGGCACAAGCACAGCGTTCATCTACAGTATGGTGAACTTCCTCATCTATGCGTTCACAAACAACTCTGTCCTTGGAATAAGTGGTGAGAAGATTCCTGAATTATATTTTGAGACAGCAGCATTCCTTATCACCTTCGTACTGCTGGGAAAATGGCTTGAGAGTAAAGCAAAAGGGCAAACATCCGATGCAGTACGCAAGCTCATAGATTTACAAGCAAAGACTGCCCGCGTGTTGCGCAACGGCAAACCATTCGATATTCCAGTCGCTGATGTGGTCAAAGGCGACATTGTGCTTGTGCGCCCGGGTGAAAAAATTCCAGTTGATGGGGTGATTGAAAACGGAAGTTCGGCTGTCGATGAATCTATGTTGACTGGTGAGAGTATCCCGGTTGAAAAACATCCGGGTGATAAAGTCATTGGCGCGACCATCAACAAAAACGGGAGTTTCGAATTTTGTGCCACGAACATCGGATCAGAAACAGTGCTGGCACAAATCATCCGTCTCGTTGAGGAGGCACAGGGTTCGCGGGCGCCCATCCAGGCGTTTGCCGACCGCATTTCCGCACGATTTGTTCCAACGGTCATTCTGCTTGCCATCGCCACATTCGTAGTTTGGTTCTTCATTCTCGGCTCCACACTTAGCTTCGCATTGATGGCCTTCACAGCCGTGATCGTAATCGCATGTCCTTGTGCGCTCGGTTTAGCAACACCAACGGCTATTATGGTGGCGACTGGTAAAGGAGCACAAAATGGTATTCTCATCAAAGGTGGTGAACCACTTGAAACAGCCTGCAAAGTGCGAGCAATCATATTTGATAAGACTGGAACACTCACTAAGGGCAAACCGGAAGTGATGGACATACTCCCAGTCGGCTCACGTGACGAGGACGAAATAATGGAAATCGCCGCAGGACTGGAAGTAAAATCCGAGCATCCGTTGGCCGAAGCAATCTGTCGTTACGTCGAGGAAGAATCATTGGCAACAGCGCAAGTAATAAATTTTCAGGCTGTTCCTGGTCATGGTGTACACGGTGATATCAACGGTATGACATACTACTTCGGCAACCGTAAGTTGATCGGCACACTCGGCATTGACACGAACAGACTAGAACGAAAAATGCGACGTCTCGAAGAGGAAGGTAAAACTGTCATGTTGCTTGCCGACTCAAAGGAAGTGTTCGGTATCATCGCGGTCGCGGACGCCATCAAAGCGTCAACACCCGCTGCGGTCGCATTGCTCAAACATATGGGTTTTGCGGTCTATATGATCACCGGAGACAATATGCGCACCGCTATAGCGATCGCTCGACAAGCTGGTATTGAAGAGCAGTATATTCGTGCCGAGGTTCTGCCTGAGGACAAGGCAAATGAGATTAAAAAAATCCAAACAACTGGAGTCAAGGTCGCTATGGTTGGCGATGGTCTTAATGATGCTCCGGCACTTGCTCAAGCTGACGTTGGCATTGCCATGGGTAGTGGCACCGATGTGGCAATGGAGACTGGAGGGATTGTGCTCATGAAAAGTGATATCCAGGATGTTGTCTCCGCTATCCAACTAAGCCGCGAAACACTAGGAAAAATTAAGCAAAACCTCTTTTTCTCGCTCTTCTACAACGTCATTGGTATTCCGATTGCCGCACGTGTCTTCATTGGTCTGGGGATTGTTCTCCGACCCGAGCTTGCTGGCCTCGCTATGGCGCTTAGCTCCGTCTCGGTCGTCTCCAACTCTCTCCTCTTGCGTCGCTTTCGTCCGAATCATCACAATTGGATCTCGACGTTCGCTCCGGTTGTTATGACTGTAGTATTCACTGTCGCATTCATTTTGCTCGCGCGAGTGAGCGTAATGGCTGTAGGTTAATCAACAGATTCACCTTGCACAAACAGAAAAAGCAGCCCTCACGGCTGCTTTTCTATTTTCAAATCACTGTTATATACGCTTACCGCTTTTTTCAAGCATCATATGATGAATGGTTGCGATCTGAATCCAGATTGCTGTAAGAAGAAATGTGACTGAACATAACAGCATGATTTCTCTCGTCATACCGAACCAGACGACGTCTGCTGGCCAAACGAGCACAGCAAAAGCGGACATCATGACACCGATCAATCCGAAAACAACACTCATAACGTGAAGTAGTTGTGAAAACTTCATAAAATTTATTATTAAGTGATGACAAAATGTTTATTTTGATTTGCAGCAATTATTGTGGAACGCGTGAAATATCAGTGAACCGACCGAGCTATAGATAAAGCTCAACACACCACCCCAGACAATGCTCCCGACGCCGTATCCCTGGAAACCAGGAAACAAAAGTTTCAACGAAAGAAGATGATGCATGAGCACGTCAGCTCCGTATGGATAAATCTTCGGCCAAACGAGGCAGAGCGCGTACAAGAAAACGAAAAAACCGCCAACACGCAGAGTGTGTGATATGGATGGTGTAGTCATAAGAATAAGTTAGGGGCCATAAACTGGCCAATGATCTAAAGTATAACATTGATGGCTAGAGTTTGTGGATTCTATTTGGCCCAACGGATATCATCTATAACTGAAAAGTTATAACCGCACAGCAAGCTACGCGAAATGAGCGAGTTAAGTTGACAATGCGAGAAAACAACGATTAGATATCTTCCTCGTTCCTTCACAAACCTTCAACATCGGAGCAAACATGTCTCATTACTTTGAGAATACGCATGTAAAACTTCCGGAAACGTTTGATCACACCCCTATAAGTGATGATTGGCAGCGTATCATTGAAGAGATTCTTATCCCACCAGAACTGCTTTCCTATTGCCAGGAAAATCCAAAAATAGAAGCTCGGGATGCTGAACATCGTTTCCAAAAAATGTTGGATGCCTACCTTGTTTGGCTTCCACCCACCACAACGCCAGCTTTGAAACTGGTCTGTGAAGCGGTCATTCTGCAAGCGGTTCTCTATGAAATGTATGTGAATAAGACGGAAGGGAAATATCCAAAAAGACAAATGGCTTATCTTGGAGCATCCACCCAACATCGTATGATGCGTGTCCTGCCTCATCTCACACCAGAAGATCACCGGCATCTTTTCTACGATGTGTGCGCATGGTTCAAAAATGTCACGATTCTTCCTCGTGGTTGGAAATCCAATCTCGTAGGAAGCGTTTCGGTGGTTCAAGTGATCAAGGCATGTCTGCTTACCGGAGAGGAATGCACCTTGTTTGTGCCTAATCTTTTTGAAGATGTTTTTGGAAGTATTGATCTTTGCATCGAGCTCCCGATGGGAGGACTCTATGTGGATGTAAGAACACTTTTTTGTCCCTTGCAAGGATTCCATACCAAATGGATGGATATCGTGGAGCCGGTAGATATAAAACAGACCCTTGCCTATAACGCCGTGGTTGCAAATGAGCGTTATGACCACCTCTGGTTTCCTATCAAGATTCAAACAGGTCGTGATGGAGATTCCCCTTATGATTCGCGCGTAACCGGAAAACAAGTAAGGATGATGCGGAATATTTTTGGTGAGACACGGCGTCTTTTCCTACAAGAACTCGCCCCACCAAAAAGACAAGGGAAACCTGTTGACTTTTCACCTCCCAACCCCTAAAGTGCCCGACCCATCAGTTCCTTCACAACACGGAGGTCGCTATGACTAGCGAGCGTCGCGAAGTCTCCCACGGCACCAAGGAAGATGAAGAACTCGCCAAGGCTTTCACTGATGTGTTGAAGGGAATCTGGAACGCCTTGCACCGTGCATTTTCCTTTATCACCAGTGTCTTTGTCTGCATTTTGATCCTTCTTGCCTTCACATTCTGGAGACCTTCGGGAGGATCTTGGAACCAGCTCTACTACTACGAGAACTACGGTGTCCAAAACTCCGGGGCAGAAGAGACCGTTTATCTGCAAGGACAGTTGATGAACTTGAGGCACCCTCCCTTTTTCAAAGATGAAAAAAACCATATCGGCTTCTGGGTCAAGATGGAAAACGATCTCTTTGACTACCGATGGTTTCCTGCCGACAAGATTGTCATGACCAATACCTCTCCCCAACCCGGGGATCTGATCCGCGTCAGTCGTCCTCCTGGAAGTGAAGGTATCCTCTTTGTGATCACTGGCCACGCGCCCTTTGATGATTCTCTCGAAACCCAGCTTTACGGCTACCTGCAACGCATAGGTATCAAAAGCCCAACGTAACCTCCCTCTTAGGGAGGTTTTTTCGTCCCTCTATCTGTCCCTCTGTCTCGCCCTTTTTCCCCATTTTTGCTACGATAGCTTTACTATGAAACGTTCTGAACTCGCCTTTACCTTAGCGCGTGTGCCTGCCGATTTCCTGGCCTTAACGGCCGCTGGCATTACTGCCTACTATGCTCGATTCTTTCCCTCTTTCACTGCGCTTCGTCCTGTCATCTTTGACCTGACACTCGAACGCTACCTTACTTTCCTTCTCCCTGTTGCCTGTCTTTGGATCATAATTTTCGCCTTTGCTGGTCTTTACTCCACACGTCTTAAATCCATCAGCAATGAGCTCACGCGTGTAGCTCTTGCTTGCTCAAGCAGCATGGCTATAGTCTTTGCTATTTCTTTTTTCTCACGCGTATTATTTGAATCTCGTTTTATTGCCTTAGCGGCTTGGGCTTTTTCTATTATTTTTATTTTTCTCATGCGTCTGGCTATTCGCGGTCTTCAGCGTTCTTTATTATGGATCGGTATTGGGGTCCATCGCGTGATTCTTATCGGAGACACCAGTGCCAGTAAAACACTCAAACATCTTTTTGAAACAAATCCTCGTTTCGGATATCAAATTATCGCGACCTTTTCTTCTTTTACCAAAGAGGTGGAAGAAAAAATTCGTCACTTGAAAAATCAAGACAAACTCGATGAAATTCTTTTTGCAGATCCAGAGGCAAGCAAACAAACCGTCTTAGAGCTTTTGCAATTTGCAGACACGGAACATCTTGAATTCTCCTACTCTGCCGATCTCTTTGCTGCCGCCATCGGACGATCCTATGTCCATACCTACGCTGGCATTCCTGTTGTGGAAGTCAAAAAAACTCCCCTGGATGGTTGGGGGGCAATTTATAAACGCGGCTTTGATATGGTTGGTGCTTTTCTTTTGATTTTTCTCACCCTCCCCATTCAACTTATTGTTGCGATTGCTCTTTTTATCGAACAGCCGGGAAATATTTTCTTTTCCCGTTTTCCCGATGGATCCAAAGCAAAACGAGTAGGAATGCGAGGAAAATCTTTTCCTTATTTCAAATTTCGCTCCATGGTAAAAAACGCACATCTTCTTCGACAAGATCAAGATTTTCTCAAAAAATATAAAAATGAACGAGAGGGTGGCCCACTCTTTAAACTCAAAGATGATCCACGCGTCACTCGTGTTGGCCGCTTTATCCGCAAATACAGCATTGATGAAATCCCAGAATTTTATTTGGTACTCGTAGGTCGCATGTCTCTTGTTGGGCCACGACCCCATTTACCTGAAGAGGTCGCAAATTATAAACCCCATCATCGTAAAGTCCTAACGATCCGCCCAGGGATCACGGGTATGGCGCAAACAAGTGGACGCGCGGAACTAGATTTTGAAGACGAGGTTAGACTCGACACCTATTACATTGAGCATTGGAACCCTTGGCTTGATCTGTATCTCCTTTTCAAAACACCATGGGTGGTTTTATTCAAGAAAGCTTATTAAATAAGGAGGGCGCGGAAACGCGCCTATTTACTTTTGTGAAATCTCCTTCTATTGCCCTTGTCCATGATTATTTAAGTCAAGACGGTGGGGCAGAAAAAGTTCTCGAAGTCTTGCAGGATATCTGGCCTCTGGCACCAACCTATGTGTTGTTTGCGGACTTCAAACGCATCCCTCGTTTTTGCACTAAGGATATTCGGACATCTTTTTTACAAAAAGCTCCGTTTATCAAAACCAAATTTCAGTGGTACCTCCCTTTCATGGCCACAGCAACAGAGAGCTATGATCTTTCCCCCTATGACATTGTCATCTCGGACACAAGTGCTTTTGCCAAAGGGGTTATCACAAGACATGACGCCATTCATTTTTGTTATTGTCATACTCCCACACGCTATTTGTGGTCTGACACCCATAGTTATATCGAGGAATTGCGCGTTCCACGTTTTGTCAAAAATGCTCTTCCTCTCCTCCTTTCCCTCTTGCGCGTTTGGGACAAACAAGCTGCAGATCGTGTAGATATTTTTATTGCGAATTCACAAACCGTCAAAGCACGCATTAAAAAATACTATGGGCGAGAAAGTGTTGTGATCCCCCCGCCAGTAGATACAGATCGATTCCACATTTCAAACGTGCCTAAAACCTTTTTCTTAACAGGTGGACGTTTGGTAGCTTACAAACGCTACGATCTGGTGATCGAGGCATGCAATCGTACTGGGCTCCCGCTCAAAATATTCGGCTCCGGACCCATCGAAGCAACCCTCAAGCGCCAAGCAAAAAAGAACATTGAATTTGTGGGAAGAGTCTCCGCAGAAGAACAGGCAAAACTCTATGCGCAGGCTAAAGCGTTTATCCATCCGCAAGAAGAAGACTTTGGTATCACCCCTGTAGAATCCATGGCTTCAGGTCGTCCGGTCATTGCGTATAACAAAGGCGGCGCAACGGAAACTGTGATTGAAGGGTTGTCTGGAGAATTATTTGATGAACAAAGTTGGGAAGAGCTTGCTGATCATTTGATTCGCTTTGATGAACATCGCTATGATCCACAAAAAATTCGTGCACATGCCCTGACCTATAGTCGCGAAGCTTTCAGGAAACGGGTACAAAAATTTGTAGAGCAATCTTGGAAAGAATTTCATGATTCTTATGACGCGTAACCTATGCGCATCTTTGTAGACATCCGTCATCTTGCAAATCCCACTCCAAGTGGAGTTGGGGAATACACCATTCAGCTCTTGCGTGCGTTGTTTGTATTACCCACCTCCCATGAATGGATTCTTTTTTCCTCTGGCATCACACGCCCAGAATGTGTCCATCTCTTTTCTCTTCACCTTCCTCTCACAAAAGAATGGATTGCAAGACGTTATGAACGGACCGTGTATCCAAATGGCGTAGAACATATCCACCTGGCCGAGCCCAATAAAATCCTCAAACTTAAAATAGGATTGGGATTGGGAACTCCCTTTACTTCCCTGTCTCACCCAAAGCCGGATCTTCTTTTTCTTCCCAATCTCAATGTGCTCCCACACACGGAAAAAACTCCAAAAATTATCATGATGCATGATTTGTCTTGGGATATTTTTCCCGCATTCTATTCTCCTCGCATGCGCATGTGGCATGCGTCCACCAGACCTCACGAACTCCTCACTTCTTGCACGAAAATTCTCACTCCCTCTTATGCAACAAAATATGATCTTTTGAAACGTTATCCCCTTTCTCCTGACTCTATTGAAACAATTCCTCATGGGATCACAAAAAACTTCCAACCCACGCCAGATGGATATGATGAAAAGGTAAGGAAACGGTATTCCTTACCAAAGCGTTATGTTCTTTTCTTAGGCACTCTGGAGCCAAGGAAAAATTTACGTACTGCCTACGAGGCTATAAAACTCTATCGAAAAAATACAGGAGACTCTCTCTCCTTTGTTCTTGCAGGAGGATGGGGATGGCAAACCGGATTTTTGCGCTACAAAATAGCCCAAGGGCAACAAGAAGGTTGGGTTCAACATCTTGGTTATGTACCACCCGAGCATCGAGCTGCTTTGTATCGCCAAGCCGAGGTGACCCTTTGGCCTTCTTTGTACGAAGGATTTGGTCTTCCTGTGTTGGAATCCATGGCTTGCGGAACCCCGGTCATTACAAGTACCACTTCTTCTCTCCCGGAAATCAGTGGTTCTGCTGCTCTTCTTGTAGATCCCTATAATCTCCATGATATTGTTCTTGCCTTAACCGAACTTCTCTCCTCTCCTTCCTTGTATCAAACCTTGGTGCAAGAAGGATTGCTGCGCGCTCAAAAATATACCTGGGAACAAACCGCAAAAAAGACATTAGAAGTGTTTGAAAAAATTGTGTTGAAGTCTAACGACGACATTCGATATCCCTCTTCCTTCATTAGAAATTAGGAATTGTCCGACCGAGCCCACGCCTTCGGCGGGGTAAACCTGATCCCGCCAAAGGCGGGAGAAATTGGAAATTTCTTATTAAGCGATCTTCCCTTGTGGATATACATGCGCCTAAAAGGCGTGTTTTTTGCTATACTACAAGGCATGAAGATCGGGATAGATGCACGCATGTATGGTCCTAAAGTGGGGGGTGGCGGACTTGGTCGTTATGTCGAGCAATTGATCATTCAATTGCAAAAGATAGATCAAGAGAACCGCTATATTTTATTTCTGAAACCAGAGAATTTTGAAGATTGTGTTATTACAAATCCTCACTTTGAGAAACGTTGTGTCCCGATTCATTGGTACAGCCTTAAAGAACAGCTCTTTTTAGCCAAGATGATTGATCGCGAAGGGCTAGACCTCCTGCATTTTCCTCATTGGAATGTGCCATGGAATATCAAGACGCCTTTTGTTGTCACTATCCATGACCTCATTCTCCTTGAACAACCTCGGTCAGCTAAAATCACAACTAGGCATCCACTTACCTATCTAACCAAATACATAGGGTATCGTTTTGTCCTTTCACAAGCTTTAAAACGATCCAGAAAAATCATTGCGGTGTCGCAGTACACAAAAAAAAGTATCCTCAAACACTTTTCTTGGGTGCGCGAGGAAAAAATAGAAGTCATTTATGAGGGGATCACTCCACTTCCCGCGCTACCCAATCCTTCTGATCTCTCAAAACTTCCTATCCCCTACCTTTTGTACATTGGAAACGCTTACCCGCACAAAAATCTTAAAACGCTCCTACACGCTTTTCTTCTCCTGCAAAAAAAACACCCAAATCTTCATCTCATTGTCGCAGGACGTAAAGATATTTTTTCTGATCGTCTTCTCGATAGTGCTTCTCATCTTCCCCTTCCACAAGGTTCTTTCACCTTTATCCCAAATCCCACAGATTCCCAACTCTCACAGCTTTATGCGCATGCAACCGTCTATGTGTTTCCCTCTTTGATCGAGGGATTTGGTCTTCCTCCCCTGGAGGCTATGCAACAAGGTGTTCCCGTTGCAGCTTCCAACACTTCCTGTCTCCCAGAAATTCTTGGAAATGCGGCTGTTTATTTTCCTCCCACAGATCTGCAAGCAATGATAGCTGCCATAGAATCTCTTTTACAAAACGATGAAAATCGATTCGAACTCATCGGTCGAGGCTATGCTCGTGCCTCCCTTTATTCTTGGAGTGCAATGGCTCAAACCATCAAGAAGGGTTATGCAAAATGGTTCTCAAAAACAATGTAAAACTTCTCCTTCTCTTTCTGATCTACGAGAAAGGGAAGCGATAGTAATCAAGCGCTTATTAAAACGACGACAAAATGCTCGTCTTGCTTCTTTATTTGATGAAGCAATTCCTTCTTGTTACCTCAAGCAATCTACTGCCTCTGTTTCTCCTATTCTCCATGTCACACAAGGGCAACATCTTTCTCCTTATGTGATTCATTTAGAATCTTCTTGCGCACATTCAACCGAATCAGAAGAACTCACAGACTCCATTTTGATTAATCTGCTTACTCATCCTATTGCTACCCCTGCATTTACACCTTCTTACGAAGACAATCTCGCTCTCACATCACAAGACACACAGAATCTTTTTTCAGAACAACAGATCAATAATACCCTCTGGGGAAAAACTTTTACCTCGCCCACGCCTAAGCCTTGCTTTTCTAAACAATTCCTCCGTGCGCAAGGATATATCCCCGCTACTCTTCAAACGCCTTTTGCCAACCTAGAAACCTTTGAGCATCCCAAACCTCCTCAAGATATTTTTTCTTATTTTGATCTCCCTGATACCGAGGAAGAGGAAAATGAATCCGAGCTTGTAGAACTCGTTTCTTTGCAACAAGGAGTGCAAGAAATCCCCTCGCCTACAGAAGATTTGATACAAAATCTCCCTATTGCCTTTCCTCGATTGTCCCGCCGCACGTTTTCTCTTCCTTGGATCAAACTTCCACAAGGATGGGTACGTGCCATGACAGCGTTTCTTCTTGTTTCTTTTGCAACCGTTCTTCCTATTCATGCAATGAGTGTCGTCAAAGAGATTCAGGAAACGAAAACGCAAATTTTATCCCTAGGCACACAAGGGCTTTCTTCATTCACACAAGGGACACAGGCTGCTTTCAATTTAGATGTAAAAACAGCGGAACGTTCATTCTCCAAAGCTGTTTCCCGTTTTGATGAAGCGCAAACCTCTCTCCAAAATCTTGGGGTGGGTGTGGAGCTTCTCTCTGCAATCCCCACAACACAAGCCCACACAGCTTCCACTCTTTTGGAAGCAGCGAAACACCTCTCTTATGCAGGACTGCGTTTATCACAGGGGTGGTCCTCCTTAGAATCTTCTTGGCAAACCGATCTCACAACACGTCTAGCCATGCTTGCTACCCACCTACAAACCGTGCTTCCTTATGTCACGGAAGCGGAAACACTTCTCACTTCTGTAGACCCGAATTATCTCACCCAAGAGCAAAAAAATTTCTTAAGCCAGGCTACCACTCAACTCCCTGCTCTTCAAAACTCTCTCCGAACTTTTCTAGCTCTCAATGACTTTGCACAGCAAGCCTTGGGGACGCATGGTTCTAAACAATATCTTTTGCTTTTTCAAAATCAAACCGAACTTCGACCCACTGGAGGATTTGTTGGAAGTTATGCCGAGATCAAGGTGCATAAAGGTGCTATAGAAAACCTCTCTATCCCAGGCGGAGGTTCCTATGCTCTCCAGGGGCAAATGCGCACCTCTTTTGTGGCGCCAGAACCTTTGCGTCTTTTAACTGCGCGTTGGGAATTCCAAGATGCTAACTGGTTTGCGGATTTCCCAACTTCTTCACGCAATACCCTTGCGATGTATGAAGAAGCGGGTGGTCCTACGGTGGATGGTGTTATCGCGATCAATGCTTCCTTTTTGGAAACCCTGCTTGGAATTTTAGGCCCTGTTGATATGCCTGATTACGGACGCACGATCACGCAGGAAAACTTTCTTTTAGAAACACAAAAAATTGTGGAGTATGAGTATGATAAAACAGTCAATCAGCCCAAAGCTTTTATCGGAGATCTTTCTGTTGCTCTTTTAGATCGCCTCACTTCGCTTGCACCCATGGAATATCTTTCTGTAATTCAAACTGTGCAAATAGGATTAGCTTCCAAAGATATTCAAGTTTATTTCACAAACGAAAATCTCCAAAAGCAAGCGATCACCTATGGATGGAGTGGGGAAATCAAACAACCATCAGGAGATTATCTTATGGTTGTGGATACCAACCTTGGGGGAGGAAAAACTGATGCGGTGATCAAAGAAGTCGTGGATGTCACTGTTCAAGTAGCCCAAAATGGAACACTCACCAACACGGTGACTATCACGCGTACACACGAAGGAACCCCAGGAACTCTTTTCACCGGGATAAATAACGTCGATTATCTACGCTTGTATGTTCCCAAAGGAAGCACCCTTCTCCATGCCAGTGGCTTTTCCATTCCCGACGATCGTTTGTTTGAGGTTCCACAAGAGGATTGGGTAATAAATGAATATCTTGCTTATGTAGAAGACACGCTTCAAACTGATCCGCTTTCTAGAACAGATATTTCAGAGGAATCTGGAAAAACCGTCTTTGGCAACTGGGTACAAACTCCTCCTGGATTCACGTCAACCGTGCAATTCACTTACCGACTCCCTTTCACATTATCTGACGTTTCTCCGGCTTCTTTGGGAAGTCGCGTCAAAACATTCTTGGGAATGTCACAAACTGCCAACTATACTTTGTACATTCAAAAACAATCAGGAGTTTTAAACCGCAATACCTATGTCCATGTGGAGCTTCCAGAAAACATGCAGACTCTCTGGTCTTCGGTACAAACGGACGAAACTCCTCTGACAAATAGTATAGACCAAACTTTTGCTCTTCTTGTAGAACACAACCAATAATCTTTTATGCCTCTTGTTCCAAAACGCAAACGGTCTTCCAAAGAAATCCGTGATGAACTTAAAAAAATCTATGTGGAAAAAGATGGACGCATGCCAAATCTTTCTCACATGCAAAAACAATCCTCTTCTCGCTCCACACGGTTTCTTCTCAAGCTCGTCCTCTTCCTTCTTTTGATCTCCGTCGTAGCTTGGGGAGGATTTTTATTATGGACTCAAACCTTATTTGAAAATACAGATGAATTACAAGTGAGCTTTGAAGGGCCTGACACGGTCAAGGCAGGAGAAATTGTGTACTACACGATTGCTTACGAAAACATTGCCAGAACCAGTCTGGAAAATTTGACCCTCACCCTTCATCTTCCCGACACGTTTATCATCACTCAAACTTCCCCTGAACCTACCGAAGGGGAACGATGGAACCTTGTGGACATGACCCCGCAATCAGATGGCAAAATTATGATAGGCGGAATATTTCGATCTGATGTGGAAAGTACACAAACTCTGCAAGCCTTGATCACCTATCGACCGGGCAATACGCATGCGGATTTTCAAACATTGGAAAACAAAAAGGTAGCTGTGGATTCTTCTGTATTAGAGATTGCTATCGAGGGACCAAGGAAAGCCCTTACAGGAGACGAGGTAACCTATACCATCGCCCTGCAAAATACCGGAGATACTTTAACAGAAAATGTTGCGGCAACGCTTCTCATTCCTGAAGGATTTGAAATCACGAGTGCAGAACCTGCACAGGAAATCTCTCCAGAAGGTGATCCCCTTTCTCCTCCGCTTTGGAAATTTTCTGAACTTCCTTCCAAAGAACCTCAAACCATTACTCTCAAAGGTCAATTTATTTCTACGGCCGAAGGAACACAAACACTGACTGCTCAAGCATTATTTCTCAAAGAAGATGACACTACGACAATCCAACAATCCCAAGAGATCACGACCGAAGTGGTCAATGGCGCTCTTGTGTTTCATTTAATCTTAAATGGTTCTGCCGAAAGCCAAACCACAACACTTGGAAAAAATCTTCGTGGATCCATTGACTTTGAAAATACGGGATCTGAAACCTTGGAAGGCCTTTCTTTTATTCTCACTCTTGATGTTCCAAATGGCACCACTCCTATTGTGTGGAATGAGGCAGATTTGGGTGGAGGAGAAAAAGAAGGTGCAATCATCACTTGGTCCAAAGAATCTTTGGAAGAACTTGAAGAATTAAGCGGAGGAGAAAAAGGAGTGATTGATTTTACGTTTCCCCTTGCAGAAACGATGGATCTCAAAAATCAATCTGATGTCTTTACACTTACCCTTGCGGCTTCTGTTGAAAAATCTGGTGACCTGACGGAAAATCGCACGATCCAAACATCTCCTATTACCATTACCCTTCTTTCAGATACATTCCTCGACGCACAAACGCGCTATTATCTTGACGATGAAACTCCTATTGGCACAGGTTCGGTTCCTCCAAAAGTGGGACAAGTCTCCTCCTATGGAATCCTTTGGATTCTCACAAACTCCCTTCACCCTCTTGAAAATGTAATGATTTCCACCACCCTCCCCTCCCATGTAAATTGGACAGATCAAGCAAGTGCAGAAGTGGGAACTCTTTCCTATGATTCGATAACGCGAGTGATGACATGGAGTGTCCCCTCTCTCCCAACGTCTATTACTCAAGCGCAAGCTTGGTTTGGAGTTGGGTTTACACCAACACAAGATGATGTGGGAACGTTTCTTAAACTCGCAAATCCATCTTCATTGACTGCCACCGATTCTGCAGTTGATCTGTCCCTTTCCGCCTCTGCAGGATCACTCACAACTGATCTCTCTGATGATCCGTCTATCTCGACTACAGGCGTGGTGGTCGAGTAGCTCTGTATAACAAAAATGCTCCGGCTTGATCGGAGTATTTTTTATTTGGTTCTCTTTAAACTAGATTCTAGAATCTAGATTCTAGTAACTAGAGTCTAGTCCAGCCTTTGGCTGGACTGGAGCGGGTGAGGGGAATCGAACCCCTGTCAGCAGGTTGGAAACCTGCGGTAATAGCCTTTATACGACACCCGCAAGAGTACTCGATTCTAGAATCTAGAGTCTAGTTACTAGATTCTAGTCCAGCCAAAGGCTGGACTGGTCGGGGATGCGGGACTCGAACCCACGGCCTCTTGCTCCCAAAGCAAGCGCTCTAGCCTACTGAGCTAATCCCCGATGAGGTGGGAGCATCATACCAAAAAGAGCTTAAAGATCAAGCTTTCTACCACTTTTTACCAGCAGCAGTAATAGCAATTGCCAAAGCATCTGCAACATCATCAGGTTTTGGAACTGCTGGAAGGTTCAGAAAATCTTTAACCATTCGTTGCATCGCCGCCTTCCCAGCTTTCCCATCACAAGTCAAAGCTTTTTTGACTTGGGCAGGAGTAAATTCAACCACAGGAATGCCACATTGTGCAGCAATCAACAGCGCTACTCCTCGTGCTTCCGCAACCTTCATCGCGGTTGTCGAATTTTGCGCAAAAAACAATTTCTCAATAGCCACAAGTTGAGGTTGGTGCTCTAAAAAAAGAGCAGAGAGATCTTGAGCAATGGCAAGAAGACGTGTCTCGTGTGGATCTCGGGTGTCGGTTGTGATCACACCAAAATCTAGTGGGGTCACTTTTCCACTTGCGACCCACACACATCCAAATCCCATCCGACCAAAGCCAGGATCAATGCCAAGTATTTTTATACCGTCTTGCATAGAAAAAATTTAAACAATGACCGAGGTGCGAACACCAACACTCTCACACTGATCACTGGAATCATAGTAATACAAGCTCACCTGACGGTCACTGCGGAGCCAATACACGTAAGGCACACGGACAGTATGAGACGGAAAAAAAACTCCTGTAAGATAAGAAATGCTCTCTATGCCGTTTTGAAAGTTATCTATAGGTTGTCCTGTTTGTGTAAGATGGATCATAAAAGCCATGATCCAATCTTCGGGAGTAAGACCTGTTTCACCATGATAATGGGAGTCTTCATCATCTTGAGCTTTTTGAATGGTAGAGAGATATTCATTGGAAGATTGACCTGCTTCAAGAGGGGGACGAGGGGTTTCTTTTCCTTGGAGTATTCCTTTGCCTTCACGGGGAATATGAGCAAAACCTGGGGAATCTGGATTTGATGGGTCAGAAGGTTGGAGAAAATGAATAGTCCAACCTGGGAATGGATATTGGTTGTCTTCTTGTTCCTCGAGAATTTGTACCTTTGTCTTCCCTCCATGATCCTTCTCTGTAAAAGACTGTGGGTGATAGACAAGTTTGGGAGAATCTCCCATATCTGCTCCTTGATATTCTTCCCATGCCCAGAGGGGTCGGTTGGTATCAAGATCAAAGGTGGGATTTTTTTGTTTGTAGGAGAGGAGGAATTGTTTGAAAGTTTCTACAAGAGCATCAAGGCTCATGCCAAAGGGAACAAGGAGGAGTTTGGTAAAGCCTTGGTCATGTTTAGTGGATAGAGTCTCGCGTTGTTCAAAAAGACGAGCAGTGATTTGTTCAAGTGTAGGGATAGGATAGGTATTACCATCTATCCCTGTGATTGCTCCTTCTTTGAGGATACCTACTTGTTTAAGAAGATCAACTTGGGAATCGTATTGTTTTTTGAGGTGATAATACTTCTCAACATATTCAAGAGGATCTGTAGATTCTTGAGGTTCTTTATGGACAAGCAGGTATTCGAACCGTTCGAGAAGGAGAGCAAGACGCTGAAGGTCAGGAGTGGAAAGTTTCTTAGCAGCTTCCACGAGAGCATCAGGTTTGGTAAGTGATTCTCTTGGAATGTCGTGAGCTTTTGCAAAATCAATAATTTCTTGTCGGAGAGTTTCAAAGTGCGCGCGATGTTGCTCTGGAATAGAATCGCGGACACTCGAGGAGGAAGCGAGAATGGCTTCGTTGAGAGAAAGTGAGCTCCGGCAACCACCCCTCACCCCTCCTTGGAAAGGAGGGGAATCGGTCGGTTCCTCCCCCTTTCCAAGGGGGAGATGGAGGGGGTTGCCGAGGCTTGATGATTCATCTTCCTCACGGCGAGAAGTAAATTCCGAAGTTGGTCGAATAAGAGACATAAATATCAAGGGTTAAACCACCACCGAGGAGCGAACACCAATGTCCTCATTCTGATTGTCAGGAAGGCGTCCGCCAAAGCTAGCATGCCGACCATGACGGTACCAATCCGCACAAGGCACACTGACGAAGGAGGGGAAAAAAGCTCCTATAAGACAATTATTACTTTCAGTATTCATAGGGTTCAGAATATCATCAAGGGGTCTTCCTGTTTCACAAAAATGAAGTATAAAGGCCATGATCCAATCTTCAGGAGTCATACCGGATTCCTGAAAGTAAGGAGAGTATGGATCATCTTGAGCTTTCTGAAGGAGAGAAAGATATTCGATAGGAGTTTTGTTTGCTTTAAGAGGGTAACGACCCCATTGGGGTGTTCCTTTGCCTTTACGGGAAATAGGAGCAAAGCCTAGGGAATCTTGGTCTTTAGGATCAGAGGGTTGGAGAAGATGAATGGTCCAACCAGGAACTCCTGCTCCGCTCCCCTGTGTCACACCCACGGAGGTGGGGGTCCATCGTCTTCTGGCTTGTTCCTCAAGTATCTCCATTTTTGTTCTTCCTTGATGATCCTTTTCTGTAAAAGACTGGGGATAATAAACAAGTTTAGGAGAATTTCCTGTGTCTGCTCCTTTGTATCCTTCTTCCCATGTCCAGAGAGGTTCGTTGATATTAAGATTAAAAGAGGGATTTTTTTTCTTTTGATCAAGCAGGAATTGTTTGAAAGTTTCCATGAGAGCATCAAGGCTCATGCCAAAGGGAACAAGGAGGAGTTTGGTAAAGCCTTGGTCGTGTTTGAATTTGAGATCCTTACGGCGTTCAAAGAGGCGAGAGGCGATTTGTTCCAAGGTAGGAACAAGGTACTCATTTCTATCTATTCCTTCGATGGCACCATCTTTAAGAATCCCCACTTGTTCAAGAAGTTCTATTTGAGAATCATATTGCTCTTTGAGGTGATAAAGACGTTCAGCATGTTCGAGAGCTTCAGCAAGGTCTTCTTTCATGGGTTCTTTGTTTTTAAGCAGATACTCAAAGCGTTCGAGAAGAGTGGCGAGTTGAGTGAGGTCTGGGATAGAGAGTTTCTTGGCTGCCTCACGGAGAGCATTGGGTTTATTAAGCGTATCTCTCGGAATCCCATGAGCCTGTGCAAAATCAATGATCTCCTGTCGGAGAGTGTTGAAGTGTTCACGATGTTGTTTTGGAATAGAATCACGGACACTCGAAGAAGAAGCGAGGATGGCTTCGTGCAGTATATCAGAGGAGGTAGATTCCGAAGTTGATCGAAAAAAAGTCATACTACGCCGCGTTAGTATAAACAGCGTCCACATCCTCATTTTCATCCAAGGTCTCCAATAAAGTATCTAGTTGTTTTTGTGCTTCCGGATCGCTAACCAAAACACACTCTTTGGCCAGATATTCCAGTTGAGCTCCATCAGGCTTTATCCCTTGAGCCTCCACGACTTGGGTCACTGCCGGCAAATCGCGAATGGAACAGATGACCTGTAATCCTTCTCCTTCCTCGCGTAAATCCTCGGCTCCGGCATCAATCACTGATAAATCAAAAGTATCCCGATCTTTAATGGAAGTTTTATCCAAAATGGTAATAACGCCCTTGTGATCAAACATCCACATCACGCTCCCCTGGCCTCCAATCGTACCGCCAAGTTTGCTCACAATCTTTTTTACTTCTGCCACAGTGCGTGTGCGATTATCTGTAAGACAAAAAATGAGAACAACGACTCCCCCTGGACCAAACCCCTCATAGATTACTTCTTCAATCTGCCCTTCTCCACCCGCACCAATGCCGCGCTTGATCGCCCGATCAATATTGTCTTTAGGCATGTTCACGGCCTTTGCCGCATCCACAGCAACCCGCAGACGAAAATTAAACAAAGAATCCCCTCCTGCTTCGCGCGCCGCCACAGTAATCCCTTTAGCGAGCTTGGCAAAAAGGTTTCCGCGCTTGGCGTCCACGGCTCCTTTGCGCTTTTGAATATTGTGCCATTTGCTATGTCCTGACATATGTTTTTTGCCTTATTATATTACAAAAAAAGGGCTCTCTTCACAAGGAAAATTCGCTTGACAGCCCATGGGTTTTTCCCCTAAGGTAAGTTCACGGCAAAGAAAGGAGACCCCATGCAAATCTCCCTCCTTCGGGTGATTCCTTGGACGAACAGACAGATTGCCTGCCACAGATCTTTTGATGATTTGAATCAAGGGATGAAAGCGAGATATCGACGATGACATCTTGGAACTTTCGTCGTCCCCCTTTTCGGGAGGAACCTTACCAGCGCGAAACTCGGCTCATGCTCATTCCACACCTTCTGGAACTGGGGTTTACCAAAGAGGACATCCGCAGCGCCCTTGAACTTTCCCACATTCAAGTCGTCAAAGACGACTTGCATATCCTGCGTAAGACACATGCGATCAGTCATGACCTCAACCCTGCCGATCTCCAAACACGTCTCCGTAGGGCAATCACTCTTTGCGCAAGACTAGATGGCCTTGAAGGCATGGACGGTCTTCTACACTCCGTGCTCATACACTGGATGCGTCAGTTCATTCGTGAAGAAAATAACGGAACATCTTTCCTTTTTCCCACCATGTTGGGATCCCGAGGGGAAGGGGACATCATCCCCATTACCAAGGTTCTCCACTTCCGCCGCAAAAAGGCCTAACGAAAAGACCCCACGCAAGGGTCTTTTTACTTGCCTTTTTTAAGCCTACACGGCCATAATGGAACAGATCGTATGCCGAATCTTTTCTCTCCCAAGCGAGACTATTGGACATGGACGCGCCAACGTATGCCGATGGTCTTAGAATTGATGAAACTTGGATTTTCACGGGAAGAAATTGCCCAAGCAACCAAAGCAAGCGTTTCTACGATTCAGCGAGATTTACAAGAGTTACATTTGCGAAGAATGATTCCCGAGGAAACTATAAAATGGGAAATGGAAAAACGAGAACAGACAATCCGCCAATCCATAACCGGTCTTCAAGCACTCTTGCAAAAAAAGATAGCCACCCCGCAACAAATCCGTTTGCTCGAAATTCTTCTTAAGTGGTTGGGAATCCGTGGAACCAAAACTCAGGAGCAAACCAAACTTCCTCTTTTGAAGAAACGGGAAGGAACGCAAGAAGGATTGACAAGAAGTGTCTGATTTTCTACGATGCCCTGTCACTTCTCCACTCAAGAAGAAGCTGACCAAGGTCCTTTTTAGGAGGTCACCATGCCTTTTCCCGTCCCTGTCCCTCGTCGCAAAGACATCTTGCTCTTCAAGCTTGTCACAACCGCGGTCGTCCTCTTTGTCGCGTCACTCCCTCTGGATCTCTATATGCTGGTACGTACCTTTGCCAGTCCGGAAGGATTCTGGCAGGAGTTCGCCCTGGGAGCCGTGGCAATCTACGTTCTTGGGGGATTCCAGGTCGTCTTTCTCATCATTGGTGCGATTCTTCTGTTCAGTATCTGGCTCTCCGACTAACCCCGCACGCACGGGGTTTTTCCATATCAAAAAATCGCTGGGATAGTCGAGACCGTCCCAGCGATTTTTTATTCTTTAGATATCTGTTTCTGCATCCGGATCTTCTCTTTCAATAAACCCTGTTTTATCTTTGAGCTCACGAAGGTTGTTTCCAAATCCAGTGCCTGAAGGAATCAAGCGACCGATGATCACGTTTTCTTTGAGCCCATCCAAACGATCTACCTTTCCGGTAACAGCTGCATTGATAAGCACACGTGCGGTCTCTTGGAAAGAAGCAGCGGAAAGCCAGGAATCTGTGGAAAGAGAAATTTTTGTAATACCGAGAAAAAGTGCTTCTGCATTGGCATGCTTGCCTCTCACTCCTACCGCATCATTTGCATCCAAATAAGTAGGCTTCTCGATGATCTCGCCTGGAAGCAAATCTGTATCCCCTGGATCAATCACGCGCACACGGCTAAACATCTGACGAATGATGATCTCAATATGCTTATTGTTGAGCTTTTGTCCTTGGCTTGAATAAATGAATTGGATTTCTTTGGAAAGGTAGCGCTGTACTGCATCTTGTCCCTTGTACTTAAAGAGAAGCTGTAAGTCTATATGACCATCGGTCAGAGCATCTCCAGCTTGCACTTCATCTCCATCTTTCACATACAAGGTATATCCAGGAGGAATGATATACTCGCGCACCTTAGGAGCTTCATAGACAACTGTCACCACACCGGGTTTGCGCAAAGCAACGGTTCCGGATACTTCAGTATTTGTAACCTCTCCCTTGGTTTTGCTTGCCAAAGCATCTCCTGCCTGCACCGTATCCCCATCCTTTACTTTGAGTTTCGCTGTCTTCCCAACCACATAGGTTGTTTCCTCCACTCCAATGTATTCAATGCGAATCGTTTTGTGTCCTGGACGAATATCAGTAATTTGCTTTCCTGTTCCGGCCTGCACAATCTCTCGGGATTGAGTGTCCACAGTAACTTTTCCAGACACTTCAGAAATAATAGCTTTTTGCTTTGGTGTACGCGCTTCAAATAATTCTTCCACACGAGGCAACCCTTGCGTAATATCTTTTCCTGCCACACCTCCTGTGTGGAAAGTACGCATCGTAAGCTGGGTTCCAGGTTCTCCGATGGATTGCGCAGCAATAATACCAACAGCTGAACCTAAC
>Ga0209514_10002663_pt1 | contig 27107 bp, 26 predicted proteins | sample Subgrocontami58m_FD_187452 | JGI IMG/M metagenome (GOLD analysis project Ga0209514, IMG submission 187452) | Subsurface groundwater microbial communities from S. Glens Falls, New York, USA - GMW37 contaminated, 5.8 m (SPAdes) (version 3) | ecosystem: Environmental > Aquatic > Deep subsurface >...
TACGAAAAAATTCGGACTGAGTTTCAAAGGTAGCGCTGCGAGTGCCCCCACCCACTCGCAGCGCCATCTTCGCTCGGCTTTCGGCCTCGTAAAAAGTCGCCTCGGACAAGACAAAATCTGATAGATTTTGTCCAAAGAAAAACGCAAAAAAAATTAAAGAACTTAGATTCAGTATAGCATACTTGAAACTCAAAAATATGATATACTTTTTTCTGGAGATACATATGGAAAATCGAATGAACGTTGGAAACCAAAATACCCAGCAAATCGAGCAAGACCCGATTAACCAATCAGTACCAACTCTGGAAAGACCAAAAACGAATTATTTAGTTATGGGAATAGTTGTTTTAGTTTGTTTTGTTGTTTTTGGTTTTGGTGGGTATTACTTAGGAAAACAATCTGCTCGAGGTACAATAAGAGAAGGAGAAAGCTCAACCAGTCCTCGTCTATCAGAAGAAGGCCAAGGTAAGTTTGAGACAAGTGAACTAATAAACATAAAGATTGGGAATTATGAGATTGTTTCCATAAGTAAATATAACAAAGGTTGGGAAGAGGTTAAGTATAAGGACAGTAGCGCTAAGGAAGCTTTGGACTCGAGTTTGATTTACTCGGTTTTCTCTGAACTCTACCCAACATATACTGATCGTAAGGCGGAATTCTATGTAAATGATATAAGGCTTGAAGGAGAAACGGCCGAGGTGTATTTTGGAGGAGATGAAACATATTTCACTGATAGAATGGGTACCACGGGACCTTATAATTATGCAGGGTTGTTAACTTTTGCTCTAACCGAAGATCCGAGGATTAAAAAAGTTCATTTGAACATTCAACAAGAGGGTACTCACGCTGGACCAACTCCCCCAGGGGGTAGAGAAGGTTATATCTACTTATGGACAGATCCAATGCTAAGAAATGCCGTTGGTCAGGGTAATAACCAGGCTCGTGAGATCTTTGAATTCAGGTCTAATCCTTAACTACAAAATTCTCAATAGTGCTCGGGGAAGCCGAGCAAAAGTCGCGCGCGCGAAACATAATTGCGAAGAATTATCATTCTTCGCCAAAAAAGTCGGCTCGGACTATTCATTAGATAATCGGCGGCTTTTTTGCGTATATAAACAGGGCTTTGCAGCGCTCGCCGCGCCCGCCCCCGCGGCGAGCGCCATCCCCGACGATCCGAATTCTTCAAAACTGTGGGTCGTCCTGGGATCGAACCAGGGACCTCGTTCTTATCAGGAACGCGCTCTACCACTGAGCCAACGACCCATTAACGAATATTTTATCATTTATTTCCCCACATCTCAGCTTGATAAACTACCCGATCCCGATAGGGATGAAATAAAGTTCCGGCCAGAGTCTGAGCCAGCAATCTATCCTGTTCATGCTGTAATAAGTAAGGATTGGACAACCGGTCAAGCGGATAACTCATCAAAACTCGCTGCTGAAGGCGGTGTTTGGTAATTCCGGGAGGCAACAGCTCCCCTGCTTCTACCACCTGGATAATTTCCGGCGATGAAAAATTGGCGTATTCAATCGCTACCCCATCCGGACCTAAATTTCCGGCCGCTATTAAAGCCTCAGCAATTCCGCCGCCATCAGTATCCACCCGTTGTTCCGGTCTTAATTGATAAAGACCGATCAACTGATTGGCGGTTTTAACTCTTTTCATCAATCCTCCCGATGAGTAGATTCCAAAATGATCTCCTCCGGCGAACATCGCCGTCGCCACCAAGCCGAAATTTTCAATCCCCTCTCCGTCAACTCTGCGTTGGCGAATCTCGGTCAATCTAATATTAGGATCTTCATCATCCAATCGGCGCAAAGCCGACGAATCCATTCTGGTGGCGTGGACCCAAGTGGTCAAAGAAACATCTTTATAATCCACGACGTGAATGAAAGCCCATGGAGCGCCTAAAATTGATAAGGCGGCCAACCGGCTGGCCCCGTCCAACTGAACGAAACCTTTATTTTCCAATAACGCGACTACTACCGGATTAATAATTTCGCCCAGATTTCTCATATTTTCAGCCAGCAGATGCGCTTTTTCATCAATCACCCCTTCTTGAAATTTAATTGAGGCCAAAGGGACAATACGGAGATCTGGATTACCCAAACTCATGGGCGGATTTTACCACACTTAAAACCAAAAAAGACCATTGTAGCTGGTCTGATTTGAAACGATAGGCCGAGAGATGGTCCGCCAAAAGGTCGCTTTCGCTCCCATTTAGGCGGATCCGCCAGAATGCCCCGAAGGGCTTTCGGCGGATAGGAAATAGCTTGGTATGGATCGCGACTTTTGCGTCCATTGGCCAAACAGAGTTTTACCCAAATTTACATCTGGATAGGAAATCCCGTGTGAAAAGGATTCCCTGTTTCTCCTTAGAAAGGAGGTGATCCATCCGCTCCTTCCAGAACGGATACCTTGTTACGACTTAGTCCTCGTCATCAACCTCAGCTTAGTCCCGATAAATCGGGCTTTCGGCTGCTGCCAATTTCGCTGGCTTGACGGGCAGTGTGTACAAGAAGAGAGAACGTATTCACCGCGGTCTGCTGACCCGCGATTACTACCAATTCCAACTTCATGCAGGCGAGTTGCAGCCTGCAATCTGAACTGAGCCCGGGTTTGAAGGATTAGCTCCGCCTCGCGGCTTGGCAACCCGTTGTCCCGAGCATTGTAGGATGTGTGTGGCCCGCGGCATAAGCGCCATGCTGATTTGACGTCATCCTCACCTTCCTCCCCCTCTTTTTATTCGCGAACATACAAAGAAAATTTACAATTTAAAATTTACCCGCCCGCCTGGACTTCGTCCATGCGAAGTCGGGCAGGCAATTTACATTGAATTTACAATTACACAATTTACAATTTACAAACACTGCAACTCAGGGTTTGATCATTGATTCATTGATTCATTGAAAATTGATTGAAAATTGAAAATTGAAAATTGAAAATTTCTTTTTGCGTTCCCGCGCAAAAAGAGGGGGCTGTCCCTCATGACACGAATAACATGAGGCGAGGGTTGCGTTCGTTACCCAACTGAATGGGAGACCTCACAGCACGAACTGACGACAACCATGCAGCAGCTGTTCTAATGTCCCGATAAATCGGGAGGGCTTTATTTCTAAAGTTTTCATTAGTATGTCAAACCGCGGTAAGGTCCATCGCTTCGTATCGAATTAAACCACATGCTCCACTGGTTGTGCTCTTCCCCGTCAATTCCTTTGAGTTTTAGCCTTGCGGCCGTACTTCCCAGGCGGGATACTTAACGCGTTAGCTTGCGACACCCCCTTCGCCAAAGAAGAAGCGACGATAGATGATGAAAATTAGACGATAGATGATAGAAGATAGAAAATAGTGGTAGAAGATGGAAGATGGAAAATAGATTTGCTCTATCTTCTACTCTCTATCTTCTACCCCTACCTTCTATGCTCCATCTTCTATTGTCGTATCCTCTATATATCTACCGTCTAATTTCTCCGTCCTTGGTGAAAGGGACATCTAGTATCCATCGTTTACGGCGTGGACTACAGGGGTCTCTAATCCCTTTCGCTCCCCACGCTGTCGTTCCTCAGCGTCAATATTGTCCCAGGGGCCTGCCTTCGCTCTTGGTGTTCTGCATGGTATCAATGGATTTCACCCCTACTCCATGCGTTCCAGCCCCCCCTAACAAATTCTAGTCTGCCCATCTCTCGCCCAGTTCTCCGGTTGAGCCGGAGGATTTTAAACGAGATGCGGCGGACCGCCTACGAACTCTTTACGCCCAATAAATCCGGATAACGCTCGCACCCTACGTATTACCGATGCTTCTGGCACGTAGTTTGCAGGTGCTTTCTAGAAGGGTACCGTCCGCCGAGCAAGCTCGGCTTCTTCCCCCTCCACAGGTCTTTACACCCCGAGAGGCTTCATCGACCACGCGGTGTCGCTGCGTCAGGCTTTCGCCCATTGCGCAAAATTCCCAGTTGCTGCCGTCCGTAGACGTATGTTCCGTATCTCAGTAACATTGTGGGGGAACATGCTCTCACATCCCCTACCCGTCATAGCCTTGGTGAGCCTTTACCTCACCAACTAGCTGATAGGACGCGGGCCGCTCCCAAAACGCGCAGTTAAGCGCTTTGCCCTTGCGGGATTATGGAGAATTACCCCGCCTTTCGGCGAGCTATGCTCCATTCTGGGGTACGTTCCCACGCGTTACTCACCCGTCTGCCGCTGACCCGCGCTCTGCGCGGAAATTACCAATTTGAAATTTAAAATTTGAAATAAAATTTAAAATTTGAATTTAAGAATTCTAAAACATAATGTTTTAAAATTAAAAATTAAAAATTAAAAATTATTTTAAAATTAAAAATTAAAAATTAAAAATTTCTGTGCAAAGCACAGGCCCGCACGACTTGCATGCTTAAGGCACACCGCCAGCGTTCATCCTGAGCCAGGATCAAACTCTCAAGAAAAATAATTTTCCTACCATCTCCCGACCGACCGGCGCTGATTCAATTGGAGATAGTGTGGCGTAATAGTAATTGAATCAACCGACCCCGAGCTTAGCTCGGGATAATATCAAGGTGCGAACAAACAGTCCATATCTTAACACACTTTTCAACCTTCCTCAACGGGCCGGCAACACTAAATCCCATAAACCGCTTCCCGGAGCTTCCAAATAGTGTTTAACCATTTCCGAAAAACGTTTATCATGCAATAAATCAGCTCCGGCCAAGGCCAACACTCCCAAAACCGGTCCGTTTAGAAACTGTAACTTTTTGCCTTCGGCGTCTTCTATTCGCCGCAACTCACCAAATGCTTCCACCACCGCTTGCTGAGTAATTTCAGCCAGAACCGGCCAAGGGTTTTCTCTAACAATTTCCGGACTGAGTTCTTCTAAAATCCCATCCTGTCCAGCGGAAAATTTCCCGCCCGGCAATTCCAAATCATGTCTTAAAATTTGCTGAAATCTAGTATCCCTACCCACTCTTTTAATTTTGGAAAAATCGGCAATAGCAGTTAATCTCTCCGGAGTCAAAAACGGCGCGGTAGGATTAACCGCCAACTGTTGGCGAAATTCGTGGTAAATCTTCTGACTAACAGTTTCAGCAATGTTATTTCCCATCAATTGTGATTTTACTCCGCCTGTCAAACCGTCAAGACATGGTCTAATCCATCTATGTCAAGAATCACCGTTATTTCACCAACGGGCCTCGCGGCCGGGTTTTAAATCCATTCCGCCTAAATATTTTCCCCAAATGCTGGCCGTCAACAACTTTTCCCCCGGATTGGTCGGCCACCTCTTGCAAGGATAATCCGCTTTGATATATATCAAACAATGGGACAACTTTATCAAGAGTAAACTTGGTCGGCCTGCCAACGGGCTTCCTTGGCAAATCTTGCCTAACCATCTCTCTTCTAAAGATTTCCGGACAAACATCGGCTAAGACGGCAGCGGCACGCAAAGATCCGCCTCTGTCGTATAATTTTGTTAATTTCGCCGCTGGAAAAACTATCCTTCTCGTTCTAATAATAGGCCACGGCTCAGCCGCATACCAAGACACGGTGCCATCAGGCGGCAATTGCATTGCCCCGGTTGCCAAAAGCGATAAAAAATTATCGGCATCGGCCTTTACTTCTGCCGGCGGCAAAAGGCCTCTTTCAAACCCTTCAATGCCACTTCTTATTAATCTATTCATCAATTGATTTTACTCCTCCTGTCAAGCTTAACGTTTGGTTGTAACCGGAAATTCGGACAGAAGTATCGGCAACAAGGTCAGATCGGCATTAAAATGCCTAATCCCGCGGCCGCGGCCATTTCTTCCGCTTCAGAAACAACCGCTCTGACATCTTCGAATTCTAAATGCCGGGAATCGTCGGGATGAAAAAAACACGCGGCCATCAATGGATGTTGATCCAATATGGATTCTTCAACTTCTGAAGGCGGCAATTCAATTCCGATGGAGATGTTTGGATTTCGTAATGACATATTTATTGATGTTACCCACAAAAGGCCAGCCATAAAAGGCCTGGCCTTTTATGGCTGGACGGGAAGTTTCCCGAAACTTCACACCTCAAGCGGCATTTTGGCGCCGCCGCTTTTTCCCTCCAATCCCCCTATCACTTCTGACTTGGGGTCTTTGGCAAAACCATAAAATTCAATGCGATTCGGGCGATTCTTCGACTCTCTGACACTTGTAATTCAAGTTCTAAATTTCTAATCTCTGCCAACTGTTGGTTGTGAAGTATACCTAACATCAGGTTGGCCGATTTGTCATCCGCCGCGGCTTCGCGGGCTAACTTTCCAATAAATCTGAAATGTTCTCCTAATTCTGTATTTGTTTCGACCGCTTCCTCTACCTTTAGTTCCTGTCCTATCTGTTCTCCCATAATCGTTAATCACCCCCAATCTTTTTCTTCTATAATACTCCACCCTGTCAAGCCGCGGCCGATTTATTAAAATTGTCAACCCTTCGATTCGTCAAACTTGTTAAAGGATTGACACTGAGTGGGTTCGACTAACGCTCACCATCGAATGTGTCAATACTTTGACGCTACAGCAACAAAGTATTGACGTTTTTAATCGGCTTGACAAAATGTATATTTAAATGTATATTTGAATTATGAATACGATTACCGCCACCGAACTAAGAACCAAAACGCCGGAACTTGTTGAAGCTCTGGCGGCGGGATACACCGTGGATTTCGTCCATAGGTCAAGAATAATCGGGGAAATTAAGCCCAGAGAAAAAACGATTAAATTGTTTGACGTCAAGAGAATGGAAAAGATCGCCAGGGAATTGAATCTGCCAAAGTTAAGCGACAGAGAAATTGACAGAAGATACAGAAAACATATCATGGAGAAATATGGCAAAGGTCTTCCTCGACACAAATAAAGTTCTTGATATCGCTCTGCGGCGGACTCAGGCCAAAGAGGAGTTGGGTGACCACCAGGTTTTCATTTCTCCCCTATCAATTCATATTCTCTGTTACGCCGGGAAAATAAAGATTCCTGACAAAACAGTCAGCCGGTTTAAAAACGAATATTACATCGTGGATTTAACCGATGGGATTTTGGAAAAGGCCCTCGGGGGGCCGACGAGCGATCTGGAAGACAATATTCAGCTCCACAGCTGCGCCGAAGAAGATTGCGACTATTTTCTAACTAATGACAAAAATATTCTGAAGATGAAATTCTTCGGCAAAGCCCGGATTTCGATTTCGCTATCTATTTAGGCATAAAAGGCCTGTAGGCATAAAAGGCCTGGCCTTTTATGCCTCTCCATCGGGAACAAAACCTATTGAAATTTCGCCGCAACGGTTAAGTCCTCTCATATTAATTAGCGGATTGTATCACTATTTTCCAAAAGTCAAGTAAAAAAACTCTTTACTCTTTAGCCACAAAAGGCCAGGCCTTTTGTGGTTGAATCACTGAATCACTCCCCCGCCAAGGACTATTCCGTTTTTATCGTAGAAAACCGCCGACTGACCGGGGGCGATGCCGCGTTGCGCGGAGCGCAAAGAAACAATGGCCGAATGGTTAGATGGTTGGATGGTTAAAATGGCTGGAATCAGTTCGCCACAGTGGCGGAGCCTGACGAAACAAGCAAATTTATTAAGGCCTGGCCTTGCTTTGCAAGGCCAGGCCTTTTCTGATACCAGCCAATTGCACTCCCAAATCTCAAATTCACTCTTGTAGCACTCCGTCCCAAATCCCACAACAAGACGGTTTTTCTTGATGTCTTTTTCAATGACGTAGAGAGGCGGGCGGTCAAGACTAGGGCTAAAGGCTAAGGGCTGAGGGCTAAGGGAATCCGCATTTGCCTGACCTTTAGCCCTTAACCCTTGTCCCTTGTCCCTGTTTTTCGACGACCGGAGGTCGGTCGAAAAACCGTGCCTCTGTCCAATCGTATAAAACCACACCCCGCGGTGATGGCCGATGACTTTAAAAGAAGTCGACGAGACTATGGATGATGGATGATGGAAGGTAGTGGTAGAAGATGGAGGATTAAAAATGGATTGATCGACCTCGGATTTTCTATCTTCTATCTTCAATTTTCCACAACCATCTTCTATCTTTCTATCATCTACCGTCGTTTTGATGACTACGTCTCCAAGCCTCTCCTTCACCCCCAATCTTTTCAAAAACTCCTCCACCCTGACCTCTCCCACAAAGCAAATTCCGGTGGAATCCTTCTTGCTAGCCACAGACAAGCCGGCTTGGCGAGCAATTTCCCTGACTTCAGTCTTTAATAAATTCCCCAATGGAAACAAAACCCGCTTGAATTTTTCCTTCGGCACGGCCCATAGAAAGTAAGTTTGGTCTTTGTGGAGGTCGGCGGGGCGAGCAAGAAAAACAGCAGAGACGGTAGAAGATAGAGAACAGTCAGCAGAGACAATAGAAGGTAGGGTACCGAGGGTAGTGGTGGAAGATGGATGATTGAAGATAGATTGTCTGTTTCTGTTCTTTCCACCTTCTACCTTCCATTTTCTACCACCATCTTCCATCTCTCTATCATCTATCGTCATTTTTTTATTGTCACTATCTTCTATTTTCCATCTTCTATCGTCTAATTTAGCATAGTGTCCCGTTGCCACATAATCAAACCCTTCTTTAATACTCCAATCCAGAAACAATCCAAACTTAATATCTCTATTACAGACCACATCCGGATTCGGAGTCCGGCCGGACAAATATTCTTTTTTAAAATAATCGATGACAGCCGCCTGATATTCTTTCCTGAAATCTAAAACCTGAAACGGCAGACCTAAACACATTGCCACCTCCAAAGCGTCTTTACGATCAGTATCGCCATGACACCCCGGAATGTCGCTATCAAAACAATTCAAATACACGCAGGATACGTCAAACCCTTGCTTTTTGAGTAAATACGCCGAAACCGCGCTATCCACTCCCCCTGAAAGTCCCAATGCTACTCTCACCTTCTCCCCTTTTAGCCTTCTAACCTTTTTGACCTTTTTAGCCTTTCCCTCTCTTTTCTCCATGAGGATATTGTAACCCCTAATGACAAACTGTGAAGTTTCGTAAACTTCACACTCTTGTTAGTTTGTCGTTTGTCAGTTTGTTAGTTTATTTTTAGGCCTCACTTCCCCCCCGGCCTGACCATAAACGTCCCCAGATCCCTTCTTCCAATCAGCAATTTCTCCTTCATTTTGGAGCGGTCGGAAACATTAGCCGTAGTCTCAATCTTCCTTCCCGCCAACCAAAAAGTAACGGAAATCACCGGCCTTTTTTCCCGCCCCAGCGAAGACCAATAGTAATCGTGCCACAATACCGCCCTGTCCTTCATCAACCCCATTTCTTCAGCCAACTCCCGGTTAATTGAGGACCGGAAAGCCCCGGTATCAATTTTAGCCGGAACATCGGCCTTAAACCCCTTCGCGTCCCGCAACTTGACCGTTTCAAACACCGACACCACTTTAACCCCGCGCTCAGCCATAATTTTGTCGGAAAATCTTTCGGCAAACAGGGCTTTAGCCACTTCAATTCCGCGTCCGGGAGTGACGTCCTCCAGCCCTTCCACCCTTTCAATCCGCCGCCTTAGTCCGGCCTGATTGGCAATCTGAATTCCCATTCCGGGACGAGCGGTCAGCTCGACAATCAATGGTCCTTTTGCCGGATCTATCAAAAAATCCACCGCCATCAACCCCAATGGAATATGCTCCTGAACTTGAATTGCCAACTCCATCATCCGGTCCCAGTCGGGGATCTGGATACCGGAAAGTTTTAAAGATGAAGAATGTTTAACGGAGACAGTAGAAGATAGACGATGGAGGGTAGTGGTAGAAAATAGACGATCGAAGATAGATTGATCAGCTCTATTTTTTCTACCTTCCATCTTCCATGCTCCACCACTATCTTCTATCTTTCTATCATCTATCGTCTTCCCGGGGATCGCCTTTATTGGTTTATCCCAGTGAGCGGCTTGGGTAGTAATGCCTGTGGCTAAATCAATTCCCACCATAATCGCCCCCTGATGAATATTCGCTCTCCCCTTTGATTCAGGAGTCGGCAACCGCAAAGCCGCCATCACCGGAACTTTATTAAACACGATTATCCGGACGTCCGGCGTCCCTTTATAGGCGTAACGGCGGAATTTCGGATGCTTATAAACCCTTTCTTCAATAATCGCCGTATCCTGCAGATTTAAACGGTTAAACCGGCCCTCCAGAATATCCATAACGTGGAGCTTGAGATCGTTCAGAGTGGTGATGGAACCGTCCATGAGCTGAAAATTCTGGACGATGGATGATGGATGATAGAAAGTGGTAGTAGAAGATGGAAAATGGAAAATAGACCGTCCCGTTTTAGTTTTTCTATCTTCTACCTTCAATCTTCCACTACTATCTTCTATTTTCAATCTTCTATCGTCTGGTTCTCTTCTGCTAATTCGCTTGCGAATTAGCAGTATCCCCTCTCCCGCGTATCCTCCGGCCGGCTTGATGACAAAATTATCCTCCAAACTATTCCAGTCAAAATTCTTAACATCCGAGACTTCCGTAAAAGCCGTTATCAGCCGCGGATGGGGCAATTTTAGTTTTTTCAAGAATTTTTTTGTCAATAATTTACTGTCGGCGATCCGTTTGCCCGACCTCAAGTTAAACCGGGAAAGATAAAGATGATTGCGGGAATTAAGGCCGAGAATGTGGGAAGACTTCATATAAGTGCAAAGTGCAAATATCAAAGCGCAAAGCCTAGTTCAAAGTTAAAAACTCTCAATCAGTATTTCTTAACTTTACGCTTTACGCTTGGCTTTGATTTTTGAGTTTTGAGTTTTGAGCTCGAATTGCTACTTCCGTAGCAATTCTCGGAATCTCCAATACTCCATCAATCTCAACCCCGTAAATCGGCCTAAGAAAATATTGACTAAAATCGTCAACAGAACCGTCAATTCCGGCTTGGCTAATACCCAATCTCTGGTAACCTGCAAACTTAAAATTGAATAACCGATGGTGGCCAAAACCAAGGTCTCAATTGTAGCAGTCATAGCTTGCTTTAGTCCATGAGAAATTTGAGTAGAAATAAAAGTTTCAGTCAGCAATACTAACAGTAAAATCGGAAAAATCCCTACAGTCAGCAACTTATCCAGTCCCATGATCTCCCCAACCGCCCCTACTTCCCTTACCCCCCCTATCACCCCTATTATTAACAGCACCCCCAAGCTTATTACCAAAATTACCATTGCCATATGGGGCATATATTGTAGGCGCAATTTTTTTACCAGCATCCTCGCCAAAACCGCGATCAATAAAATCCCTAAGAATAAAGTTAAACCCAACCTTAGACCTGTGGCTAAAAATGCCACCGACACTACCGCCGGAGTAAAAATCCCGAATCCCCTTAATCCTATAAAATGCCGGGCAGTAGCAATCACTGTGGCTACGACAGGAAACAGCAATAAAATCACGATCGTTTCCGTCGGGACCCCGGCCGCTACCCCTTGGGCAATCGCGAATTGAAGAAAATTAGTAAGGTTCATTAAGTGATATTATACTCTTAGACTAGTGAATAGAAGTGAGGTGTTTAGAGACGGGTAGGGCTAGAGGTGTGGTGATTTGGTGACGGGTAATGGAAAATAGAAATTAGTGATTGGAGAAATCCAATTTCCAATCTCTAATCTCTATTACTTGTCTCTAAACACTAACAACTAATTTCTATTTTAAAATAATGACTCAATGGTCCCAAGTTCTAAAATTTATGTCCTCCTTCCGGCCGATGTTCGCGGATGTGCCGGAAGAGAGATGGCAGAAATTGCTAAAGCATGATGCTATTCATAAAACTAAATTGACGATAGATGATAGAGAGATAGAAGATGGTGGTGGAAGGTCGAAAATAGAAAATAGAAAAGCCGGAATCAATAAATCTACCCTCTACCCTCCATCTTCTACCACTACTTTCCATCATCTACCATCTACCGTCTCTGCAGACCGTTCTCCATCATCTACCGTCAAAACTTTCCCCGCGTATCGCGCCCAGCACAACAACGCCCGCGGGCCGTACAAGGGCGGAATCAGGTTTCATCCTGATGTGACGGAGGATGAAGTCAAAGCCCTGTCGTTCTGGATGAGCATCAAGTGCGCTGTAGCTGATATTCCCTATGGAGGGGCCAAAGGCGGAGTTATCGTCGATCCCCGGAAATTGACTGAAAAACAACTGGAGGGATTATCAAGGGCCTACGCCCGGGCTTTCGCGCCATTTATCGGACCCGATCAGGATATCCCCGCCCCCGACGTCAACACCAACGGCCAAATCATGGCGTGGATGCTCGACGAAGTCGAGCAAGTTCAAAGTTCAAAGTTCAAAGTTCAAAGTCATATGGCTGCAACGTTTACGGGAAAACCAATAGAATTGGGGGGATCGCAGGGAAGAGAAGAAGCCACGGGGTACGGAGGAGTGGTAATTTTGAAAGCCCTGCTTTCAAAATTGACGGTAGATGATAGTGGGATAGAAGATAGTGGTGGAAAATGGAAGGTAGAAGGTGGGAAAAACAAAAGCAAACAATCTATCTTCAATCCTCTATCCTCCACCACCACCTTCCATCATCTACCATCTATCGTCTCTGCTCGCCCCCAAGATATTACGGTTGCGGTTCAAGGTTTCGGCAATGTGGGTTACTGGTTCGCTCACTTTGCCGACAAAGCCGGATTTAAAGTAGTGGCAGTCAGCGACAGCAAGGGCGGAATTTACGTTCCGGAAGGCCTAAATCCAGAATTGACATTGAAATGCAAACAGGAACACGGATATTTGGCAGGATGCTACTGCGTGGGGAGCGTATGTGATATTGTTAACATGACGGTAGATGATAGAAAATGGAAGGTAGGGGTGGAAGATAGAAGATCGAAGATAGAAAAATCTACTAATCCATCTTCTACTTTCAACCTTCTACCACCATCTTCTACCCTCCATCATCTATCGTCTAATAAAATTAAAGGTTCCTCCATCACCAACGCCGAACTTCTAGCCCTCCCCGTCGACATTCTCGTTCCCGCCGCTTTGGAAAACGCGATCACCGGAGAAAGTTTGCGAAACTTCAGTCAACGTTCATTCGTTTCGCAAACTTCTATCCATGCTTCCAAAATCCGCGCCAAAATCATTATCGAAATGGCCAACGGCCCGACCACTCCGGAAGCGGACGAGATTCTTAATAAGAAGGGTGTCTTAGTTTTGCCTGATGTCCTGTGCAATTCCGGCGGCGTCACCGGCAGTTATTTTGAATGGGTCCAGAACCGAATGGGATACTATTGGACCAAAGAAGAAATGCTCGAAAAACTCGAACTGAAAATGCAGCAGGCGTTTGAAGGAATGTGGAAAATGTGGGAAGAGTTATTAGTTATTAGTTATTCGTCTGGGAAAAAGGATAATGGCGTTAGGAAAAACCAAATCACTAATGCCAAAACTAATAACCAACAACCAACAACCAATAACCATTTCCCTTCTCCCCGCTTCTCCGCCTACTATCTCGCCCTCAAACGCATCCTGAAAGCCATGGAGCTTAGGGGCCATTAGCCATAAAAGGTCCAACCTTTTATGGCTGTGATGCGCAAAGGATTTTTCGGTGACAGCGGTGACAACTGGAAGCGCTATCTGCTATTATTAATTTTATGTCCCGCCTCTTACCTTTAATATTAGCCATCTCAATTATATTAAATATGGGATTGGCGCTAAAAACCTTCTTTCCCGGTCTATTTTCTAAACCTGCTGACATCTCAACCGTCAGCCGGGTGATTGACGGCGATACTTTTGATCTCTCCTCCGGAAAAAGAATCCGGCTTTTAGGCATAAACGCTCCCGAATATCCCAAGGGCTGTTTATCTCAACAAGCAAAAGATCGTTTGGATTCGCTGATTCTGGGGAAAGAAGTTACCTTGACAAATTCAGCCCCCGACAACTTTCAGCGGACTTTAGCTTCAGTTTCCATCGCTGGCCTGAACGTAGCCAACGCCCTTATTTCGGAAGGTCTGGCAACCGTTACTGGCGCCGATGATCCGGCCATGCTGTCGGCCCAAGACGAAGCTAAAGCCGCCAAACGCGGGATTTGGTCGGATCAATGTCAAAAACCGGCTGATCCGAAATGCGTTATCAAGGGCAATGTCCGCCGCGACCGCGGCACTAAAATTTATCACCGTCCCGACTGTTATAACTATGAAAAAATCGTCATCGGCGAGCGCGATGGCGATCAATGGTTCTGCTCCGCGGCCGAAGCCGAAGCCTCCGGCTTTACCAAAAGCTCCGACTGCCCCGACTAGCCATAAAAGGTCCAACCTTTTATGGCTAAATAGACTCTTGAAGTGGTTGAAATTATCTGTTATTGTTAAATTAATGCCTTCCAGAAATATCATCAAACCATATCTCGCTGACGGCTATTACCATATCTATAACCGCGGGGTCAATAAACGCTCCATTTTCAAAGATGAGCAGGATTATTCTGTTTTCCTGTCGTACCTTAAAACCTATCTCCTGCCAATGGAAACCGACAGGCTCAAGGCGATTATCGCCGACCCGGCCGCGCCGCCTAAACAGAAAAATCTGGCTCTCCGCCAAATCCAGCTTAATAATTTCAATAACCGAATAGAACTGCTGGCTTATATCCTGATGCCAAATCATTTCCATTTTCTGATTCATCAAACAGACGAACGGGATGTAAAAGTTTTTATGCAATCTTTGATGACGCGCTATACCATGTATTTCAACCGCCGCTACAAGCGCGTCGGGACTCTTTTCCAAGGGCACTACAAAGCGGTTTTAATCGAAACTGATGAACTGCTCCTCTATATCACCCGCTACATCCACCGCAACTCTACTAACGAATTTAGCCATAAAAGGTTGGACCTTTTTAAACAGCCATCATCGTATCCTAACTATCTGGAAGAACTTAAACAGGATTGGGTCAAGCCGGATTTCATCCTGCAAAATTTCGACAAATCCGGTTTTAATTCCTATCAGGCGTTCGTCGAGTCGGAAGATAACGATCTTGAGCAAAAAGCCGTTACTCTACTCCACCAGCTGGAACTGGACTAGCCATACTAGCCATAAAAGGTTGGACCTTTTATGGCTACTCCCCCTACTATTTATAGAAGCGTTTATATCGTTGATGGTGATCAGCCCGACGGTCAAGTTACCGCCGATGGTGGCTGAACCCAGAATATCTACCACGTCATTGCGAGGGATGTGCCGTCGGTACGTCCCGTGGCAATCTGTCCGGTGGAAGCGTCGTAGGTTAGGCCTGTAGTTGCAGGCACGGAGAGTTCAGAGTTCAGATAGCTGCCGGATAAGAAAAAGGGGGGTTAAAGAGGGAAAAGGGAAGAAGGGTCAAACGAAGTAGACAAAGTAAATGTTTTCAAAACGTATTTTAGAGGCATTCTACGAAGCCAAACTTTTGTGCCCTCACCGGGAACCCCTGCCCGCCAAAGCTTCCCGCCTTGGCGGGATGCAGGTGGCCGTTTACAAAAAATGTCGAACTTCAATGTGTTAGCTCTCCGCGCCGGAGTTTATCCTGAGCGGATCGAAGATGGTGAGCATGGCCGAACCAGCCGAAGGGCTATTTTTTGCGCGCGCGATTTTCTCGCCCTTCGGGCGAGCAAGGTAATTTATGTTTTGTGGATACTTGTTTGACTTTTGAGAATAAGAATAAAAAGTGAAACCAAGACAAGCGTGTTAAGGAAAAACTCTCCGTATAATCCACCACCAAGCAACGCTATCGCTCTAAAGGTAAAGAAAGCCGTAGCAAGAAAAAGGGCTATGTTAATTCTATACCAAACCAATATACCAACAATTATTTGAAGAAGCCCCATTATTGCCACACCAATCTTTACTTCGTTTGTGGAGCTTGCTACAATTTCAAGGTTTCTTGTCAAGACAATTAGGTTTAAAAATCCGTAGACGACAAGTGCGATAGAGGCAATCTTCCACCAGCCCGTCTTTTCTAGACTAACCATAACAAGGGCAATGTTTTTGTCTTGTCTTAGATTCCATTGGGGATTATAAGCAAGTTGATACAGTGCGTATAGAATAGGTAATTCAAAAGCTAGACTAAAGATACTTTCAATCCCAAAGGTCGTGCCGACTCTTAAAAATTCGGGAACAATATCTTTAACAAGTAACGAAGAATAAAATAGATAAAAAGCATCAACGACAATAGTTACCCAATAAACTAATTTCCATTGCTGCCTATTTAAAAAATCCTTTTTATAAACGAAGGCAAAAAGACCGGCTAAAGAAGGTACGCTTAAAATTATACCCATCCAATCAATTAAAGTGAACTTTTGTGCTTCTCCAGGGAAAAGAACTGGAGCAAATAGGCCCAGTATGGTTAAAATGGCGCCGATCCAAAAATAAGCTTTCCACCACATATTGTAGTTATATCATTTTTATTAAATCAAGTATCAAAATTCCCAAGAAACCCTATCCCCTCTACTTGTATTTTTATTATAGTTTTTGATATATTAGTATTGGTCTCAACAATTTTAGAAATTGCTTTTTTTGATGGCGCAATCGGACAACAGAAAGCAATTTCTTGTTGAGTCCACCGGTTGCACCATTTAAGTTTTAGAATAGTTCTTTCCTCCAGAGGCGGACAGGTAAAATTTTTGCGTTTTTTCTTCTTTCTTTTTCCGGCGGCTGTCCGCAAGTTTCAAAAAAGGCGGATTTGACGAGCTTTCCGCGGAGTCCGCCAGCTGACGGAGTGCAAGCGCTACCCCCCAACCTCTTTCTTCTCTTTACTGGGCAGGGAACTGGGGAGATTTTAACTTTCGACGGTGCCGCTAGGGGAAATTGTCCCGCGGAGCGGGATCTGGCTCCGCCAGAAACCTTGTGTCCTCGCTCAGAATCGAACTGGGATCTAGGGTTTAGGAAACCCTCGTTCTGTCCATTGAACTACGAGGACATATTGAGTATTATAGAATTATATGGAAAAAAACAGAAGACTCATAATCATCGGTTCCGGGCCAGCCGCTTGGACGGCGGCGATTTATGCGGCAAGGGCGGAACTTAATCCATTAGTTTTGGCAGGAGAACAACCCGGGGGCCAATTAATGCTGACGACTAAAGTTGAGAATTATCCTGGATTCGCCGATGGTATCATGGGACAGGATCTGATGGCGACTATGAGACAGCAGGCGGAAAAATTGGGAGTGGAAATAATCAACCAAAACGCAATCTCTCTCAAAGAAAAAAACGGTATTTTTTCAGTTTCATTAAATTCCTCCGCATTTTCTGTTCGGCCCTTATCCCTTAGCCCTTATCCCTTAGCCCTTATCACCGCCTCCGCCGTCATCCTCGCCACAGGCGCTGCCGCCATTACTCTAAAATTGCCGGGAGAAGACCGGCTAATGGGACGCGGCGTAGGCACTTGCGCAGTCTGTGATGCACCATTTTATAAGGGGAAAGATACAGTTTTTATCATTGGTGGCGGCGACAGCGCTATAGAAGAAGCCAGTGAAATATCTAAATTTGCATCAAAAGTTATCATATTGGTAAGAAAAGAATCACTACGGGCCACCCCAATCTTGAGGAAACGTATAGAAGCCATTCAAAATATTGAAATCTGGTACAAATCCCAAGCTTTAGAGCTCCTGGGCGATAAACGCCTAGAAAAGGTAAAAATAAATAAAGACGGAAACATGGCTAAATTTCCTGCTGACGGCCTATTTTACGCCATCGGCCACACACCGGCAACCAAGTGGCTTGAAGGTTCAGGGATAAAAGTGGACGAAAAAGGATATGTTTTAACACCGTTGTCAACATTGATGTCAAACAAGACGGTAGACGATAGTAGGAAACTAGACGATAGAAGATGGAAAATAGAAGATAGTGGTGGAAGATTGAAGGTGGAAGGTGGAAAGAACAGAGCCGATCGATCTATCCTCAATCATCCATCTTCCACCACTACCCTCCATCCTCTATCATCCACCGTCTCTGCTAAACATCATTCGTCGTCCGACGATATCTTTCCAACAATGACCTCTGTACCGGGTATCTTCGCCGCCGGAGATTGCGTCGATTTCAGGTATCGGCAAGCCATTGTGGCCGCTGGACAAGGCTGTATGGCAGCGCTTGACGCTCAAAAGTGGTTGGAAAGTTTTCTCCCTTGACATTTCTCCCTGCATCGATTAACTTGTAATTCTATGGTGACTGATTTAACTACTGACAATTTTGACGAAGTCGTCCTGGAAAGCGATCTGCCTGTTCTGGTAGACTTCTGGGCCCCATGGTGCGGCCCCTGCAAGGCAGCCGGCCCGATAATCGACGAGTTAGGGGAGGATTATGCCGATAAAATTACTGTCTGCAAAGTCAATGTTGACGAAGAACCGGAATTGGCCCGGCGTTACGACGTCATGAGTATCCCGACTGTTGCTATTTTTAAAGACGGAGAAGAAGTGGACCGCAAAACCGGTTTCGGCGGTCGCTCGGGATACGAAGATCTTATAAATAAAGTAATTTCATCCCCTAAAATCCCTTATCTAAAACCTTTATAAAACACAAATAATGATTATAAGCTTTATATCTATTATAGCTGTTATCTAATCAGTCTATATAATAGATATAAACTTATTCAACTCTCTTCTGGCTTCAAAGAATGTCCAGTCGGCCGGTAGAAGTTCTTGAGGCAACCAAGGATCATCTCCGGTAATAGCAATAAAATCAGATCTGACTTTCCTTAAGGCCGCCAATTTCTTTTCTTTAATTTGCTGACCGAACCCCATCTGAAATCTTCTGATTAAAGCGGCATATCGACTATTTAATTCATCCAGCCTCCAGGCACTTTTTGCCAATCCGCGCGGATCGGGATACTTTTCCACGGCTTCCGAGAAAAACCTGAATTTATCCACTATTTTACCGTTTCCCAACGTTTGAATTAAGGCTTCTGAAAACGGAAACGCAGAAATATATGCCCCCCGCCGCAAACAACCCAACCCGAATCTACCCGCCCACTTCCCTCCCAAATTCCCTAAAATCAATCTCCAGCGTCCATCCCATGAAGTCCCGGCCAAACCGGCGTGGCCATAGCGGTTAATCAATTCGGACAAACCCCTTGGAGTTAATTGGACCGCAAAATTCTCATTAACCTTAACCCTGCGCAATAACCCTAAGCGGCGCAAATTCCCGATCATAGCGTAAAAATTCTTTCTGGAGTAACTAGGCGGCATCCACAATAAAATGTCCCTGTGCCTTATGGATTTATTCAGGCCAGTCAGGAATTTATTGCCGTCTGACGGGCTAAAAGCCACCGCCACTGTCAGTAATATTCTTTCTTTGATGGACATAATAATACTAGACGATAGAAAGTAGAGTATAGAAGATGGTGGTAGAAAAATAGAAGATCGAAAATAGATTGTTACTTTCGATTTTTTCTATCTTCTATCATCCACTCTCCACCACTATCTTCCATCTCTCTATCATCTATCGTCAATGTTATATTTCACCATAGACAAATTTTGATCAATTCCGGTCCCCGATCTCTAATTAATCTATAACTGCTATAATTTTTATATCTATTATAGTTGTTATTTAGTAATTTTTTATAATAGATATCTAACGTTATCTCCGTCAGGCCATTTTGTCAATATCCAATTATTGAAAAATAGATATTTAACCCGAAACAAGGCCCCTATCGACCGGTTAAGGCATGAATAAATTGAAGTTATTGTTAGCAATTTATAAACCCGACTGCCAGACAGACAGTTATATTAAATTATGCGCTTGCATAGGTGAAATTATGCGATCAATCTCCGATAATCGTTTTCCAATAAGCTCACCGTCTTCTGATCCAGCTTCAACAATTCTGCTAACTTATACATATTTGTATAAGTTACAGTAACGAAGTTTTCTTTTAGCCACAAAAGGCCTGGCCTTTTAAAAAAGGCCAGGCCTTATTTGATCAGTTAGAACCGAATTTCGCAAAGGTTAGCCCCGCCTTCGCTTTCAGCTTCGGCGGGCAGGTCGGCCGCTTCGCGGCCTCGCTCCCGTTATTTTTTACGCGTGTAACCTCTGCTTGGCCGTAGACCAAGTATTTTAGTCTTCAATGATAAACGTTTTCGGTTTCACAACCTCAAAACCGATTTTATTGTGTTATCGTACCAAAGATACAGATCCTAAAAGATCTTCAACAGATTCAAGTACCTCTTTTTCAGGAGTTTGTATATTTAAAAAAAACTTACTGAAGATTTCCTCCTCGGCCCCATCTCTGTCATCCACAATTTTTTCTTTCTCGGAGGAAATACCTTCTTTAGGGTTTTGTGCATACTTTTTCAATAAAGTTATCAACCGTGGATCATCGGCTCTAATTATATCTCTCGTGGTATTGACAAAAATAGTTTCCCCACCTGGAAGTTCAAAAGTTTTTTCGCCTCGTAAGTTAACCGAGTTTTGCCCAATTACTGGACCAATCTCACTTGAGTTGAGATAAACATTTAATTTTACGGAACCGCTGGATTTTATGGTTTTGCCAATCTGACCTAGAAAGGGATAACCGCCATGAGCTAATTCTTCAGAATTACCGTCATACACGAAAAGAATCTGGTCGTTTTCCAAATCTTTTGATAAATTATCATGATATCTAATTGATACGTAACCGGTATTGTTTGGCGGACTCCAGCAGATAATTGTTCCTTGTTCCTTACGTTCATATATAATCTCGATCTTATTAGTATCGACCTTGACCGGGAGATTATCTAGTTCAATTCCTGAAAAATTATCAGAATTTCTACAATGTGTCTTTAAAATTTTTTGGAAATATGTTTCTTTTTTTAGAGGAACTGTTTGGGAATTTTGAGTTTCCTCAATTTTTGTGCCTGGTGAAATCGGTAAACTTGTTTGGCCAATCCTGAAACCCAAATATAAGATCCCGATTGAATAAATAAACATCACCAAAACAAATCCAATCTTCTTCATCAATTTACTTACCCCCACTTTTTTTGACTGATCGATGTCATTTTGGTTACCGACATTTGCCTGATTTTCCATTTTTACCTCCAAGTGACAATATATCATATTTCTGATAATCAAGTATCAAAACGTTGTCTTTTTCCACTTGTATTTCCGATTAGATTTTTGATATATTGATATTTGTCTCAACAATTTCAGAAATTGCTTTTTTTGATGGCGCAATCGGTCAACAGAAAGCAATTTCTTGTTGAGTCTACCGGATACGCCATTTAAGATTTATTAAAAGCTCTTTCCTCCAGACCTGCCTGCCGGTAGGCAGGGGCATGCATGCAAAGCATGCGAGCAAGTAAACATACTTTGGGGTTCAAAAAGGGCGGCGGGTGGAGCAATTATGCAAATTTGAGAAGATTTTCCCATCTTTCCAATAAGTAAAATGGCAATGACAAGATATTATATTCTTTCCCGTTAAAATGGTATTTTTCTTTCCCTAAATTACTCCACGATACCCTAATTGGAATCACTTTTCCCTCACTACTGCCTATCATGCTGAATAGCGATTTCATCTCTTGAGTACTTCCTGATTTTACCTCCATCCCTACCACTTTCTCTCCCAATTGGAAACAAAAATCTACTTCGGCGCTCCCTTCATCCCGATTTCTTGACCAATATCCAAGCTCCATAAGTTGTCTGGTACCGCCGGCAATCAGGATTTGTCCGGTTATTTGTTCCATAACTCTGCCCTGATACGTTCCCATCATCATTTCTTTAATCAAATTATTTGATTCGTTTACCATTCCCACATCTAACCAAATCATTTTCTTGGGCCGTTTGGTTTTATACATCAAGGGCAAGCTAATAGAATTGACTGCCTTTATTTGCGATAAAAGTCTTACCTTTTCTATCGTACCCACTGCTTCACCTATTTCCCGGCTGCGGTATGATGACCCGCCAAAATTTTCGTATTTAAATAATCCCCCGGCTATTTTGGGAGCATATTCGATGACAAGTTCTAAATATTTCCTTTCACTGGTACTTTTTGCGTATTTTGCAATGTCATCAAAATATGCTGTCCGTAACCGGGATAATATTTCTTTTACCTCGCTATAATCATTTCTTTTTACAAAGTTGGCAACAACTTCAGGCATTCCTCCTATCCGCAGATATTCCGCGAACAATTCACAAACCAATTTAGTATCGGTCAAATTTTCCCCTAAAGCAATTTCCTGTAACTCTTGATTTAGTTTTTCTTTCCCTTTGGCTTCTAGATATTCGAAAAAGGTAAGAGGGTAAAGATACATATATTCCACCCGGCCGACTGGAACTGCGCCCATATTTTTTGCTCTCGATTCTAATAGGGAACCTGTCGCGACTACATGCAAATTAGGCCTCTCTTCTGCGAAAAAACGAAGTAAATCCATTATATTTTGTGATTGTTGAATTTCATCTATAAACAATAGCGTTTGACCGTCTTCAATTTTTTTGTCAAACATTACATTTACGCGTTGTAAAAAATCGTCCACGCTTGTTGTCACATCAAACATTTGGTGATGGCTCTTTTTTTCTAAATTAATTTCTATTAATTGAGAAAAATTCTTTTGAGCAAAATTACGCGCGACACTTGTTTTGCCTACCTGTCTGGCGCCTCTGATAATAAGCGGTTTTCTGATCGGACTATTTCGCCACAATATAAGATCTCTCTCTATTTTCCGTTTCAACATAATACCATTTTATTACAATCTATGTATGTGTCAAGTACCAGTTTGGTACATATACGAATCCTTCGATTTCACTCAGGACTAGAAAGTTAGAACCGAATTTCGCAAAGGTTTTTCGTACGTTTCTTGTACAATAAGCACGTAATTATTTAACAGTTGAAGTAGAACACTGATTAAATAAACAAAAAATATTGCTGGAAATTACATCTGTCATTCGGACCATAAGAGATTTTTCAAATCGTATAATGTATCCATTTCCGAGTGGAAGCGAATCTTTAGGTAAATCGCACCGATAACACAATTTACCAGCAGGACAGGACGGACATAGGTGTTTATAAATACGAGGAAGCGGAATTAGCAGGATTGTTAATATAATTAAAGTTAAAAAAACAGTTTTATTGATCATATTCTATGTGGGTTATTTTTTGCGCGCGCGATTTTTCTCTCGCTTCGCTCGAGAGCGGAAAACATCTTAACTTCCTAATAATACTAAAAACTATTGTATAATTCCACCAGTCTCTAGTTGTTTTTAATTTTTCTGCGGTTTATTATTAAATCAGTACAGAATTTTTATTTTGTATAACTACTAAAAGGAGGTGATATTTTATGGATAGAACTAAGATCGGAAAATATACTGGCGGATTGGCACTTGTATTTGGGTTGTTACTACTTGGACGGGCATTGTCTGAAGGCAACCTTGATACCGGTAAATTTATCAGTCCTACTATTATGATTGTTATAGGGGTAATTGCTCTTTTTGCTAAACCCAAAGCACAGTAATTGCGGAAAAATTATCTTGGCACCATTGCTAAGAGGAAAATAAAAACGAAGATTATAATAAGAAAAATCACGAGATATTGATAAGTTTTTCGTGAAGCATGCCAGATATTCTTTCCCAGAACAATATCTTGCGTGTAAGAAAATAGTCGATTACACTTAACACATCGGTAGGACATTACTCTTCTAATATCTTGAAAATTTGCCTCCGTTATCAAAGCTAGTTTTTGTTCCGTTGGTACTGTAGTCTTTCCATATCGTTCAACCCCCACCCCACCGTACGTAAAATCCATTATTGCTCCTTCTTCAAGTTCTCCTCCACAATCTGGGCATCTTGTTAATGTCATACGTAATTAGAATACTAAAGTTATAGGTACTTATCAAGTATCTAGTCTTTATTTATAGCGAAAATGCGTCCTTGTTTTCATTTTAATAAATGTGTATATTGTAATTGTTGCCAGCTTATTGATCGCTTTTTTGATGGCCGCTTTGGACAGCTTGAGCGATCAAGTTGGCAACAACCAGAGCGGCCATTTGAGTTTAGAAAGGCTCTTTCCTCCAAAGGCGGACAGGTAAAATTTTTGCGTTCCGAAGGTCCCGAGTATATCGAGGGATTTCTAAATAATGGGTTTTCCAAATTTAATCAAATTCTCTTTCTTTTCTCTACGCCAACCTTTAATCTGAACTTCACGCCTTCTTGCTTCGATGAGAGTGGGGAAAACTTCAGAATAAACCAATTGAAAACTTTTATTCCTTTTCGTAAATTCAGCACCATCACCTCTTTTATGCCTATTTATTCTCTTATTCAGATTATTTGTTGTTCCAATATAGAGATGATTTCGGGGACTACGGAGAATGTAGGGGATATACATAAAAAATATAGATGAGCTTCGACACTTCGATCAAACTCAGTGTCGTACTGAGTCAAAGCAGAAGTACGACAAGCTCAGCTCCCTTCGGCAAACTCAATAGATCAAAGACCCTCTTATAGGTCGAAGACCCTGAGCTTGCCGGAATTGGAGAATGTAAGTGTAATACATTTTAATTGCCCTTCGGCAGGCTCAGGGCCATTCTCCAAGTGTCGTAGACCATGAGCTTGTCGAATGGTCGGAGTGGAGAGAATTGAACTCTCTGCCTCTCGGACCCGAACCGAGCGGTCTACCGATGACCTACACTCCGGCTTTAAACATCATCTCCTGATCTGCCCGGAAGTAATCGCTGCAGATCTCTGAAGCCTCAAACCACAAATCTAATTCGTTCTTAGCTTCGGATTCATCTCCCGAAGCATGGACCAGATTCCTGAATGGCCGTTTCAAAGCATTGGCCAGTTCCACATTATCAATCGAAAAATCCCCGCGGATGGTCCCGGGAGCGGCTTCAGCCGGCTTGGTTGACCCGACTAATTTTCTGGCGATCTTTATAGCGTCATACCCTTCCCAAACCGTCGCCAAAATCGGCCCTTCCGTCAAATAGCCCACGCTCCATTTCTTGATTAATTTTCCGATTTTGACCGCGTCAGCCGTTCCCAATTCTTTAACCGAATCAATTCCTTTTTCCTTATATTCCGTCAAAGTCCTCTCGCCTGCCGTCCGATACCAGGCGTCATCAGACGGATAATGCTTAACAGCCAAATCTTCCGGCGCTTGGATAAATTTGAACGCCACCATTTTTAGTCCGGCCCGCTCAAACCGCTTCAGGATTTCCCCCATCAGCCCCCGCGCCACCGCGTCGTGCTTAAGGATTATGATGGTTTTTTGTGTTGATATGGACATAAGATTAATTCAAAGTTAAAAATTAAAAATTAAAAATTTATAACAGGCAACTTTTAACTTTTCACTTTAAACTTTTAACTTACTATATTTCTCCAAACATCGCCGCGTGATCGGTGCGGATATATTTGTCATTAAATTTAGCGTCTGCTCCAAACCATAAAGAAATTTCCTGAAGGGCCTCGTCCACCGCACCGGAAACGTGGACTACGTTCCGTAATGATCTCCGGCCTTGAGCGCTGGTCAAAACCTGCGAATCAAAAGACAAGTCTCCGCGGATGGTTCCGGGCAATGCTCCGGCCGGGGCTGTGGCTCCGGCTAAAGCCCGGGCCTGACTAACGGCCAAATGGCCTTCCCAAACCATAATCACCATCGGCCCGCTGGTTAGATATTCAAGTAAAGCGTCATAAACCCTTTGCCCGATAATTTCCGGGTCATTGGTGCCATGGTCGGCAACGACGTCACGGCCAGTCTCCTGGTAAGTATTTAAAGTCTTGCGGCCTAAATTTACCATCCACTCATGGCCGTCCGAAGTCGTAATATCAGGATAGTTGCCTTTAGCTTGAGAAATAGTCGGGACCAGCATTTTTCCGGCGATCATTTTTAACCCCAACATTTCCAGCCGCCGCAGGACCTCGCCGGTCAAAGCCCTCTTAACTCCGTCGGGTTTAACCCCGATCATAACTCTCTCAAATCCGGGAATCGTGGCCTGGAGATGAGAGAGGCTGGGTTTAATAGTCTTAGCGGTCTTTTTAGTCATGGATTACTAGAAAGTATAACACAGAATTTAGCTCACAAATTTTCAATTTTTCTGGCAAAGCCAGATCCTGCTCTGCAGGACAATTTTCAATTTACAATCAATAACCAAATGACAAAATTTTCAAACGTTTGAAAATTAAGATTTGGAATTTCATTGGAGCTTGGAATTTGGAATTTGGTTTTTCCCTTTCACTTCCAGTGAAGAACTCACCGGCCCGATTGCCGCCAAACTCAATGGCTGGTTATCGCCGAATAGCCAGTCCGACAACGAATTAACCTCGGCCAAAGAAACCTTCTTAAAAATTTTTTCTATTTCCCGCCTGGACCTGACGGAATTCTCAAACAAAAAATCATCGGCCAAATGGCCGGCAATAAAATCGCTCTCTTCCCATGCCAAAGCCAAATGCCCCAAGGCGTAACCCTTAGCTTCTGATAGTTCTGAAGTAGAAACTTTGAGCCCGCGGACGATTTTTAAAATCTCGGACTCTGCTTTTGCCGCTTTATCCGGCGCCACTCCGGCCGAGATGGCCACGTAACCGTCTTCTTCGTATCGGGTGGATCCGCTATGAACGTAATAAGCCAATCCCATTTTTTCCCTGACAATTTGGAATAACCTCGAGCTGGCATTCCCGCCCAATACCGTCATCAATAAACTCAAAGCGTACCGCCGCGGATCCTGCCGCCCGAACGCCTTTCTCCCCATCTCCAAATGGACCTGATCAGTCCGACGAAATTCGACCGTTCTTAAATTAGCCACGGCAATCTTTTTTCGCGGGAATTGGACATCCGTCGCCCCAATATTTGAATTAACGGGAAACGGCCGGATAGGATGTCCACTAAGCGGGACTCTACGACCCGCGACCCGCGAAAAAACGGTTGCCGCGGCTAAGGCGAATTCCTTCTCCGCCAACCTCACTACCTCTTCCGGCTTAACCCCGCCGGCCACTACGAAAACGCTATTATCCGGCCGGTACCGCCGCAACCTGTAATCCATTAGCTGTTTTACCTTCATCCCGGAAATCGTTTCTTTGGTCCCGATTTTATCTCTCCCGAGCGCAGTCGAGGGACCAAAAATTAAAGCTTCAAATTTTTCCCATATCCTACTCATTGGGTGATCCTCAATCATGGCCATCTCCTGTAAAATCGTTCCCTTCTCCTGATTCAATAAATTTTCGGGCAATAGCGGCCGGCAAACCAGCTCGCCGATCATT
>Ga0209514_10002667_pt1 | contig 27079 bp, 25 predicted proteins | sample Subgrocontami58m_FD_187452 | JGI IMG/M metagenome (GOLD analysis project Ga0209514, IMG submission 187452) | Subsurface groundwater microbial communities from S. Glens Falls, New York, USA - GMW37 contaminated, 5.8 m (SPAdes) (version 3) | ecosystem: Environmental > Aquatic > Deep subsurface >...
TGTGCTTAGAAGCAAAGAGAAAATTCTGGACATACCAAGTTATTAAGCGGTATGCCGATGAAAAATTGAAATTATTTAATTGAAGATTAAGAAATGTAAATCCTTTTAGGATTTATGCAACACTGCAAGATGATTTCAGTTATTCTTACTATTACACTTTAACAGGAGTAAATCATACTTTTATTAACGAAGGAAAATTATTTAATAAGTATGATGTTGTAGTAATAGTTGATAGATCCCAAGGGGGGTCGGGTCCAGCTGGAAGGTATCTAGGAAATTACAATGGATACACATATCTTGAAAGAAATAATCCATTTTTTAATACTTGTCATACCGATATTTCTTTTATTCAACCACAATATTTTTCCTCTGGATTGATATATAATGAGGGTGTTCGACGTCCGACTGGACCAGATTATGTATTAGAACAGGCAGGATGGGACGCCAGGATAAAAAATATAAGTGGTGTTCGTTACTTATATATAATTAATCCTAATACGGGAGAACCTGTAGACTTAAGAATGTCTTCTTTTCTTAGGGGGTGGCAAGATATTGATAATGATGGTATCATTGATTGTCAAGACGATTATATTAAACCCACGAAGGATAATCTCGATGGTGATTTTCTTCCTGATCGTGAAGACCCGAATATATCTAGAGTTAATTCACCATATGAATTTCAGCATCAATCCATATGCTTGGAAGGAGATTTTAGCGGATCCACTAACCCAAATGAAATTAATGTAATACCAATAGCAAGACCAGTGGAGTGCGGAAACTCGATCGTTGAAACAGGAGAGCAATGCGATGGTTCTATTCCTAGGGGAGCATCGTGTCAAAGTTTGGGATTTATTAGTGGGACATTGGGCTGTGTACCTCCTGGAAGATTAAACTCATGCAAATTTGATACTGTTAAATGTTTCTTATGCGGAAATGGAGTAATTAATAAAGATAAAGGAGAAACTTGCGATGATGGAAATTTAAGAAGCGGGGATGGTTGTAGCTCTACTTGCAGAAGAGAGGGAGGCGGGGCGCCTGGAGGAAAATTGAAGAGTAGTGTTGATAGCGGGCAGACAGTGACTGCTTAATACACGTGAGAAATCTTCAATCTTTAGATTGGAATAGTTTGCTGTCGATTTCTCCCGGTTCCGTCAAGACACTTGAAAAGTTGCGTCTTGAACGCCCAAGATTTGCATAGGTCAAGAGCAAATCTTGCTGTCACCAAACCCCTAGCAACAAACCCGAAGGGTTTGGTGATTTATTGACAATAGATAAGTTTTAATCTAAGAGTTTTATTAAACTTAAATGGAAAAGGATGCAAATACCCGTGAGAAATCTCCAGCTTTTAAACTGGAGTCTGCCCTGTCGATTTCTTCCGGTCATCCCCAAATCCATAACACAAATCCGAAGGATTTGGTGATTTTTTATGATATATTTGATAAAAGCAAGTTGGAAGAGAAAGGCAAAAAGATTCTGAAGATTGATAGGTCTGGTGAGATTAATCTAAAACCAAGGGAATATCAGCAAAAGATATTTGAAATTGCAAGAGAAAAAAATACTTTGGCGGTTTTGCCTACCGGAACTGGAAAGACGCTTATTGCTTTAATGCTGGCTGTTGAAAGGAAAAAGAAATATCCCCTATCCAAGGTTTTGATTTTGGCTCCGACAAAACCTTTAGTTGAACAACATTTTAATTCTTTTAAGAAAATTCTTCCAGAATTGTTTGCTGATTTGCAGTTATTTACGGGAGGCGTGTCTGCGGGAAATAGGAAGAAGATTTTTCAAACAGCAGAAATAGTATTCTCAACTCCTCAATGCATTGCAAATGATTTAGACAATCGATTATATGGGCTTGAGGAGATTTCATTGCTTGTGATAGATGAAGCGCATAGATGTTTGAAGAATTACGACTACACGAAAGTTGTCGAGTATTATAAAGAACAGGGCAAAAATCAGAGAATTTTGGGTTTAACAGCCAGCCCAGGATCTGATGCTGATAAAGTAAAAGAGATATGCAAGCATCTTGCTATTGAAGAGATTGAATTGAGAACAAGGGATTCTGAAGATGTTAAACCTTATTTGCAGGAGCTTGAATTTGATAAAGTAATTGTTCCCTTTCCTAAAGAGTTTGAGGAGATAAAATATTTGTTAAAAAAGATTTATGATAAAAATGTCGAGGAATTGAGGAGTAGAAAACTATTATTTGGACCAGTTAATAAAATAATTTTATTAAAATTGCAGGGAATTCTCGGAGCGAGGTTTCAAAATGCTAGAGATTTCAATGCCATGAAAGGGATGTCTTTAACTGCTTCGGCAATAAAAATATCCCACGCTATGGAATTATTGGAAACACAGACTATTTCTGGACTGAATGAATATTTGAAAGGATTGATGAAGCAGGCAAGTGAAAAAAAGTCAAAAGCAGTGCAAGCTCTTGTAAATACTGGAGAATTCAAGGCTGCGATGATTTCTATTAGCGAATTGATTTCAGAGGGAATAGAGCATCCAAAAATTGAGGAGCTTGGGGTTTTAATTGAGAAACAATTTAAGGAGAAGGAGAATTCAAAAGTTATTGTATTTACGCAATTTAGGGAGACTGCTTCTAAAATATCTGAAAGACTGAATAAAATTGAGGGAATTAAAGCAGAGATTTTTATTGGACAGGCAAAGAAAATGAATTCTGCAGGAAAGATAATCGGGCTTAATCAGAAGGAGCAGAAGGCAATAATTGAAAAATTAAATTCTGGAGAGATAAATGTACTTGTGGCGACCTCGATTGGAGAGGAGGGTTTAGATATTGTGGAGGTTAGCGTTGTTGTTTTTTATGAACCTATACCTTCAGCTATAAGAAAAATTCAGAGGACAGGAAGAACTGCAAGACTAGCTCCTGGAAAATTGATTATTTTGATAACTAAAGATACAAGAGATGTTACATATCATTATGCATCATCTGCGAGAGAAAAAAAGATGCATAGAACGATAGAGGATGTGAAGAAGGAACTTAAGGAGAATTCTGGTAATTATATCACATTTAGTCCAGAATCTCCGATGGATATTTCTGATAAGGCTAGTGACAAAATCAACAGAAATATCCATAAGGAAAATAGCAAAGTAAAGATGTTGGGTGATTTCAGATAGGAATTGTCGATGTGACAAATAAGGTTGTTAGTTACAGAGAACTGCACGGCTTATGCCCCATTTATTTTGAGTTCTCTATCTGGAAACTGCGACTATATGTGCTATAAATCACGCAGTTATCCATATTTGGGATGTTGATTGAAGTCGAGAAAATGCAGGGTTGAAAGTTTAAATATATATTAAGATATTATAAAATATGCCATTGCTAGATATTTTTTCAAAAAAGAAGGAAGAAGGAAAGAAAGAAAAGACAAAGATAGAAGTTGATTTTAGGGAAAAGAATTCTTTAGTACCTTCTGAATTAATGAAATTGGGCATGGAAATTGAATTTAAGCATCTTCTTGTTGGAGATTATATTGTTAAGGGGGTTGTTATTGAAAGAAAGACAATTTCTGATTTTAAGAGTTCAATTATAAATAAAAGAATTATTACTCAACTTTTAGAGTTAAAACAATTTGATAAAAGTTTGTTGGTTTTAGAAGGAACCGATGAAGATATGTATCAAGGCGGGATACATGAAAATGCGTTCAGGGGTTTTCTTTTAAGTGTTGCTCTTGAGTATGAAGTGCCTGTGATATTTACTCATAATGAGAGAGATACAGCAAAATATATTTCTGTTTTATCTAGAAAAGAGAAAAAAGACATTTCATTTAGGGCTTCAAAAATATTTTTGAGTGATAAAGAACAATTACAATTTATTTTGGAGGGATTTCCTAATGTCGGGCCCAAGAAAGCACAAATGCTTTTGGAGAAGTTTGGAAGTTTGAGGGAGATTATTAATTCTAATGAAGATGATTTGAAGGAAATTTTGGGGAAGAGGGTTGAGGAATTTAGGAAGTTGATTGAAATGAGATATTTAGAGTAATTTATATTCTTCAATAGTTGTATAAAATGGACCCATTGGCTTTAGGTCTGAAGACTTTAATTTAAATGAGCTTATTGGAAATTTTATTTTTTTAACGGTAATATTTTTTAAAGTTTGAGAAAAATATTCTTTATCTTTGATGTACTTTATTCTTGCAATTGTCAGATGAGACATGAATCTTTCTTCTGGTTTAAATAAAGGTGAAAGAGAGAGGTCAATTTGCTTTTGCAATTCATAAATTGGCTTTCCTGCAATTTTAATCCATAAGATTCTAGGATTATTTTTAATAGAAAATGTTCCAATGTCTTCTAAATGAGCTTCAAAAATAGGCAATTGGATTGCAGAAAGAGAGGATTTTACTTTTTCCAGGATTTCGGGAGATATTTCTCCTAGAAATTTTAATGTTAAATGAAGGTTTTCAAGTTCTGTAAATTTTCCTATAAATCTTTTCTCAAGGAGAGATTGAATCCTTGCTACTTCTTTTATTACTTCATCTGAAAAATCAATGCAGATGAAGGATCTTATGTTTGACTTGTGGTTTTGTGAGGAGTTCATTTTCTTATTTTTAGGATAACCTTTCTAGTGTATTTTCCCTTGCAAATTTTAATGCCCCTTTAATATGCTTTTTAGTTAAGGAAGGATAATTTTCAAGAACCTCTTCTATTGATTCTCCTGTTCCTAACATCTCAATTATTTGCCAGACCATTATTCTTGTTCCACTAACAGTAGGAGTTCCACCACAAATTTCACTGTCTGCAACAATATATTTATTTATTTCAATTCTCATAGTGTTCTAGAACTTAATAATTATATAAAATTTTGTATTTTGTCATTTTTATTATAGCCCAAACAGCATATTTACCCTATAATAGTATTTAAAAACTTATTAATTTCAATATTTTCATGGTGAGAAATATAGAAGATTTAATAGAATATGCAGGAAGTTCGAGTGATCTAAAAGAGTCTGTAAGAAAATTACCTTTAGATATTTTTGCTGGCTTTAATATAATAAAGAGAGAGGAATTTAGTTTAACAACATGGATTAGAGCTTCTAAAGAAAGGGGTTGTTTTCTAGATGGAAGAATAGATGAAACATATATAAAATTTACGATTTACAATCCCCATTGTTCTTTTGGTGTTTTTGAAATTCCTATTATAAGACCGCCGCAGGGTGCAGAAGATGTCGCCTCTATTTCTCCGACTGCAAATATTGACAAATCTGTTGGAGGAATTTGTTTTAAATATAAAGGAGATAATTACATGATGGAGTACGCCTTTGATAAACAAGCATTGAGAATAATTGAGGAAAACACAGCTGGAGAATATTTAAAAAAGAAGGGATTAGTTTCCGTGAAAGAAGGTACAAAGATTATTGTGGGAGCAGGAGAATAAGTAAGAAATTATTTCGGAACTATCGCTGCAGTACTATAAGAAGTTAATTTTGATAAGGCTTTTACTTGGGATAATGTAACTGCTTTAATGTTTTCTTCATGTTGGTAATAATCTTCGGCTTTTGTGGTTAGTTCTGAAAATAAAAGCTCATTCATGACATTTGAGCTGTCTTCCTTTGATAATCTTTTTAAACCAATTAGCTGGTCTTTTGCTTCCTGGATGTTTTTTTCAGTCATATCCTTAACATTTTCAAATTCTTGCAAGATTAATTTTTTTACTTTTGGGAGTGCCTCTTTTGTTGTGCCTGCATAAATTGTGTAATAGGAGTAGCTCTTTTCAGTGCTTAATGAACCTTTTACGGCATATGCTAATCCACGTTTTTCTCTTATTTCAAGGAAAAGTTTAGATGACATTCCATTAGCAAGATAGGCGTCTAAGACTTCTAATGCTGGATAGTTTTTATCTGTTTGTAATGGGGCATGAAATGCAAATACTAAATGTGCTTGGTCTATTCCTGGGCGGTATTCTGTTGTTTCTTTGCTATGTTTTTTTATGGGTTTAATTTTTGGAATGTTATCTGCTGGCTTGAAGTTTTTTTCTATATATTCGCATACTTTGTTAAAATCGGCCTTTCCGACAAGAGTTACTATGAAATTTGAAGGATTGTACATTTTTTTGAAATAGTCAAATACATAATCTCTTTTTAGTGCATTAATTGTCTCTTCACTTCCTATAACCCCTTCTCCCAATGGTTTATCAAATAAATTTTCTTCAATTTTATCAAAAACAAATCTTTGGGGGGAATCGTGGTACATTTTTATTTCTTCTATAATTACCCTTTTTTCTTTTTCGAATTTCTTTTCTTCAAAAATTGGGTTAGTTAACATATCGACTATTATGTTCATCCCTGAAAATAGATGTTCGCTTGGCAATTTAAACCAGAAAGAAGTTGCTTCGTTAGAAGTGAATGCATTAAGGATTCCCCCTTTTTTTTCTATTTCTCTAGAAATATCTTCATGGGTTCTTGTTTTTGTGCCTGTAAACACTAGATGTTCTATGAAATGTGCTATGCCTTTTATTTTTGATTCTTCATATGCCCCTCCGAATTTATTTGTTATAGAAAAGGACACTATTGGGAGGTCTCTATATTCGTGAATAAAAGTAATTCCGTTTTTTAAAATCTTCTTTTTAAAATTGCTTGGCGTCATGAGATGATAATTTAGAATAGGTTTATAAATTTGATTGATTGTTGAATTTATAAGAAAAAAGACTAGGGGAGAATAGTTTAAATAATTTTGATTTTAACTTAAAGATATGCCAATTAATGCAAGTTATGAATACATAAATGCCGAGAAGGAATACTTAAATGCAAAGACGTTAAACGATAGGATAAGGCGCCTTGAAGATATGATAAGGGTGGCGCCACGCCACAAGGGGAGCGAGAATTTACTTTCTGAACTGAAAAGGAGATTAAAGAAATTCCGGGAACAGGAGGGTAAGGCAAAGAAAAAAGGGGGAGGGAAGAAAGGGATAAGAAAAGAAGGATTTCAATTTGTTCTTGTAGGAAAATCTAACAGTGGAAAATCAAGTCTTCTTGGGAAATTGACAAATGCTTTTTCTTTAATAACTAATTATTCTTTTTCTACAAAAGAACCAGTTTTGGGGACGTTTAATTTTCAGGGGGTTAAAGCACAGGTTGTTGATATGCCTTCGATTGGGAGCGAATATTTTGATATAGGGTTGATCAATACAGGAGATTGCTTGTTAGTAGTAATTGAAAAATTTGAGGATATTAAAGAGATAGGAGAGTTTTTGCATGGGGCTTATGGAAAAAAATTTTATGTTTTTAACAAATCTGATAAATACGATGATTTTGAAAAGAGGAAAATAATTTCTAGGATTAAAAGCGAGAAGATTAATGGAATTTTTGTTTCTGCAGAAACTGGAGAAGGCATTGAAGAATTTAAGAGAAAGATGTTTGATGAAATGGATATTATAAGAGTCTATACTAAAGAGCCCGGAAAACAGGCATCGAAAGATCCTGTCGTGCTGAAAAAAGGAGCAACAATTAAGGAAGTTGCAGAAAGTATCTTAAAAGGATTTTCTTTGAGAGTAAAAGGGAGCAAAGTTACTGGGCCTTCTGCTAAATTTCCGAATCAGAAAGTTGGATTGACACATGTATTAAGAGATTTAGATATTGTTGAATTTAATACGCGATAAGTTTAAAAGGAAAATTGTTTAGAAAATAACCTGATGACAATTTCAATAGTAAAAAATGGAACAATAGCAAGAACTTGTGAAAGATGCGTTCATGATATTGAAGAAAGTTTATTTTCTGAAGATGAAAATGTTTTAGTTTTTGATGTTGACGGAGTGGTAGTAAAACAAATTCCAACCTATTTTAACGGAGTAAGAGGCCATGACGGATATAAACTTGATGAAAATGCAATAAAAGTTATTGAAGCTGCCGAAAAAAAAGTAGATCATGTTGTTTTATGGTCTAAATTTCCAAATTATTTAACTGTAATGGGAAGAAAAATATTTAATAAGGGGCCATATCATGTCTTTGGTAGTTTTGACAGAAAAGCTGACTCGGAACCATATAAGCCTTTACAGATAATTAATAAAAACTTAAGAAATATTGTTGGAATTGAAGATAACAGATGGTTTTATCCTAGAGATAGAGTTGTTACAATGCATCCTGGAAGAAATTTGATGAGTGCTTTGCTGGAAGCGCTTGATAAAATATAAATTATTTATACGCTTCTTTGTAAAGTTTCATTAATTTATCTGTTCTTACTTGAGACATTAATTCATTTAGCTCTTTAGAGAAAGAGTTTTTCAAATCTAGGGGATGCAGTTTTTTGGTTATGAAGTCTTTTTCTAATTCTTCATAAGAAGAATAGGAAACATTCCCCCCGAATTTTTCAGGTCTTTTTATTGTGAATTTTTCTTTTTTATCTTTTTTAATTGTAAAGATTACGTATTTTATGAAAGGCAGCAATCCGTTATTTTTATCGCCTTCTTTACATTCTGCGTTATTTATCTTTTTCTTTACGATTTCTTCATTATCAATCATATCTATTTTACTGTTTTCTACACTTGAACTCATTTTTTCTCCCACTAGTCCTGGAAGCATTGGATTCATAAGTTCAATTCTTGCTTTGTACCCTATTTTAGGAAGAAATTCGCGGGCAAATACAAATATTTTTCTTTGGTCTAAGCCTCCAAATTGAATATCCACATTGAGATATTCTTCGTCTAGGGCCTGCATTATTGGATATATTAATCCTCCTAGCTTTGGGTTTTCTATTGATTTTATTATTTCTGAAGCGGCTTTTGTTGTGTCTCTAACTGATGTAATTGTGGATAATTTTAACAAATCTTCAAAATATTTTTTATTTAATTGAATGTTGCTGCCTTTAACAAATTCTAATTTCTTTAAATCAACACTTATTGATTTTAGCATCAGAGGAATTAATTCTTCGTAATATCTTTGTCTTTTTTCTAATATTTCCCAGGAAACTCCATCTAAAGCTGCATGAAGGTCTGCGATTAATATTTTTACTTTAAATCCTGCTTTTAGAAAGTCTGCTATTTTTAACAAAGGAACGTAGTAGGCTACATGTGGGCTTCCAGTTGGCATTGTTCCCCAATATAAAGAAATTTCTTTTTTCTCTCTTAATAGGTTTTTTAGTTCTTGTTCTCCTATTACTTCTGCTAAACTTCTAGTAACTAATTCAAACCTTTCTTCTGCGTTCATGGAAAATTGAAGAGGGAAGATGTTTTAAATGTTTTTGCCTTTGTATTTGCATGAAGGAAGTGGCTTTATTGATAGCGATTGTGGGAATGCTTGTTTTAGGGTTATTGATGCTTAATTTGAGGGCTGTTGAAGTTGGTGATGCTGAGGATTTGAGGGGATTGGAAGTAAATACTAAAGTTATTATTGAGGGGAGGGTTGCTGAAGAAAGAGTTTTATACTTGGGAACTAAGTTGCTTATGATTGATGACCTAGAGGTGATTTGTGAATGTCCTGAAGATTTTAAAGGCAAAATGGTTAAGGTTGAAGGATTAGTTGATGAATTTAATGGGAAAAGGCAAGTCAAGGCATTGAGAATTGAGGTTTTTGGTTAGACGACTATTAATATATTAAAAAATAAAAAAATAAATTTTAGCTTTTTAGTTTTTGCTCCAGGCAGCGATTCCCAACATTACTAATCCAACGGGTAGAATTAACATTAAGATAGCCCACCATCCAGGTTTGCCTATCACTTCGTAGGTCTTGTATAACCAAATTATTGAGAATACTATAAATGCTGTGACGAAAAGCCCCCTTAATAAAAGTAATATTGCAAATAGAATAAAAGATATATTAAGAATTAAGACCCCGCCTATAAGAACCATAATTTCTCCTGCGATTAACAACAAAATTGGCCACCAGTGCATTTTTGCGGTTTTGCTAGTTATTAAAGCCGGACCTACTAAAGGTATCCAAGCAATTGCAGGAGAAGGATATTTTGCTTTTCTCGCTACTGCTGAATAAGCAAATGCCGAGTAGACATATATTGCTGCAAATAATATCATGAAGAATACGATCGCCGCCCCAATAAATGCTAAAATTGCGTCCGAAGATGCTGCATCTCCAGTAAACATTGATGCTCCTTGTAAAAATATCATTTTTCATCTCCTTTCATGACGTAATTGTGCATGAGGAGAGTTGGAAAGGTTAGTTTAAATAGTTTTTGCGAGGGTTATTCTTCTGCCTGCTCCCAAAGTTCATAAAATATTTTCTTAAGATTTTCATTAAGTTTTTCATTTTCAATGAAGAAAACTCCCCCGAATTGTAGAGGGTCTTGTTGAACTAATTTTATTAAAACTTTGTTATCATCTATAATATCGCATCTAACAAAGTCCGTATTATATCTTCTAATTTGAAATTTGTCCGGACTTTTTTTGCTTAGTTTTTTAAGGATGTTTGGCAGTTCAATCTTCTTTGGATAAATGGATTTAAATTCTATGCCTCTATTTACTGCTTGTATTATTGATTTTTCCCAGAGGGTTTTACTTTCTCTATTTGATTTTGGTTTATGGTAAATGTTTAGTATTTGAAGGACTTCTTTATTAGCCTCATTGAAGCTTCTTAACTGAATAGCTTTATTTTCTCCGACTGTTGTGCCAATTTGGAAGAATTTTGTTTCTCTATTTTTATTAAGGTCTATTTCTGTTGCAACTTCTCTTAATTTTTCTGATAATTTTCTTTCTTTTTCTTGTTTTTCTTTAAATAATTTAGAGACAACTTCTGAAGCATTATCAATATAAATTAACTTTGGGCGGGAGTTAGTTTCTTTGATTAAACCTTTTTCTTTTAGATTTTTTATAATGGAATAAACTTTTCCAAAGGGAATATTGGATTTTTTACTTAATTCCCGAAGGTTTAATTTTTCTGAGAGTAAGATGGCTATTGCTTTGCTTTCATAATTGCTTAAACCTAGTTCTTTTAATTCTTTTTCCATTTAAACTCTAATATTGAGTGAAAAGTGCTGAATTCTATTTAAAGATATCTATGTGTTTGGAGGATATGGATGAAAGAGATTGCCAAGCATTAGAAAAATTGGTTTGTGATGAAATCCCAGATACAAGGAAATTACAACAACGCAGACTGGATTCTGTAGGAGAAAAATGACTGAAGAATTATATAGAAAAGTTTACAATTTAACATTGGAATGCATTGCTTGCTGGGATGACTTTTATTGCAATGGAGATAGCCATAGGATTGTGTGTTGGGATGATACAAAACTTTCGTATAAGACTAAAGAATTTGCTGAGATTGGTGGAAAAAAGTTTGTTAGTGAAATGAATAGTTTGTTGTATGATGAGAAAAATAGTTGGCGTGGAGAAAAGAATAAATTGGAAATGATGGCAAGATTAAGTATGAAAGAAGAGCCAACCCTTCCTGCTGTTGGGTTTAGTGATTTCAAAATAGAGCATTTTTCTCCCGGAGTTTATAGATTTAAATATTATGTTGAAGAAGCATTTGAGAAAGTAGATATGGGTGTACTTGCGGATGAGAGTCTTCTTGGAAAAGATTGGAATAGTGAGGAAGATAGAAAAGCATGGGAAAGTCTATAAAAAAATTAGAAGAGGAATAAGATGTTGCTCGAGATAACCAGTGCTTTATTAATTTGAGTTTTAGCTGAAATATTCACTAATCTTTGACCATATTAAGAATAAAGAGATTGCCTAAAAATTCGCTATCCCCACAGCAAGCTGATGGGGCATTTCCGCGAATTTTTTCGCTTCGCGACCAGCAATCTCTAATTGCTAAATCGGACGACGCAGCAGAGCTGCGGGGTATTAAACCCAATTTAGAAATAAACGGACTTTTTAACAACCGAAGCTATAGTCAAGGGCGCTGAAATTTTACCGTTTGCGCCTTGACTACATCAAGATTTGCATTTACGTAAACAAATAAATAGCAAATCTTGTGTGCTCAAGAATCGAAGATTCTTGACATCAAGGGAAAGACGCACCACATTGGTAGAAAACTTGCGTCTTTCCCTATAAAATCAAAAAAATGATTTCCAATTAAAAAGTTTAAAAATCTTAATTTTGGAGTATAGACATTCCCGTTGATTGTATCACCTTTCGTTCGGGAATGTCTATTAGAGATTCCAGATTGTAGAGTGACTTAATCAGGGGGAATCTCTATATCTCCAAAATATTCTAAAAATGCCAAGGTATTTTCTTTTTCCATCTTAATTTTCTAGTAAAAATTTCCAGAAAGAAACAAGGCGTACAGTTTTATCTCCGAATTTTCTAATTTCTTCTTTTCCTAGGTAGATTAAAAGAGAGTTTTTTATATTATATTTGTCCATAAAAAAAATAAGATTCTTTAAATCTCTTTTTTCAATTTTTTCTTTATTTTTGACTTCTATGGGTAAAATACTCTTTTTTTCAATTTTTAGAAAATCAATTTCTTTTTCTAAATCTCTCCAGTAATACTTGCCATCTATAATGCTTAAAACAAGATTTTCAACAATTTTATCTTCATTTACTTCGTAACAGAAGGCAAGAGTCCACCAGTATGGATAAACTCTCTGCAACTTTCTGCTAGTTGATAGAGTGTTCGGCCTAAAATTTCTTGCAATTCTTATAAGATAGCAAAATTCTAAGTAGTATATATGATCATATAACGTTGATTTACTTATCCTCAAATTCTTTGATAAGCTATCGTAGTCTAGATAATAACCAGGTTCTTTATAAAATAGCTCCAATAACGAGAATAAAAGTCCCTTATTGATATTATCAAACCTTTCAGGAATGTCCAATTTTATTATTTTATCAATAATTGTTGTTTTAAGATAATCTTTAACTATCAAAGCATTCCCCCAATCAACAGTTTCTGGAAAACTTCTTAACAAATAAGAAAAGAAATCTTTTTTTAGCTCTTTTTCAAAAAGATTTGGGCTTTGTAAAAATTTTTGTTTGTTGCTTAATTCTAAAAATTCCTTGAAGGATAATGGATTTATATTTATTAGAAAATATCTTCCCGCTAAATTTTTTATTGCTTCGTCTTCAAGATTAATGCTGCTTGATGAAGAAATATAAAATTTGATATTTGGATGAGAATCGTATATAAGTTTTAATTCACTTGCCCATTTATGCAATTTAGTAATTTCATCAAAAAAGACAGATATCTTCTCTTTTTTATAATTTATTCCGGTTAGATGTTGATAATCTTCAAATAATTCTACCAAACTCTTAACTTCCTTGTCAAAATTAAAATAAAAAACCCTTTTAGATTCTGATTTAATTAGTAAGTCTTTGATGGTTTGATATAATAAGGTTGTCTTTCCAACTCTTCTTAATCCGCTGATTATGATAATTTGCCTATAGCTTTGAACTTCTTTAACTTTATTAATAATTTCTCTTTTGTAAGACTTAGCTAAGTCTTGACTAACTTCATTATCCTGCCACCAGGGATTAAGTAAATTGATTATATCTTGTATATTTGACATAAGTACTATGATGAGTACGTATATTTAAATCTTTCGTTCTGTAATGAGAACGAATGTCAGGTTATTAAATTCCACTTATAAGAAAAGCCCACCAGGGTTTATGGATTTTGATGATTTCGCCAGTTTCTGCATCAACTTGGGCAGAAACTTTTCCTTTAACTTTAAATAAACCAAGCATTTTTCCTTCTTTTTCTGCAGTTAACTCATATACCCCTTTATTATTTCCTATTTCTTTTAATGTAACGTTAAATCTTAATTCTCCAAGTCTTTCAATTGCTTTTTCTGAAGCTGTTGAGGGCATGATTTTTATCTCTGCTTTTATACCATTGGATAAAGTTTTTTTGCATTTTCCTTCTTCATCAACAGAACCTTCAGGGCAATTCTTTTGTATTTTACATTTTCCTTCTATACATTTGAAAAATTTGCCATTATTTTCTGGAAGATTATAATCTAAATCTGGACATTCTGAATCTGTTAAACATTCTGGAGTAGGTTCTTCTTGTTTTCCAACACATTTATTATTTTCACATCTGCAGCTATTAATTAAAGCTATTCCTGGGCAAGAATATGGGGGAAGAATAGATGCACAATTTACTTCTTTCGGAGCCTCATTTATGGGATAACAATTATTGTAATACTCAGTATTCTTTCCACAACAATAAGGCGTGCTTTTGATGATGCAATCTGAATCAACTGAACAAGTATTATCTCCTTCTCTTTTTACTCCACAATTATATGACTCGTCAGTTGATTGGTTAACACAGATTCCTAAACCACATCGTGAACTTCCGTCAGCTTTTATACATCTCCCAAAGGTAATTATGTCACCAGCCACAAAACCTTGATCCCCTAAAATTAATCCTTCTCCACAAGTATAACCAACATCCCATTTAATGCCACATTCGTTCAATACAAGAGGTCTTGCACTTTCAGCAGAAACAAATGCCATTAATCCAATTAAAAAGAGAATTAATATTGACAATATTTTTTTCATATTTGATATAATAGAACTATCTTTATAAATTATACCTTGACTTCAATCAGATTTGCAGTAATAAAACAATTACAAAATATATAAACTATAAAACTGTAAAGAATTATGCTGATAGAAATAATTGTCGCATTAATTGTAGGAGTTTTAGCAGGCACATTCACGGGCTTATTCCCTGGAATACATATTAATCTTGTGGCTGCGGGACTGCTTGCATCAATTTCTTATTTTAGTTTTGTTCCTAATTTGGGGCTAGTTGTTTTTATTGTTGCAATGTCGATAACACATACATTTATTGATTTTATACCTTCGATATTTCTTGGGGTGCCCAATGAGGATAATTTTCTTTCTGTTTTGCCTGGGCATGAGATGTTAAAAGAAGGAAAAGGATTTGAAGCAGTTGTTTTAACTTTATATGGGGGATTATTTGCGCTGTTTTTTATAATTCTCTTTAGTTTTATATTTGCAAAATTATTGCCTTATTTGTTTGAGTACATTAAGGGGACAATTCCTTTTATTCTTATTTTTGTTTCACTTTATTTGATATTTAGGGAAGAAAAAATATTAATTGGATTTATTGTGCTTTTATTATCTGGATTTTTAGGATATTTTACATTTAACTTGCCTGTTAAAGAACCTTTACTGCCTTTGTTATCTGGATTGTTTGGAGTTTCAGGATTAATTGTAAGTTTGAAGAGCAAGACCAAGATACCTATGCAGAGGAATTATAGTTTGAGAGAGATTGGAATGGATAAAAAATCTTTTTTTAGAACTGGATTTGCTGCAGCGGTTGCTGCTCCGCTTTGTTCGTTTTTACCTGGAATTGGCTCTGGGCAGGCGGCGGTTATTGGATCAGAAATTATGGGGAAAGAAGCGGACAATAGGCGGAATTTTTTATTTTTGGTTGGAGCAATAAATACAATTGTAATGTCTTTATCATTTGTTACAGCATATTCAATCCAAAAGGGAAGGACTGGAAGCGCTGCTGTCGTGCAGGAGATATTGGGGAAGATTAGCGGATTGGATTTGATTGTTATACTGATTGCAATTGTTATTTCAGGGATTGTTGCTTTTTTTGTTGGTGTAGGGATGGCGGGATTTTTTTCTAGAAATATAAACAAGATAGATTATGGAAAAGTTTCTTGGATTATTCTTGGATTATTATTTATTGTCAATTTAGTTTTGAGCAATTGGATAGGGCTAATTGTTTTAGCAACTGGGAGTGCTTTAGGGGTTTTTTGTATTTTATCTGGGGCAAGAAGGATAAATTTAATGGGTTGCTTGTTAATTCCGAGCATTGTTTATTATTTGAGTTGAGGATAATTTTATATACTATCGCAGATTATTATTAAGATGAGTGATGCAGCAATTAGACCATATCCTGCTGAATTAGATATTGGCAGATTACAAGAATGTTGGGAAATGGCAGGAAGAGAGTTGGATGAATTTCTTGGTTCAGATATTAATTATTTGAGATACATAGAATGTGTAAAAAGAAATAAAGAATATCGGTTAAATGAAGTTGTTATTACTTCTTAAAATTAATTTTTAATGATATTTGAGATAATTCTCATTTTAAGAAAAGCTTTTTATAGGAGTTTAATTTGCCTTTTAGGATACGGCCTTGTAGTATAATGGTAGAACATACCCTTGACGTGGGTGGGACCGCAGTTCGATTCTGCGCAGGGCCATTATGAAGATTAGGAGTGAAGAAAGATGCGAAGTGCATTTTTTTGAGAATTTGATAAATGGAATGGAGAGAATGAAGGGAAAAGTTAATGGCTGTTCTTTAAGAGAAAATCATAATTTAGGAGGAGGGCATGAAGGCCAGGTTGATTTTGAAAAATTGAGAGTGAGTGAGAATGGATTTGGGTATGGGGATATGAAGGGGATAAATAAGGGTTTGGAAAAAAGATATTATGTTTGTTTGGAATGCGGGTTTTTGTATAGGGCTTGATTTTGGGAGGGTTTTACTTAGTAAGTAATTTAGTAATTAACTTAATAAGCAAGATTTATATATTGTTAAATTATTCTTATGGGGATAGGAAGGCTCGAAAGAAAGAGGATGAAGAAATATTTGCTTTTAATTGAAGATGAGAAATTATGGGAGAAATTTAAAGAGATGAATGAAAGGAATATCAATGATGAGATTTTTAAGCTAATTAAAGAGAAAGTTGAAGGGAAGAGTAAAAGAGGAGGGAAGAATAATGATTGATAATCCTGGAAAAGAAAGCAATATTAGGAGAAAAGGGCAGGCAACTATCTATATTATTATAGCTATTGTAATCGTTGTAGGAATTATCTTATATTTTGTGATTAAGAATAATTTGATAAATAGTGCTGGAATTCCTGCGGAATTTATGTCGGTATATAATTATTATCAGGAATGTATAAAACTTGAGACTAAAAACGCGGTAGATGTGATAGAATCTCAAGGAGGGAGAATAAATGCAGAGTATATTCCTGGAAGCGATTATGCTCCATTTTCTTCACAATTGAACTTCTTAGGATTTCCAGTACCTTATTGGTATTATGTTGCTGGAAACGGAATCATAAAAGAACAAGTGCCTAGTAAGGGCGATATGGAAAAAGAAATGTCTAATTTTGTTAGGGAAGGATTGAGCAGCTGCGATTTCTCTAACTTTTATAGGCAAGGATTTGAGATAAGCAGAGAAATCGCTGATGTAAAAATTGTTATAAATGACGACAGTGTTCAAGTTAGTGTTAATTCTAACCTTAAAGTTTCTAAAGACAGGAAAAATGCTGAGAAATCCAGTTTTTCAGCAACTTTAGATTCTAAATTGGGGAAGTTTTATAATTTGGCTTTAAGCATTTACGCTAAAGAAAAGAGAGATTCTTTCTTGGAAGATTATGCAATTGATGTTCTAAGATTAAACGCTCCTGTTGATGGAACTGAAATACAATGCGGGCCCAAAATATGGAGTACTCAAAGCGTCATGGGAGATATAAGAACTGGAATCGAACAAAATTTTGCTACGATAAAATTTAGGGGAGGATATTATGTATTGAGCAATAAGACTAGAGAGTATTTTGTTGTCGACCAGGAGGTTGATGAGGCTGTAAATGTAATGTATTCCAAACAATGGCCTACTAAAATAGAAATTCATGGAGATGGAGTAGACAATGAGATGATGGTTGTAAATCCAGTTGGCACACAGGCAGGAATGGGGGCGATGGGATTTTGTTATGTGCCTTATCATTTTGTTTATGATTTGAGTTTCCCTGTTTTGATACAACTGTATGATGAAAATGAGATGTTTCAATTTTCAGTAATAGTTGTTGTGGATAAAAATATGCCTAAAGAAGGAACGAATGGCGAGTTGCCTTATTTAGACACTAGTGAGGAGGATATATGCAGTAAGAAAACTCAAGAAGTGACTATCAACTTATATGATGTTAATTTGAATAAAGTTGACGGGAATGTAAGCTTTGAGTGTTTTGACCAGACATGCAGGCTTGGAGAAAGCAAAGATGGAGTGTTTAGAGGTTTGGCTCCTGCATGCTATAATGGATATATAAATGTAAGAGCGGGAGGGTATACTAATAAAAAACAATTGATGTCTACAAATAGAGAAAGTATGGCGGATGTGGTTTTGGATAGAGAATATGAATTGAATGTTAGTTCTTTGCTTGATGGGAGCAAGGTCGATAAAATGACTATAATTTCATTTGTGAAAAGTGATGGAAAGAGCGCAAGTGTTGCTTTGCCACAACAAGACACAATAAAATTATCTGAAGGAAATTATGATGTGACTGCATATGTTTATGGAAATTCAAGCATAGTTATTCTTGCGAGCACTAAAAGTCAGTGTGTAAATGCTCCGAAAGATGGATTGCTTGGATTGTTTGGAGGAACTAAAGAAAAGTGTTTCGATGTTAATATACCTGAGACCAAGATAGAATCTGCTTTAATCGGAGGGGGAAAGATTAGCACTTATATTTTGGAAAGTGATTTGCAGAAGGGCAAGCTTGTTGTGAACATGGAAAGCTTGCCTACGCCTAAGAATTTAGATGAGTTGGGGAGTAACTTTAATTTATTTGAGACAAGGAGGTTGGATTTGAACTTTGGATAAGATGAAAAATATAAATAATAAATTTTATGTAGTAGTATTAATGTTTTTATTAGTTGGAACGACATTTTATAGCAGTTTTGCAATTGCAGTTTCGACTACGCCTGCAACTCCTTTAGTTGTTGCTCCTGTTACTGTTCCTCCTACAACGACGGGGGTTTCTACAGGGGTAAAGGCGACTGCTGGAATAAGCGATTATAGGAAAAGCACTGGAAGCAGCAGCTTTGGAGGAACAGGTTCTTTTTCAGGGACAAGTTCTGGAGCAGGATATTATAGTTCTCAGTACAGGCCTAGTTTTGATACTTATTATGGCCAAAATGTAAATACTTATTGGCCTATTTTAGGAGATAGAGAAACTTGTGAAGGGAGGCAGGATTTGCTTTTGGGAGTTGCGCCTTTTGGATGTCAGCCTCTTGTTGTAAGGAGTGATTTAATTGCTGATCAGAACGTTCCGGTATTTTGTCAGATAGATGCTGCTAAAATAAATCCTTTGATAGATATAAATCAAATACAAAACGTAAGATTTGTTGGGCAGTATCCTATTGAAGTTGCAGGAGTTGGATTTCATCCTGCAAGGGCGGCTTTAAGGACAAATAACATTTTATTGGGAAGCCCGTTGATAAATAATATTGGATATGTGGTAGTTGTGCTTAAGAGACAGCCAGATGAAAGCAAGCTTCCTGACAATATCAATTTAACTTTAGGAGCGCAATTAGATTATGTAACAGGAAATGCGTATGGAATTGGAAAGACTGAATTTGCTTTGACTCCTATTGCAGATAAAGATTGGGAAAGTGAAAAATTAAAGAACAGTTTTTGGAATGGGAGATATTTTGTAAGATTGGAACAAGTTGACTCGAATTTTGCAGATGTTTCAGTATATAATGGAGATAGAAAAATTGTTACGGTAAGGAATGAGAAAGGAAAAGAATCAAAGGAAGTTTATCTTCCAGGAATGTATTGCAGGGCTGGATTAAAAGTTGCTTATGATGGATTTACTTCTGCGGATAATAAAGCAAGAATTGAAATTTCTTCTGACCAAGGGACAGATTCTTTTGATGTTTATCAGGGGACGGCATTTAATGATGTTTGTACTTTGAGCAGTATAGATGTGGATCCAGATGGAAAGACTGGAAGAGTTGTAGGAAGTTGTGCTGGAAAGAGATTTGAATTGAGCTTAAATAATACAATTAATTCGATGCTTGTTGTTGGAAATATGGCAGGCACTAACGGAAACGCAAATAATATTGAGGCTCTTTATTTGGGTAGTGCTTATTTTGCTAGAACTGGAGAATTTATCAAAATATTTTATGATGATAAAAAATTGAATGAATTAACTGGAATTTATGTTAATGGAACTAAAATTGTTAATTCAAGTTTAAATATTGTTGGAGGAATTACAAATAATAAAATTACAATACAAAAGGGGGGCGTTAATGATGAAAATTATAATTTGTTAAATGATGGAGTAATAGCTGGGGATAAAATAAACGTTAAAAAACAGGCGAAAACTGAAGATTCAGACGCGGCTAATGTTGTAAACACTGCGGATTCTGAAAAATATTATCAGGGAGCTTTGAAATATTACCAGCAGACTGGGGATGATTTTCCAGAAGAGCCTGTGAATGCTGCATTGGTGCAGGGAACGGACGGGTTGAAATATGGGGAGAAGGCTTTGAGCAATGCAATAAAATTGGCTGAACATTTTGGCAGGGCGGAAGATAAGATGGTTTTAATTGACAAGTTCTTAAAATTGTATCCTAACTCTCAATTCTTTGCAGGATTTTCAAATGATTTAAATAATTTAGAGAAAATAGACTATTCTGCTGCAGTTACATCTATTGAATTTGCTGACAGAACAAGGACTATAAGACTTGTTAGCCTTGAGAAACCAAATAAAGAAGCTAGTGCAGATTTAATTATAAACAGTAGGAGGGAAAATATAAATCTAAAAGAAACAAAAGTTTTGATAGATGGCGGGACATATTTAGGAAATATAACTTTAGATTCTTTAAGTGCAGAGCAAGCTAACTTAAATTATTATTGTATTAATAGGAGGACTGGAAATTTAGGGGAGAGAAGCAATGTTGTTTTGAAGGTTGATGAAAATGGTAAATCTATTTGTGGATTAACTGTTAAACTAGATAGGTCTAATGTTGAGAAGACTGCAAAGATAAGACTATTGCCTTTTGCAGCTGGAACGCAAACGTTGACTAATTTTACGGTAAACATAGGAATTGAGAAGAGAGCGATAAAATTAAATCCTGACAAGGCATTGGAGAAAATTGATAGATTAAACGAGAGTATAAGAAAATGGGAAGATATTTCCAATAAACTAGGAAATGTTGTTTCCGGATTAAAGACTGCGTGCTTTGGGGTTTCTGCTGCACTGACTTTTAAGAACTTTTTGACTGGAATGAGCGGGGGAGCTTTGTCTAGACAACAGGTAATGAATGGGGAAAATGGATGGACAAGAGTTTGTCAAGACTTGGTATCTAAAGGAAATTATCCTACGTTGGATGCTTGCTTTAATGCTAATTCTGGGAAAATAGAGAAAGATGTTTCTATTATGGCTGATGCAATCAATAAGGTAAACAAACAGATGAAGGAAATACAAGATAAAAATAAGAATAATCCTTCTGGAGCTGGAAATATATTTGGAGAGAACATAAATGCAAATGGAGTGAAAGTTACTTTGGCAGAACAAGTAAGCGGGCAATATGGAAATACTTCGATAAATTTGGGAGACAAAAATATGACTTATAGTCAACTTATGAGTGCAGATAATGCAAAAAATGATTTAATAAGCACTGATCAAATAAGGCAGGCGATGTTATATGCGCAATTGAAAGATAATCCTAATTTTAGTGATGAACAAAAGAAAAATCTTGAGGCAAGCATGAAAGATACTGCGAGGAAAGTAAATGATAACATAGCTTTTGATGCGAGTTTGAAGAATGTGCAGAACAATACGAAAGGAGGATATCCTCCGCCATTATTGCTGACCGCAGGAGACCAGCAAAATAGAATTGCGAACGTTGGTACTAGCGATAGTGTTGTAGAAAAAGCAAAATATATAGGGTTAGGAGAAAATGGATTAACACATATTTCTACGGTAACTGTGGGGGCAGGATCAAAGAAGGGACATGGAGGAACTACAACTAGTGAATTTAAGGCTGGAGAATATGTTCTTGGATTAAGACAGATTGATCCTGTTACAGGAGCCTATAATGTTGAAAAAGTTTGGGAAAAAAATACTGGGGAAGTAATAAAATCAACGGGAGATTTTGTTTCAACTTATGGGATTGGAAATATAAAATCTGCGGATAGTGTAAGTTACAACAATAAAATTGCTCCTGCAGACAGTGTTGTTAAATATTATGAGACCGAGCCTTATAAGGGAATGCCTGCTGTTGTGCCTTTTGACTTGAAACAAGGATGGTATGCTGCGACGAGACAAACATTGCCTGTATTCGGGGGAATAGGGGCATTTGATTCAAGCGGAAGAGTTACAAGTTTTTGGATTTGTAATGTTGGAACAAACAAAAGAATAGAGTTTGAGACAGGACTTGGAGATGATATTTGTCAGCAAATTAATTTGAATACAGGGCAGCCTTTAGGATATTTCCCTGGATTGGATAGTACACAGGCGAGGACATTAATTAATAAGGGAGTTAGTGCAATTGAAGAAGCGGCAAGACAATATGGGAGCAAGCAGGTTACGATAAATGGGCAGAGGATGCAAGTTGGAAAGCCTGCTGTTGGAGTTCCTGGAACAAAGTGCCAAGATTTCATGTCGCCAAAAGATTGCCAGTTGATGTTTAATGTTTGTGACCCTGTAATTTGTCCAAGCTCTAGATGCGACTTGGGAGGGAAGTTCCCTGTTGCAAATGTAGCTCAAACAGGAATTGCAGGAAGCGCTTTATTGTGCTTGCCAAATATAAGAGAAGGAATAGTAATTCCTGTTTGTTTGACAGGAATAAAAGCTGGAATTGATGGTTTAACATCTATTATGAAAAATTACAGAGATTGTTTGACTGAAAATGTGAATACTGGAAAATTAGTTGGAATTTGTGACGAGATTTATTCAATATATTTGTGTGACTTTTTCTGGGGGCAGGTTGCTCCATTTGCAAATGTATTGATTCCTAAATTGTTAGAAGTTGCTTATGGGCAAGGAACAAGAGGGGGAGCTGAATATTTAACAGTTAATGCGGCATGGCAGAATATGGAAAATTCGATAAATTATTTCACACAGAGTTATGCTGTAAACTCTTTGAAATCATTCCAGGCAAGGTCGGGAGAGAAATTTGGGGGAAGTAATTATATTTTACAGGGGGGTGTTGCTGAAGTGGGTGCTGAATTTTGCAAGAGTTTTGTATCTGCAAAAGCACCTAATGCTTTCAAGTCTTTAATAGAATCTGATTCGCCTCCGCAATTTTATGCATACTTTGATTCAAATAAATTTTCGGATGCGACTGTGCCTGCGACTTCGCAGTATAAAGTATTTTATCATATCTTTGCAGGGAAAGATTCAGGAGTTTCATTTAGCGTTTATTTGAAGAGTCCGCCTGATTCTTCTTATTATGCGACTGCACCAAGAGTTTCAGTTGTTTCAGGGTTTGTTGCTAGGGGAGAGTATGCTTCAAATACTAAAGACTTTACAGCTCCTGAAGGATATAAAGAACTTTGTGTGAGAATTGATAATGATGAGCAATGCGGATTCAAGCAAGTATCGACAGATTTTGCGGTTAATTATATAAGAGATATGTATGTTGATAGCTCAATAGAAAACTCTAATATCCAGAGTGAAAGGGAATGTATCGGAGGAAGCAGTAATTTGGGAACTATGTTAAATCCTAATTTACAGGCAGGGATTAAAGAAACTACATTTCCACAAGATTATAACCGAGGAATTGTAAGAATATGCGCCACAAGTAATCCAGGTTCAACAACAGACCCTACAAGGTTTGTAGATATGGGATATTGTTCTGACCAGAAAGTAAGATGTTGGTTGGATAAACAAAGTGTGAATAATGCTCTGACTGCGAATAATATTGGAATGATAAATTCTACATTAGAAGATTTGAATAATAGGAGCTTACAGGCATTAATAAATAACAAGGAAATTTTATCAGAGGGAGATGCAGCGGCTGACATAAAAGAGTTAAGTGATAAGATAAGAAAAATAGAAGGCAGTTCAGATATTGTTGTTGAGTTTAACGGAATTGTTGCAAGCGTAGATGTTGTTTACAATAAATTGATATTTAATTACCAGAAAGCTAATTTGCTTTTGCTGAAGGGCTGGGCGAATGAAATTGTTGCAATGCATTTCAAGGTTTTAGAGGATGAGGCAAAGCAGAAGAATAAACTTATTTGTCCAACTGGATATCATCCTGTTGATGGAAATGGCGATGGAAAGGATGATTTCTGTGATGCGGATTCAACACTTGGAAGAAATGCAGGAGGAAGCGGAGTTATTAGTTTAGCAAATTCTGAATCAGACAATGGGATTAATATTTTAATAAATGGGATATCAAGCAATTATTATCTTAGAGACAATAAAGATATTATTGAGACTAAGGATAACACTGAGAAAGCAATAGGGAGTGTTACAAGTGATGGAATTATTTCTATTAATAGCAATTTGAAATCCCAATACAACGATATTGATGGAAGAACAATTCAAGGAATTTCAAAACCAACTATGACAACGACAGGAGCGGTAAACATAGGATCATGTACTTTAAATGACGCTTACATTGTTGATGAGAATAATGACAAGATTACCTCTCCTGTTAAAAATGGGCAGTCAATAAGCCTTAAAATTGAGGGAGATAATTGCGATGATAAGCAACTTGATTTTGACATCTTTGCAGAAAGAACACTTTTCTCTGATTGGAATTGGGTCGATTTATTTATTGAGACTATTAGAGATAAAAAGATAAATGAATTCAGATGGGATGCTAAGTATAATGAAAAATTTAAAGATCATTCTTATTATATTGTAATTAAAGATCATGGAAAACCTTTAGTAACATTATTAGAAATGAGCCAGAAATTTAAGATTAGCAATGAGAAATATAATTCCCCTATGGTTGAAGCGTCTCTTGTCGATAAACTTGTTATTTCTTATTACCCCGATTCTGTGGCTTATCATATTGATTACATAAATGACTCCGGAGATCAGGTTTATACACGTTTATTTATTGGTCATAAAACCAATAATAGGGTAATTAATTATTTTGATCTGAAAATAAATGACGGTTATAATGTTGGGACCATTATAGACAAACCCTTGGCACAAATTAATAATAATGAATTTGTTACAATTAAGATTATTGATAGCCAAAAAACAAAGGTCATAGATGTAGGCGGGTTTAGGCTTGGAGAGCTAGATGGTAAGAAAATTGTAAATGTAAATGGTGCTTTAAAGATTCGAGATTAATTTTAGAAAAATGCGGAGACTAGGATTAATAAGCAATGTTAGAGGCGGTTAGAAAAATCATAAAAAGCTCCCCCAATTTAATAATTAAACCTTCTATTATAATCTTTATGGTCTAACCATTCTAATATAATACTAAAAACAAGTATCTCATCTCTTCTTATAGTATACATTAGTCTCCATCCTTTTGGTAAATCATATTTCCATAGGTTTTCTGCTCCATATTTTTGTTTATATTCTTTTGGAATTTGCTTTTTAGGGATTTGAATGCCGCAAAAAGCATTTTCTTTTATGTTGTATAATGCTTGGGTAAGAATTTTAAAAAGTGAAGGATCTTCCCTCTCAAGATCTTCAAAAGACTTTTTTACTCTTTCATCTGCAAATTTTATTTCTGAAGGAAGATTCATTTTATTTTGGATTCCAATTTAAATCTTTTCGCATAGCGTATTTTTTAACAATTTCTGGATAATAAATCCATCCAATTTTACCTTCCACATCAATAGAAATTTTTCCAGAATAAAGAAGATAATCAATTATAACACAAAAAGTCTGATACATCGTTTTCTTTGGCAAATTCTCCCAAAGTTGTTTTTTCTTAAACTCTCCATCGTGTTCTCTAATAAAATATTCAACCATCAAAACCGTTTCTAAATTTGGATAGTGAATTATATCTTTTCTCATTATCATCCGCCCATTTTCGTTTATCATGGTTATATATAGTTATATAACTATTTAAAACTTTCTATTTGATAAATCTATAATAATATAAAAAAACGTAAGAGGCAGGAAACATAAACAATGTTAGAGGCGGTTAGATTAATCATTAATGCCATTTTTTAGCCATTTTTTGTAGTTTTCCAAGATTATCTCGGACACTACTAAGAATTTCTTCTTTGTCGAAAGGTCTCTTCTTTTGTTTTTTCTTCTTGCAATCACAACAGAAAATTTGATCGCCGCAAGTAGCACACATTTCATGATCACAACCCAATTTATGTGGCTGGTCATGAAGAGCATCACATTGACCACAACATGGGCCGGAGGCTTCAAGACCTTTTAGCCTAGCTGATTCTTCACGATCTAATTCGCCGCAAGGTCTAAAACGAGGCGCGGCATAGGCTTTTAGAATGGTTTCAATATTTGGGGGAGACATAAGACAATCTATATAATGCGGGTCAGTTATTCCGTGTGCTTCCTCAAGTCCTTTTATATCTCGTAAATCACATGAGGTAAAAGAGGGTGTATGGGTATCAAAATGTTTGAAGAGAATGGCTTTTGTTAAATTTACTCTGCGTAAGAATGAATTGTAAAAAGAAGAAGATGAAAGAACACTGCCAGAAAAGTCCGCACCTTCTAAATCACATTTATAAACCTTTAATCCTAAACCAAGACAAGGCAAGCTAATTCCCTTTAGAACTGAATTACTTATACTAAGATTTAGTGTTCTTATCGCATTGATTCCCTCCACTTTAAAACGCTCTTGAAGTTCAGAATAAAGAGGAGATTTTGTAAGATTTGGATCACCTTTTAACTTAATATAATATAATGAAACCAGCTCAGCATCGTGCATTTCTGACCTAGGTAAGTCGGCTCTATATAAAATAAATCGAATGAGGTCTTCGCCCGATAATGGAAGGCAGTCATTATATCCTGTACGAGCTGTCGTTAAATTGTCAATTATTCCTGACCTTCCTTCTTCTTCTAAAATGCATATTTTTGCCATAGTATTTTATCTATATCTTTCACAGACTAAACTTTTGCGTTTTCTTCGGAGACCTGCAACTCATTTTATGAGTAATTCGCAAAAGTTTAGACAGAACGGACTATTTAAATGTTTCTATTAATTACTTTATAGTTACTACAAAATAAGAAATGCGGAGACTAGGATCCAGAAATACAAGCTCTTTAGAAAAGACCTTCTATGAGTTCAGAAACTTTTATTGGATTTGCAATGCAAATCTTGTCTAGCGTATGCACAATTCCTCTGGAATTGTATGGATTTTACAAATCCATATATGCGGAGACTAGGATCCAGAAATACAAGCTCTTTAGAAAAGACCTTCTATGAGTTCAGAAACTTTTATTGGATTTGCAATGCAAATCTTGTCTAGCGTATGCACAATTCCTCTGGAATTGTATGGA